>Ga0075423_10002729_pt1 | contig 16138 bp, 13 predicted proteins | sample SoiMethybrSBSTD2_FD_80114 | JGI IMG/M metagenome (GOLD analysis project Ga0075423, IMG submission 80114) | Bulk soil microbial communities from a Populus tree surrounding site in Tennessee, USA - Soil MetaG P. TD hybrid SBSTD2 | ecosystem: Environmental > Terrestrial > Soil > Tree plantation...
GAATGAGAGATCCTGGCTGGTTGCGAGATGCACCAGCCGATTTCGTCCAGTGCTGATGTAGTAAGTCGCGCTACCCGTGCCACTTATTTCAATGTTTAGCTGGTGTTGGTGTTGTCGCCCTGCACCGAGTGCGCTGATGCTATCCATTCGCTGGATGACGGTTGTAGGTTCGTTCAGGTAGGAAGAGGCTCCGACAACAATGAATCGCCGAATTATGATTGCCTTCGTCGGCAGCGATCCAAGACAGGCTGCGGTTACCGTCGAGTCTCTCCACGCATTGCCGGGCGATAGCTGAGGCGAAAAGCTGATCAGCAGCTTGCGAACGTCGCTTTCGAGGCTGGACTGCACGGGATTGCATTGCTCGTCTGTGGCTGTTGAATCCATGTTAAGTCCAAGCGAATCGACGACACCCGAAACCTGGACTGGTAGCGTTACTGGTTGAACGGGGCCAATAATCCCTTGGTTTGCTGTGGAAAAGCTGTCCACAACGGCGGTATAGCGAACCGTATCTCCAGCTACGACAAGACTTAAGATCTCGTGGCTATTGTTCGTTGATACTTCCCGATGCACCAGTGAGTCACCTTCGCTCTCAATTGCCGCACTGCGACTGACTTGATAGTGAAGGGTGTCTGATCGGTACGAAAAAGCCCAAGGTCCACGATCAGCTGGCCTGATAACTGGCTCAGGGACAGCTGGAGAGCCAGCCGGTGTTACGACTCTACCGCCTGTTGCACACGCTGTCGCGAGTGAGATAACAATCGACCTGAACGCTGCTTGCTTCATCGGGGTGGTGAGAGCGGGAAATGGTGGCTTAAACGAAACAACCTCCGACACGCAAAGTATCGGAGGTTGTAAAGGCAGATGGTCTATAAGCCGGGTTCTGTCGGAATACTCGCGTAATCCGGACGATCATTTCTCTACGAGCATAGTTACCCATGCTCTTTAGCAGCCTACCCGCGGCGTCTTGATCGAGGTGAACAACTCTCGCCGCATATTTGGCCTTGCTCCGACTGGGGTTTGCCGTGCCGTCGGCGTTACCACCGACGCGGTGAGCTCTTACCTCACCGTTTCACCCTTGCCGCTCTTGCGAGTGGCGGTCTGTTCTCTGTGGCACTTTCCGTCACAAGCAACTCACGCTGCATGTGCCCAGGTGTTACCTGGCAGCCAGTCCACTGGAGCCCGGACTTTCCTCGGATTAGTCTGAAACCACTAACACGCGATCGTCCGACCATTTTGCCTTCTGAAATATAACGACCGAAGGTCGGTTTCAGTCTCGTTAATCGCTGCGTTTTGTTGTGACGGTGATCTGACGACACACGCGTAAAGTGTGGCTCTTCTCGTCCCCACTTACTCTAGCCGCGAGGAAGCCATGACTTCACAAACGAAGCCTGGGAGTTCGCGGACTCCCGTTTCAACGATCCTGACGCCACTCGAACGGTCCCGTGTTGATGCTGCTGCACAGGGACTGTGCGACCCCTTGCACCGAGAATCGCTGGACGAAGTGCTTTCGGACCTACGCGAGCGAAAGGCTGACCTCGTACTGATTTCCGTGACGAAGTATGCAACTCAGAATTCCGGTCACGTCGCCGCAATGGTGCGAGAGTTTCCACGCGTTCCTGCTGTTGCTCTTCTGACCGAGACACAGAATTCGACGCCACACGCAACTCTGGCTCTTGGACAAATGGGAATCCGGACTCTCGTCGACGCACGCATACCAGCTGGCTGGCAGACATTGCGTAACCTGCTTGCGTCACAGGGCGCGAATGACCTGCAGCGTTCGGCACTCGCTCAGCTTGGTCAGGATCTTCCCGGCGTTACAACAGACTGCTGGCGCTTCTTCGAACTGTTGTTCGATACGTCACCGCGTATTTCGACGGTTCGTCAACTCGCGCGACACCTCAACATTCTACCGAGCACTTTGATGAGCCGATTCTTTCGCGCGAAGCTGCCGGCGCCCAAGCGCTATCTATCGCTTGCCCGTCTCATTCGTGCTGCACGTCTCTTCGAGAACCCGGGTCTGTCGGTGGCACGGGTTGCAAACCATCTCGATTATTCCTCACCGCAGAGTTTTGGCCGGCACGTGAGGACCGTGATGAGGATGTCACCCGTAAAATTCAGAGCCACCTACGATGGTCAGGGAATGCTCCAGTATTTCAGACGTGAGCTGATTCTTCCCTACACAGATGTGCTCTGCAACTTCCGGCCGTCAGCCGCTTACCCGGGGTGGATGCCGAAGATCACGGTCGGCGATCGCCACGCTTCTCGAGTGCCGACATAATCTGCCTGGCAGTCGAAAGCGTGATCACTGAGACGCCGGCAGATTCCAGTTTTTCGCGCCCGCCTTCCTCGCGATCCACGACTGCCAGCACGCCACTAACGGTTCCGCCTTCCGCCCGTACTGCCTCAATTGCGCGCAGGGCGGAGCCACCGGTGGTAATAACGTCTTCGATAACCACTACTCTATCGCCGGATCTGAACGGGCCTTCGATCAGTTTTCCGGTTCCATGAGTCTTGGCTTCCTTCCTGACAGTGAACGCGCGCAGAGGATGTGATAAGCTGGCGCTTGCATAGCTGATTGCGTACGAAACCGGGTCAGCTCCTAGTGTCATTCCGCCGACAGCATCGACGCCCCACCCCGATTGCTGAATCATCGATAAGCCGAATCGCCCGATTACGGCGAGACCATCAGGGCTCATTGTCGTGAGCCTGGCATCGATGTAAAACGTGGATTCCCTGCCTGAGGCAAGAACGAAGTGACCCTTTTTGCTCGATCGCTCGGCCAGCAGTGAGGTCAACAACTCCTGATCGGTCATGGTGCGTGAGGTTATGGATTCTTATGATTCGAGTCAATGCATGCGTTTTCGCAGTTTGAGATCGATCGCTGGACGGGATTAGTTGGTTGGGTCATATCGCTCGCAACCGTCCTTGGCTTGGCGCTCCTCCTCCGCCACGAACGACGTCAGGCTCGCAGTCTCGTCGAGCGCTCCAAGGAGCTTGAACGCCTGTCGTCCGAACTGCTTCGCGTCAACCGCATGAAAAGTGAGTTTCTGGCGAACGTCTCTCACGAGCTGCGAACGCCGCTCAACGCGATTGTCGGATTCGTGGATCTCCTCCGCGAAGGCGTCTATGGCGAGCTCGCACCACGCCAAGTCAAACCTGTCGAGCGCATCGAGGCGTCCGCAAACCATTTGCGTCACCTCGTCGATCAGGTGCTCGATTTGGCGAAGATGGCTGCCGGCCGCCTGGAGATACATACTGAGACAATCGATTTACGTCCCTTCGTGCTGGACGTGGCCAGCGAGATCGAATCACTCGTCAGCGAAAAAGGGCTGAGCCTTTCACTGGTGATGGGTGCAGCATTACCGCGTATTCGTACCGATCCAACGCACTTGCGACAAATTCTGATGAACCTGCTCGGGAACGCGGTGAAGTACACCAATGAAGGCGGGATAGTCATTCGCACACGTCTAGTAGACTCCTTACCCGATAGTGGGCAGCCAGCTGGTCAAACTACTGCCACAGCAGATCGCAGCTCTCATCCGGCAACCCACTGGATCGGGATTCAGGTCATCGATACTGGAATTGGAATCGACCCCGCGGATCAGACGAGAATATTCGAGGAGTTTGAGCAGGTTGATGCCGGGCCACGAGGTAATTCAGCTGAACGTGGAACGGGGCTCGGTTTGCCGATTTCGCGGCGACTAGCGGCACTGATCGGCGGAATCGTCGAGCTCGAAAGCGAACTCGGCAAAGGATCCACGTTTACTCTGTGGCTGCCGGTGGACTCCGCAGAGTCACCGATTGCGGCGAAGTAGTCCTTTGAACTTGTTGAGCATGTTGGGTTGCTCGGGTGGAATACTCGCAGCTTCGGCAAATGCGTTGGCGAACGCGACTACGGTCGGATAGCGATCTGCCGGCGACCGGGACAGCGCGCGCGCAATCACCGCATCCAGTTCGGCGGAAAAGGTCAAACCGTCCATCGCATTTCGGAGTGAGATCGGCGGCATCGTCAGCAGCTGAGTGAACATCTCGCGTGGTGCTTTGGCTGTGTACGGAAGACAGCGCGTCAGCAGGAAATAGGCAATAGTGGCCAGGCTGTACTGATCGGCCGCTGCGGTAACGATTTCTCCGGAAAGAGCTTCGGGTGCGATGTACATCAGGGTGCCAACAAAAAACCCGGCACGCGTCAGTCGTTCATCACTTGATGCCTGTGTATCAGCTGCAATTCCGAAATCCAGCAGTTTGACCCGTCGAGTACGCGGGTCATACATGACATTCTCTGGCTTGAGATCGCGGTGAACGATGTTCGCGTCATGGGCAGCCTGAACTGCTGCCGCAATCTGAGAGATTATGTTGGCGACTTCTTCAGGCGGCATCGGCGTGTGCTGCTTGGCATAACGCTCGAGGAGTTCACCTTCCGCCCACTCGATAGCCAGGAAGTGAAGACCGTTATCCGACTGACCGATCTCTATTGTCTCGACGACGTTGGGATGCTTCACACGGGCGCCATATTTCGCCTCGCGTACGAAGCGTGCGACAGCCGTCTTGTCCTGGCGCAACTTTTCCCGTAGCACTTTGAGGGCGACAGTGCCATGATTCGGATGGTCTGCCAGATACACGGCTGACGTTCCGCCCTCACCTACCTCTTTTTTGAGTGTGTAGCCGGCGACTCGGGTACCGACCATCTGCTCTCGAGACACGCCGCGAAAGTAATAGAAACCGAGATGGTCGGATAGGGTATTAGCCGCTCATGCTGAGTAACTCATCGCGACAATTCCTGCTTCTTGCGGCAGCGGCGACATCGACAACGATGGCGTGTAGCAGCGCAGGCTCCAACGTCAATCCGGAGCCCACTACTGCATTATCGACCCTGGGTGCCGGGGTGCCGGATCCCAGTGAAGTCTACCGGCAAATCGGTCTGGTAGCTGCTCCGCCACCGGTTCCCTTCGTGGCAAAAATCTCTGCGTTTGGCACCCAGTCTCCTGATACCACACTGGTCTTGGTGAGCCTATCGCTGCCCAATAAGGCATTGACGTTTAGCAGAGAAGGTGATCGGTATCGCGCGCCCTACGAGGTGAAGATCACCCTCAACCGCGGCAGCACCGAAGCAGCGAACGTTGATGCAATGGAGATCGTGAGGGTCGGGTCCTTTCGTGAGGTAACGCGTACTGACGAGAGCATCATCTTTCAGCACTATTTCCGTGTTCCGCCAGGGAGTTATGCGCTGTCCGCCAATGTGCGCGATGTTGGCGGCTCGCGGGCAGCTAGTCAGGACGCATCGATCAGCGTGCCCGCGCTTACGTCCGGCCATCTATCGACACCAACTCTGGTTTACGAGGCAACCGGCCGATCGACGCTCGATTCAGTGCCCGGACTGCTCGCAAGTCCGAGGTCGAGTGCGGTCTTCGGTCGTGACAGTACTGTCGCTGTTTATGTGGAGGGATACGGTCAAGGTGCGCGACTCCCGGTCGAGTACATTGTGCGCAACGACAAAGGCGCACAGCTGTGGCGTGATTCCACGCAGCTCGCTCGTAGAGGTAACCTTTTCAGCGGTGTAATCAACGTACCGATCTCCACTGTTGGCGTTGGTGTCGCTCAGGTTTACTTCACGCGCCACGATTCGCAGCATGACACGGTGAGCGCGCCGTTGTTCGTCAGCTTTGGCGAAGACATTCCTCTCATGTCCTACGAGGACATGCTCGGCTATCTTCGGTTCTTTGCTACTCCATCCCGCCTCAGTACGCTGAAAAATGCCGCGTCCGAAAGTCGCGCTACCGAGTGGGCGCATTTTCTCCGCGCCACCGACCCCATTCCGGAAACGCCAATCAATGAGGATCTGCAGACGTACTTCGGTCGGATTCAGATCGCCAACGGTCAATTTCGGATAGACCACAACCCAGGCTGGCTGTCCGACCGTGGAATGGTCTATGTAGCGCTTGGTGAGCCTGATCAGGTTTTGGAGCGGAACGTCAACGGCACGCTGACAACTACGCAAATGGGGGCCACCACACGGCTTCAGATCTGGCAATATCGTCAGTACAACACCCAACTTGTTTTCTACGAGGAAACTGGCCGCTGGCGGCTGACGCGGCCAAGCGAAACAGAATTCCTCGCTATTAATTCACGCCGTCAGCACTAGCTCACATAATGGAAGGTCCTGACAAGCCGCGGCTTTTTCTCGTCGACGGTTATGCGCTGATCTATCGCGCATTCTTTGCCATGATTGCTCGGCCGCTGACCACGAGTAAAGGCGAGAATACATCCGCGAGCTATGGAATTGCGACGTTTCTACAGCGGCTGATTACCAAGCATCAGCCCGAGTACCTCGGCTGGGTCCACGATTCAGGACTCTCGTTCCGCCACGAGCGCTATCCCGCTTACAAGGCAACTCGAGAGAAACTCACTGAGGAGCTGCAATCGGATTTCGACCGTGGTATGGACCGCATTTGTGAGATGCTCGACGCGTATCGGATTCCTGTCATTACTCTCCCGGGCTATGAAGCTGATGATGTGATTGGAACCCTGGTGTCGCAAAGCGCCGCGGCATCGGTGAATGCGGTTGTGATCTCGGGCGACAAGGACTTCCAGCAACTGGTGCGCCCTGGGGTCTGGCTGCTGAACCCCGGTCGTGGGGGCAGTGCCAACGTCGAAGAACACTGGGTGAGCACCGATAACGCCGAGGACCGACTTGGTGTCGCACCCGAGTTCGTCACTGACTATCTCGCCCTCGTCGGCGATTCATCCGATAACATCCCCGGCGTTCGCGGAATCGGCGACAAAACCGCCTCCGAACTGGTACGGCAGTATGGGCATCTGGAGTCGATTCTGGAGCACGCTCCCGAGATAACGAAGAAGCGTCCGCGTGAAGCTCTGCTCGAGCACGCGGCAAACGCCCGCTTGTCCAAGGAATTAGTAACTATTCGTTCCGATTTACCTGTAACGCTCGATCTCGAAGCGTTGCGTGTGAAAACGCCCGATCATCAGCGTCTTCGCGATCTGTTCATCGAGCTCGAATTCCATGCGCTTGCCCGCGAGATCGTTGTCCAGGCGCCGATAGAAGAAAAGCCCAAAAAGGAGTCCAACTACACGGTTGCTGATACCGTTGATCTCGTTGCCGCAGCAGTAGCGCGTGCGAGGGAAGCCAAAATCATTTCCCTTGACACCGAAGCGCTCTCCAATCCGGATAGCCCTCAGCCGACAGACCCGCTACGCTCCACGCTGATCTCGATTTCGATTGGCGTTGCTGGTGGCGAAGCCTACTATTTCCCGTTTCAGCACCGGCTGCCGCGAAATACTCAGGGTGAGCTGCTGGTCGATCTGGCGGGTGATCGAGCAGCTACTGATGCGCCCGAAGAGCGCGGGCTTATACGTGGTGGCGACGAGGTCTTCCCGGAATCAGGCCGCAAAAAGAAGAGCAACGGTGAGGCGCCTCTCAGCATTGCCGCACGCGTTTGGAGAGAAAAGCGCTCCTCCACTGTTCGCAATCTGCCATCACTACTGTCTGCTGAAATGCAGCCGTTGCGCGACCTTCTCGAAGATCCGTCAGTTCGCAAAACGGTACACAACGGGAAGTTCGACCTGTTGCTATTGCGTTCAATGGGGATAACGCTGGCCGGTCTGGATTTCGATACCATGCTTGCCAGCTATGTTCTTGATCCGAGTCGGCGATCTCACGGGCTCGATGTGCTGGCGCTCGAATTCCTCGACCACACGATGATTTCATACGCCGATCTCTGCGGAAAGGGCAAAACCGCGCTGGCTTTTGACGAATGTCCCGTGGAGGCAGCTCGCGACTACTCGTGTGAGGACGCAGATATGACGCTGCGCCTGCGTGAGGTTTTCGAGCCGCAACTGGAATCACACGAGCTTTTGCGTCTGCTCGATGGAGTGGAGCTCCCCCTCGTTAATGTCCTCGCCGAGATGGAGTGGAATGGCATTACGATCGACCTGCCGTGGTTTGCCTCGTTGAAGCAGCGTTTCCAATCAGGGCGCGAAGACGTAGAACGGCAGATTTACGAGACGGCTGGTACCGAGTTCAACATCAACTCCAATCTCCAGCTACGAGAGATTCTTTTCGACCGGCTGAATCTGCCTGTCCTGAAACGAACGAGTACGGGACCGTCTACTGACGTGAGCGTGTTGACGGAGCTCGCCGAAGAAGGACACGTACTACCGACTCTGCTCATGGAATACCGCGAGCTCTCCAAGCTCGAGAGCACTTACCTCGATGCGCTACCTCGTTTGGTAAACCCGAGGACGGGTCGGTTGCACACGTCGTTCAACCAAACTGTCGCCAGCACGGGCCGACTCTCCTCGAGTGATCCGAATCTGCAGAATATTCCTATTCGACGCGAACTGGGTCGCGACATCCGCCGCGGCTTCATTCCGCGGCAGGGATGGGAACTGCTTGCTGCCGACTACTCACAGATCGAGTTGCGGCTACTTGCCCACCTGTCGAAGGATCCAGCGTTTGTCGAAGCATTCCGTGCCGGCGGGGACATCCACCGCCAGACTGCAGCATTGATCTTTGACGTTCCTCTGGATCAAGTGACGAGTACCATGCGAGGCAGGGCGAAGACGATCAACTTTGCCACCATTTATGGCCAGGGACCGCACGCACTCTCGCGTCAACTCAACATCGAGCACGCCGAAGCCAAGGAATTCATCGCGCGCTACTTCCAGCGTTTCCAGGGTGTTCGCAACTACCTCGATGCCATGGTTGCTTTCGCGCGAGAGCATGGCTTCGTGCAAACCATCTTCGGACGGCGGCGTTACATACCCGAACTACGTGAGCGCAATTTCAACATTCGGGCGTTTGGGGAGAGAACGGCAGCCAACTCTCCGATTCAAGGCTCCGCTGCGGATCTGATAAAGATCGCGATGATTCGAATCGACGATGCGTTGAGAACGCGCGAGCTGCAGAGCAAAATGCTGCTTCAGGTTCACGACGAGCTCGTCTTCGAGGTGATGCCGGAGGAGCTCGATAGGGTCCAGGACATCGTCAAACACGAAATGGAGCACGCTGCGCAACTCTCGGTGCCGCTTGTCGTCGATCTCGGCGTCGGCAAGAACTGGCTGGAGACGAAGCTCTAGGTCAGCGATTCAGATGCGGTTCGAATGCGGCCCAATGTGCACCTATCAGCAAAGCCGCCAATAACAACAGGGCGATCCAAAACGAGTGAGCGATTGCGCCAACCACCGCGAGATAGATCGCGTAGGTTGCGAGCACGAGCCCAACACCTATGACGATTGTGAACATCGCCGGCTGGTCTGGATCAGTGCTCATGCCCAGTGCCCAACGGCGTGCAATTTTTATAGGCAAGCGGTGAGTTATTCTCCCCCAGTCGGCAGCTATGCGGATCGAGGCTCTCTTCACGACCGAATACGACCGAGGCATCACACTCTCTTCGGGTGGCATCGCTTTCTCTTCAGCGACTGCTCTTAGTCTCTTCGTCAGCTCGGCGGTTAATGCGGTGTGATCACCGCTTCTCGGCCAGCTGTCCATGTCGATGATGTCACCTACCTGGACTCCGACGATGCTTCCCGGAACTGCTTTATTCTCGAACTGAAGTCCGATCGGGACGATGTGCAGTGCTGCGATGTCGCCATCATCTCTCGCCTGTAACGCGATTCTTGCCAAGCCGGATTTGAGTGGAGCGAGCTCCTTGTTGCTATGGCTGGTGCCTTCCGGAAAAATCAATACCGCACCATTGCCGGCTAGCACGTCCAGCATTTCCTGAAATGCGCCAGAATTACGCGCAGGATTCATTGGCCGGCCTCCTTGTGTGTGCATTTCGTCGCTCGCGCGGCGCAACGGCACGACACCAAGGATTTTGAAGAGAGCTCCGACGAATGGGTTGGCGAGCAGTGTCGCCTTGGCCGTCATCACTACGCGACGGGGCATCAGCCAGCCGATCACCAGAGAGTCGACGAGCGCGTTCTGGTGATTCACTGCAATGAGCAGTGGAACATCGCGCGGGATCTTCTCGCGCCCGACGACGCGAATGTCACCGTAGAACCAGTGGAGAGCAACGCCGGCGATCCATCGTAGCGCGGCATAAATCATTTGCGTGGTGCTCCGGCAAAGTTGTCCGGCACGCGTCGAAGCGCCCACAGTGCGAGTGCCATCCCGATTGCGACCGTCAACACGCCGGCGCGGTAAGCCACTCCTCTGCCGAATACCGGAGTCAGCCCGTCGACAGCGAGCGCCCACACAAAAGGCCCCACAACAGCTGCTGCCCGCGATGAAAGAACCATCAGACTGAAGAACCGCCCTGCTTCCACGTCGGGAACGAGACTAAGAAGCAACGGGCGCTCCGCAGTCGAGACTCCGCCGTAAATCAAACCGATGCAGGCGCCGACTATCCAGAAGATGTTTCGCGAAGGCGCGATGATCATTGCCAACAGCAGTACAATCCATCCCGCGAGTACCCACGACAACGTTCTCTTCGGACCAAAACGGTCGACGAGCTTTCCGATTCCGTATGCCCCGATTACCGCAGGTACTGTCAGAATTACGAAGAGTGTTGCTTCTGACCCTTTGACGAATCCCATCGCGAAGATCGCGTACAACGCCATATTCGCGATAATGGTCCCCATCGCATCCTGGTAGAGAAATGAGGTCAGTATGAAGCGCAACGTTCCCGGATACTGCTTTGCTTCCGAGAGTGTGTTGCGCACGTCGGCGAATGCCTCACGCCAGGCGATGCGCTTGCGGCCGTGAATCACGTTGTGATCGCGACAGAAAATGAACAGCGGCAGCGAAAACAGCAGAAAGAGAACTGCGGTCGGAATAAACGTCGAGACGCGACCGCCATGCGCGGTAAATGGAACAGCTGTACGAAGGAAATGGACAACCTTTTGCGGGATCGCACCGACGATTGGCATTGATCCGGTGAAAAACGGAAAGGTGAGAACGACGCCCGTAATTGACCCAACGTAGCCGAACGCGGCGCCCATTCCCGAGAGGCGCCCCCGGTGATCGACAGGAACGAGCTCGGACATCATCGCATTGTAGAAAGGTTGTGCTCCCTGATAGGTGTAATTGGCGATGGTAAAAGCGGCTAGCACACCGAATAACGCGATCCCTGACGACATCTGCGGTGTGGTTCCGAAACCGGTGACGCCTTCGCCGATCATCGGCAGACCAAGTTGACCCAGTACTGCGATCAATGCCGTCGCAATACATGCGATCAAGGTGAAACCAACTACCCACGGCTTCCTTCGCTGAGTGGCGTCGGATATCGCGCCGAAAACCGGAATCGAAAACACCACCATCGCCGATGCGATCCCGTTGACGGTTGCGTAGAGCGTGTTGGAGTGTCCGAGATCCGCGATCAGCCAGGCGGAGAAATACAGTGTCGCGATGTTCATCGAGAACACCGTGTTGGCGAAGTCGTAGAGCGCCCAGCTGAAACGCTCACGGAATCTCGCCATTGGCGGATTCAAATCGCCGGGGGCGGTAGCTTCGACCCGCTCCGCGCCCGGTTCAGAACCACTCAATAGCGAACCCGTTATAGCCGTTTCCATGTGCACTCCGTTGAGTACGCCTCAACTCTACACATCCAGGTGATATTCACAAATACGTATGGTGACGTAGCAACTGTCGCTTCTCGACGTTCGCGCAAGCGGCCGTCAAATTAGGTGGCATGTTACGGGGCAGATTCACTAGTTGCGCAGTTGTTACCGTCCTCTTCTTCACTCAAGCATGTAGCGATCGCAGTCGCTCCAGTTCTGACTCTGCTCGCGCCCTGGCGCCGGTGTTTCCGGGTGCACCGGCCATGAACACGGGCTGGGACTCTGACGCCGGGTCCGTGATGATCACGCCATTCGAGAACAGCCTCGATACTGTGGCGGTCATTGTTCCCGAGGCAACCGACAGCACTGTCTCAATAGTTGGTAGCGGTAATGCACCTGTAGGCGGACTTGCGTTCGACCTTTTCGGTCGTGGTGGAAGGATCGCGTCGATGGTGCGTTCTAGTCCGCTTACTTCGGATACGTCGAAGCTCGATTGTTCGGGCTGGCCGCTAGCAAGGCTCGCGGCCAGGCAGACCGGATGGACTGTTGGATTCACCGCTGGACGGGCCATCGCAATTCCACTCGACTCGATCGAAGCTTTACGCAGCAGCGACTCTGCTTCTCTGGCGGCATCGATCGTACGTGCGGCCGCGACTCTCAAGAGTGTGTCGGATCCAACTTTTCGCGGATTACCGTTTCGGGTGAGAGCAGCCTTCACATTCCGCCTTGATTCGGTCGACGTCGTGATCGCGGATATCGTTCGATCCGTAAACGAGGAAGCGAACCCGCGCATCGAGCATTTGTTAATACTCGGCGAGCGCCCGACGGGAAGCTCCTCACCATACGATGTTCGTTACTCGAATCGAACTGCCGGATCAGAAGAATCGACACAAGCGAGTGAACTGCTCGCTGCACTAAGAATCGGTGCTGCGAAACGTCCAGCCATTCTTGTCAGCATCGAGTACAGCGATGGAAACCGACTGGAATTGCTAGAGAAAATTGATGGTGAATGGCGACTGGTGTGGAAGAGCGCCTACACAGATTGCTAGAAGTACCTAGAGACCGGTCGGTGCGCTAACGAATTGCCACGGGACTTTGTATTTGTCGCTCAAGTGCCGAGCAAGAGCGCAAACACCGAGCGTCTCCGTCGCATAATGACCTGCGTAGATAACGACTAGGTCGTTTTCCTCTGCGGTGATGGCAGTCCAGTGCGGCCCTTCGCCGACGATGAGAGTGTCGATACCGGCATCTATTGCTTCTTTGAGTGTGTCCGCAGCTGCACCCGCGCCGCTGCACATTCCCCAGCGCTTGGTGCGTCGTCCTTCTTTAATCGGCGTGGTTCTCACAATGTGACCGTATTGTCGTGCAAATGACGACGCTCTTTCAACGAGCGCTTGGGTTGCAACATCGCATTCACCAGCAACGCCGATGAATATTCCTTGGTACCAGGCGAACTCCTTACTCGGTGTGAGTTGAAGCTCCCTGGCGAGCAGAACATTGTTGCCAAGAGTGGGATGGCAATCCAATGGAATGTGAGACGAGTAGACAGCGATATCATTGTCAAAGAGCAATCGAACTCGTCGATGCACTGCTCCGGTAAGCGGCGCCAGCCCGCCCCAGAACATACCGTGGTGCACGATCAGCAGATTTGCGCTGACTGCCTTGACTCCTTCGATTGCGCGAGTGGAGAAATCCACCGCGGCTGCGATCCCGCGCAACGGCGCTCGACATTCGAACTGGAGACCATTGAGCGCACTCGGGTAGTCGGGGATTGACGCCGTCTTTAACAGCTCATCCGAGTAGCGCGAAACCTCATCTATGGTAGTCATCGGCTCGAAAATTTGTGTGGAGAACTTTTTGTGCTCCATTTTCGCGCATTCTGTAACTGATTGTCGCCCAACACCTTACGCCATAAGTTATCAACATTGTTGATTAATCGGCGACTTGCATCAGATCCAGCAACCGATCTAAATCATCGGCGGAATAAAAGTGCAGCGTCACGGTCCCGCGGTCAGAAGAGGTGAGCTTAACCGCGACATCCGTCTGAAGATGACGGCGTAGCCGATCCTCGATCTGACGTAGTTCAGCGGGCTGTTTATCGATGGCGCGGGGACGACCGGTTTTCTTCTTTGCTGGTGGTGCGACCGCGCGAAGACGGCGCTCGACTTCGCGCACTGTCAACCCTTCTCTGACAATCTCCTCAGCCAGGCTTACGATTCTGTCGTGTTCGTCGAGCCCGAGCAGGACCTTGGCGTGGCCCATCGACAGCTGTCGCTGCTGGAGCAGGCTTCGAACGCTCTCTGGAAGCTGAAGCAATCGCAGGGTGTTCGCGATTGTAGTGCGATCCTTTCCGACGGTTTCTGCTATTTGCTGTTGAGTTAGTTCGAACGCTTGTGCTAGCTGTCTATAACCTTCTCCTTCTTCGATTGGATTGAGGTCTGTTCGCTGCAGGTTCTCAATCAGCGCGAGCGTGAGCAGAGTGCGATCATCGATTTCCTTGATGATTGCCGGGATCTCACGCCACTCGAGCGCCTTTGCTGCGCGAAGGCGCCGCTCACCAGCGATGAGCTCGAATCCGTCTTTGCCTGGTCGGCGCCGCACCGTTATTGGCTGGAGTAGTCCGCTTGCTTTGAGGCTCTCCTGCAATTCGGCGAGGTCCTCACCTCTGAATTCGCGTCGCGGCTGAAAAGGGTTGCGTGTAACCTGTGAAATCGGAATTGATTTCAGCGCGCCTTCGTCGCTCGTTGCAAGCCCAGTTGCGCTACCGAGAAGTGCCTCGAGGCCGCGTCCGAGGCGGCGTGGGGTTTTTTCACTGGCCACCGTTATCTCCTTGCGCGGTTCGTTCGATCAATTCCTTGGCGACATTCATGTAGGCCTGAGCCCCGACAGAGGCAACGTCGTACAGTATGATCGGCTTCCCGAAACTTGGGGCTTCCGCAAGCCGGACGTTCCTGGGGACGACGCTATTGAATACCTTCGCGCCGAAATATTCGCGCGCATCGTCGGCAACTTGCCGGGAAAGGTTCAACCGGGAGTCGTACATAGTGAGTAATACTCCATCGATTCCCAGTTTCTCATTCGCGCTGTGCTGCACTCGATGGACGGTGTTCAAGAGTTGAGATAAACCTTCGAGCGCGTAGTACTCGCATTGAAGTGGAATCAGCAGCGCATCGGCAGCGACAAGCATGTTGATGGTGATCAGGCCGAGTGATGGCGGGCAGTCAATGATGACATACCGGTAGTCCTCGCGTAGAGACTCAACAGCGCCACGCATGACGTGATCGCGGTCGGATTTGTCCACGAGCTCGACTTCCGCGGCTGCCAGATCTGGAGTAGCGCCGACCACATCGAGCTTATCGAACTGGATGCCTTCTCGACGAGATGATCGCAGATCGGAGTTGCCGACCAACACATCGTAGAGTGTGAGAGGGACGTGCTCTTTTTGAAGGCCAACACCGCTAGTCGCATTGCCCTGCGGATCAGCGTCGACCAGCAGCGTCCGTTGCTCGGCGGCCGCGAGGCTAGCGGCAAGATTTACGGCAGTTGTTGTTTTTCCAACGCCACCTTTCTGGTTGGCGATCGCGATGATTCGCGCCACGTACTCTCGAGAATGGTTGGACGCAAATCTACCGGGGCTTGATGCCTGTTTCCACGTGGAACCGGAAATTTGGTGTTCCACGTGGAAACTAGCTCATCAATAATACGCCTACCGTCCAGGTACAAATTTCCAACGCGTAAGTACGTCGACACCGAGGGTGTCCTCACCCGGATTGATCGGCGTCTCCGCTTGAGCAACGCCAGCAACGCGGGCCATCATCATTGGACGGGGTTGCGGTGGCGCAACTGCGACGATGTTGATCTCGATCAAAGCGCCAAGCGCGCCGCCGGCGGCGCGAGCTGCTGCATCGGCGTCGGCGCGCGCGTTTTCGATCGCGCTCCCGATGGCGGTGCGTCGAGCGGCCTGAGTGTTGGAAGAATAAAACTGGAGTGAGCTGATCAGGTTCGCACCGTGAGAAAGCGCTGCGTCGATGACTTTGCCTACTTGGTCAACTCTGCGAATATCGGCGACGACGGTGTTGGTCACGTTGTACCCGGTGATCACCGGATCTCTGCCCTGCTCGTAGCGCTGTTCCGGATAGACTTGGTAATTCACCGTGGAAAGCTGGTCGTTGGTTAGTCCGACGGAACGGAGCGCTGATAAAACAGCCTGCTGTTTAGTCGCGTTTTGTGCGGCTGCCTCCGCGGCTGTTGCAGCGCGAGTTTGGACAGCAATCTGGATAGTCGCCCGGTCTGGTGACACCTTAACTTCTCCATGACCTGTCACAACAATTTGGGGACCAATGGCTGTTAGTGGCGCCTGTATGTCCTGGGCATGTACGCTCAATGGCGCCAAACTAAAGCCTATTGCGGCAAAAAGACGTCTCTTCATTTCACTTTCCTTGCCGAGTGTTGTAAGAAAACCTGCCTGGTTAGACGCTGCGGTCTAACCTCACTTGCACACGCGCACCTACGCCGATAAGACCGGCTCGATGTCGTGGATTCGATCGAGGTTCATGCCGATTATCCCTTCGCTCTCGTTCCGCATGAACATGTTCGCGAACTTTGCTCCCCATACAATCTC
>Ga0075423_10002730_pt1 | contig 16131 bp, 11 predicted proteins | sample SoiMethybrSBSTD2_FD_80114 | JGI IMG/M metagenome (GOLD analysis project Ga0075423, IMG submission 80114) | Bulk soil microbial communities from a Populus tree surrounding site in Tennessee, USA - Soil MetaG P. TD hybrid SBSTD2 | ecosystem: Environmental > Terrestrial > Soil > Tree plantation...
AGAACGCCGGCTTGTTGACGGTGACCGTCAGGTTCGTGCGACCGAGCTTGCCTCGGGTGTTCGAGGCCCAGCAGCTCACGACCGTCTTGCCGATCGCGAACGTCGAACCGGACCGCGGCAGGCAGTAGGCCTGACGCACGCCGTCCTTTTCGTCCTTGGCGGACGCGGTGAAGGTGGCCGGCGCTCCCGTCTCGGAGACGGCGGCAACGGTCACGTCGCCGGAGGTCGTCACGACCGGCGGCTTCGCGGTCTCGGCGTCGGTCGGGATCCGGTCGGTGCAGTCGCCGTTCGGGCACTCGTTGACGTCGAAGCACCCGACGTAGCCGTTCCCCTGGAAGTCCTTCGGGCACGCGCCGCACTCGCGGGAGCCCTTCGTGTTGGTGCACATCGCGAGCTTGTGGCAGCCGCCGTTGGCGCTGGCGCACTCGTTGACGTCCGAGCACCCCGTCGCCGGCGTGCCGTAGAAGCCCGCGGGACAGGTGTCGCCGGCGCTCTGCGCGGCCTGGGCCGCGGCGGCCTGGCTCGCCGCGGTATCCCACGATCCCGCCCACAGGCTGACCAGCACGACCAGCGCGATGCCGGCCGCGGACTGCACGGTCCATCGGGAGAAGAATGATGAAGTCATGCCAATGATTTTACCGGATTCAGCCAGGCGGCACAGCTCGACCGGCCGCAAAATCGACCGTCCTGGTGTACAAAGCACGGGCATCCCATGCCGACCGCCGTCCTCGTCACGGAAACCGAATTCCGCCGGGCCCGCTCCACGTTCGCAGCCACCGAGGATGTCGAGTGCATCCCGGTTCCCGGCCCCGAAGACGCCCTCTGCGACGCGATAACCCGGTACCGCACGCCGTTCGTGATCGTGGGGTCGTCGCCGTATCGCGGCCGTCTCTATTCCACCCTGCCCCGCGGCGGCGTCATCGCGCGATTCGGGGTCGGCTACGACAACGTCGATATCCCGCAGGCCTCGAAAGCCGGACTGCTGTGCACGAATACGCCGGACGTGCTGCAGCAGTCGGTTGCCGAGCTCACGGTGGCGATGATGGGCATGGCCGCACGGCATCTCGTCGCCGCGGCGACCGGCGTGCGCGACGGACACTGGCAGCCGAAGGAAGGAGCCGAGCTCGAGGGTAAGACGCTGACGCTCGTCGGCGCCGGCGCGATCGCGATCGCGGTCGCGCGCATCGCCGCGGGCGGCTATGGCATGAGGGTCATCGGGTTCACCCGATCCTCGCGGCCCGCGCCGGGCCCGCACTTCGCGGAGATGACCTCCGACTTCGCTGCAGCCGTCGGAGACGCGGACTTCGTCAGCCTCCACATCCCCGGCAGTCCCGACAATGCGAAGTTCCTGAACGCCGAGCGCCTCGCGCTGATGCCGGACCGGGCCTGGCTGATCAACACCGCCCGCGGCGCGGTCGTCGACGAGATCGCGCTGTACGATGCGCTCGTCTCGGGACGGCTGGCCGGCGCCGCGCTCGACGTCTTCGCCCGGGAGCCGTACGAGCCGGCCGCGGCCGATCGTGATCTACGGATGCTGGGCAACGTCATCCTCGTGCCCCACATCGGCAGCAATACCGCCGAGGCCAACCGGCGGATGGCCCTGCGAGCGCTGCGGAACGTCCGGCTCGCCATCGCGGGCGAACTCGCGAGCATGGATCTGATCGATCGAGAAGTGTTGGAGAAATGAGACACGTGCGACGTGCGACGGTGCGACGGTGCGACGTGCCGGTGCTACGTGCGACGCCGCGCGCAGCACGGCACGTGGCACTCTGGCACGCTGCACGTCGCACCGGACGTCGCACCGTCGCACATCGCACGGAGCACGTGGCATAGGAGACTCGATGCTGCCCTGGATTCAGGTCTACGACCCGCTCGGAAACGCGTGGCTGAGCACGCTGGCGGCGGCGATTCCGATCGTGCTGCTGCTCGTCGCGCTCGCGGTGCTCGAGTGGAAGGCGCACTGGGCCGCGCTCGCGGGGCTGGGGACGGCGCTGCTGGTATCGGTCGTCATCTACGGCATGCCGGTGCCGGCGGCAGCGGCCACCGCGGTCTACGGCGCGGCCTACGGGCTGTTCCCGATCGGGTGGATCATCCTGTCCGCGGTCTTCCTCTACAACCTCACCGTCAGAACCGGCCAGTTCGACATCGTCAAAGGCTCGGTGGCGCGCCTGTCGGCCGACCGTCGGATTCAGGCGCTGCTCGTCGCGTTTTCGTTCGGGGCGTTCATCGAGGGGGCGGCCGGGTTCGGCACGCCGGTCGCGATCACGGCGGCGCTGCTGATGGGGCTGGGCTTCACGCCGTTGTATTCGGCCGGCCTGTCGCTCATCGCGAATACCGCGCCGGTCGCGTACGGCGCGATCGGAACGCCGATCCTGACGCTCGGCGCCGTGACCGGCATCTCGCCTTTGCTCCTGAGCGCGATGGCCGGACGGCAGCTGCCGATCGTGTCGCTGATCGTGCCGGCGTGGCTCGTGGTGACGATGAGCGGCTGGAAGGGGCTTCGCGGCGTGTGGCCGGCGGTGCTGGTCAGCGGCGGATCGTTCGCGATCGTCCAGTTCCTGTGGAGCAACTACGTCGGACCGGAGCTGGTCGACATCATCGGGGGGCTGGTCTCTCTCGGCTGTCTCGCGCTCTTCTGCACGTGGTGGCGGCCGGCCGAGTCATGGGAGTTTCCGGAAGAGAAGAGAGTTGATTCGGCTGGCTTCCGGCTTCAGCCGGAAGGATCTGCAGCCGTTTCCCACTCCCGCGCGGTGGTGATCCGGGCGTGGATGCCGTGGGTCTTCCTCTCCGTCTTCGTGACCGCCTGGGGCGCCGGACCGATCAAGGCGTTCCTCAATGCGGGGCCGGCGGGCACGCGCTCGTATCGCGCGACCGGCCGGCAGCCCCCGCCGCATCCCGTGCTCTCGCCGGCATTCGACGTCCCGAATCTACACCGGCTGATCTTTCGCGATCACCCGGTCGAGCCTGAGCCCGTCGATCGCGCCCGCGTCGGCGATCCCGCCTATCGAAACACCCGAGCCGAGGCGGCGCGGTTCACCTTCAACTGGCTCTCCGCCACCGGCACCGCGATTCTGTTCGCGGCGCTGGTGACCGTGCTCTATCTTCGAATTCCGCCCGCGACGGCCCTCGAAGTGGCAGGATTGACATTGAAACGCATGCGGCCGCCGCTCATGACGATTGCCTGCATGCTGTCGCTCGGGTTCGTGACCCGGTACGGAGGCACTGACGCGACACTGGGACTTGCGTTCACGAGAACGGGCGTGCTGTATCCGTTCTTTGCCGCGATGCTGGGCTGGCTTGGCGTCGCGCTCACGGGCTCCGACACCAGCTCGAACGTGCTGTTCGGCAGTCTGCAGAAGATCACGGCCCAGCAGCTGGGATTGAACCCGGTGCTGATCACCACGGCGAACTCGACCGGCGGCGTCATGGGCAAGATGATCGACGCGCAGAGCATCGTCGTGGCGACCGCGGCGACGAACCAGCACGGCCAGGAGGGGCGGATCCTCCGGTTCGTGTTCTGGCACAGCATCGCGCTCGCGTCGATCATGGGCATCATCGTCATGCTGCAGGCGTACGTGTTCCCCTGGATGGTCCCGGTCCCATGAACGCCTCGTTCCTGGCTGCCCTGCGCCGCATTGCCGGCGACGACGGGGTCTACTGCGAGCCGCTCGAGGTGCTGACCTACGAGTGCGATGCGCTGACGCATCTCCGTCAATCGCCGGCCGCCGTGGTGCTGCCCTCGTCTGCCGCGGCGGTCCAGCAGATCGTGCGGCTCTGCGCGAACGAGGGGGTGTCCTTCGTGCCACGCGGCCACGGGACGGGCCTGTCCGGCGGTGCCCTGCCGGTCGAGGGAGGCATCGTCATTGGGCTCTCGCGGCTGAACCGCGTGCTGGACGTCGACATCAGGAACCGCCGGGTCACGGTCGAGCCGGGCGTCACGAATCTCGAGATCACGCGGCAAGTGGCGCCAGCCGGCTATTACTACGCGCCGGATCCGTCCAGCCAGCAGGTGTGTTCGATCGGCGGCAACGTCGCGGAGAACTCCGGCGGCGCGCACTGCCTCAAATACGGGTTCACCGTGCACCACGTCCTCGCCGCGGACGTCGTGCTCCCGTCGGGAGACCTCGTGCAGATGGGCAGCGAGTTCGCGGATGCGCCCGGGCCGGATCTGCTCGGTCTCCTGATCGGATCGGAAGGCACGCTCGGCATCGCGACCAAGATCACCGTTCGCATTCTCCGGAGGCCCGAGTCCGTCCAGACGCTGCTCGCGGCGTTCGACACGATCGAGCAGGGCGGCGCCGCCGTGTCGGACATCGTCTCCGCGGGAATCATCCCTGCCGCGATCGAAATGATGGATACGCTCGCAATCCAGGCAGCGGAGGCGGCGGTGCATCCCGGCTTTCCCGCAGCCGACACGGTGCTGATCGTCGAGCTCGATGGCCCCGATGCCGAGGTCCGCGAATTGTTCGACGTCGTCGAGCAGATCTGCAGGACGAACGGGGCCGCCACGATCGAGGTCGCGAAGACCGAGCCGCAGCGCGCCCGAATCTGGAAAGGCCGGAAGGCCGCGTTCGCGGCGATGGGCCGCGTGTCGCCGAACTATTACGTGCAGGACGGGGTCGTGCCGCGCACGCGGCTTCCCGAAGTGCTGAATCGCATCCGGCAGCTCGAACGGTCGTCCGGCCTCCGCATCGGCAACGTCTTTCACGCCGGCGACGGCAACCTTCATCCGCTGATCTGCTACGACGAACGGGTGCCGGGCCAGGCGGAGCAGGCCGAGGCCGTGGCGGCCGAGATCCTCGGCTATTGCGTCGATGCGGGAGGCTCGTTGACCGGCGAGCACGGCATCGGCGTCGACAAGTCCCAATACATGCCCCGGATGTTCAGCGATGTGGATCTGGCGTTGATGGCGCGCGTTCGCAGCGTGTTCGATCCGCGGAGCCTCTGCAATCCCGGCAAGGTCCTCCCGACGCCGCGGCTCTGCGGCGAAGTGCCCGGTCCGTACCGCGCGCACCCGGTCGAACGCGACGGGCTGGGCGAGCGTTTCTGATGATTGCCGTCGACGCGCTGAGGGCCTCGGGCCACGAGCTCGAGACCCGCGATCCCGATCCCGATCGGGATCGCATCGACGATGTCGTGCCGCGGCTGGTGATCCTGCCACGAACGGGGGAGGCAGCCGCGGGTGCGCTCCGGTGGGCCGCCGGGCAGCGCCTCTCCGTGGTGATACGCGGCCAGGGTTCGAAATCGGGATGGGGCGCGCGTCCGCCGGCTGTCGACGTGCTGCTCGACATGTCGATGCTGAACCGGATCCTTGCCCACGAGGCGGGCGATCTGACCGTGACGGTCGAAGCAGGGATTCGGCTTCGGGATCTGAACGCCGCGCTCGCCCCGCACCGGCAGTGGCTGGCGCTGGATCCTCCCTTCGGCGAGCAGGCCACGATCGGTGGATTGCTCGCGACCAACGACAGCGGTCCGCAGCGGCACCGATTCGGAACTCCTCGCGATCTCGTCATCGGCATCCAGCTCGCGACCACCGACGGCCAGGTCGCGAAGTCGGGAGGACAGGTCGTCAAGAACGTCGCCGGCTACGACCTGTCGAAAATCATCAGCGGATCGTTCGGGTCGCTCGCCGCCATTGTCGCCGCGACGTTCAAGCTGGCGCCGGTGCCGGAGGCCTCGGCGACCGTGGCGATCGACCGGCTCGATCCCGACGGTCTCGCCAGCGTGGCCGACGCGATCGCCGCGAGCCAGCTCGAGCCAGTGGCCTTCGATCTGCACGTCGAGCAACCGCCGCAGCCGGCCCCGCCCCGGATTGACTGTCTCATCCGGTTCGCGTCGTTCCGCCGTGTCGTCGAGGCGGAGTCCGCGAGCGCCGCCGCGCGAATCGCCGGCCTCAATCAGCCGGTCACCGTGGTCGAGGGCGACGCCGAACGCGAGGTGTGGGCGTCCCAGTCCCGGAGGCCATGGAGCGGCGCGGGCGCCGTCGTGCGGCTCGCCTGGCGGCCGGGCGACGTCAGGCCGATGCTCGCGGCCGCGATTGATTCGGCGGGTGCGCAGGGATTCGAGCTCGCCGGCCGGCTGGGCGCCGGGTCGGGCCTGATGCGGCTCGCCGGGCCCGATCGCGATCAGCGTCCGGTGATCGAGCGGCTGCGCGCGTCGGAGGCGTTGGCCAACGTCGTTGTCGTCCGTGCGCCGCTCGAGCTGCGGACGCGGGAATTCGTCTGGGGCGCGCCGCTCAATGCCGCCCTCATGTCGGGTCTGAAGCGCGAGCTCGATCCCGCCGGGATCCTCGGCGCCGGTCGGGGGCCTGTCCCGAGCTTCGTCGAGAGACCAGTGTGACCCCGGCCAACGATCCCCGGCCCGCGTTCGACGACCGGCACCCACCCGCGCAGGCGTTGATCGACAAGTGCGTGCACTGCGGCTTCTGCCTGCCGACGTGCCCGACCTACGCGTTGTGGGGTGAAGAGATGGATTCGCCGCGCGGGCGGATCTACCTCATGAAAACCGCGCGCGAAGGACGCATAGGCATGACCGGCGCGTTCGTCGGGCACTTTGACGCGTGCCTGGGCTGTATGGCCTGCGTGACCGCGTGTCCGTCCGGGGTCGAGTACGCGCCGCTCGTCGAGGCCACTCGCGCGCAGATCGAGCGGCGCTACGAGCGCGGCGCCGGCGATCGGCTGTTCCGCTCGGCGCTGTTCGCCGTGATTCCTTATCCGTCGCGGCTGCGGATCGTGCTCGCGCCCCTGATCCCGTATCGCTGGATCAAGCCGCTCCTCGAGCGGACCGGGCTCCTGGATCTGCTGCCCGCGCGTCTGCGATCGCTCGCCAGACTCGCGCCTCCGGTCACGCTGAAGTCGCTGACCGCCACCGTGCCCGAGGCGACCCCGGCTGTCGGCTCGAAGCGCATGACGGTCGGCCTGCTGACCGGCTGCGTGCAGCGCCTCGTGTTCGCCGGCGTCAACGAAGCGACGGTGCGGGTGCTGACCGCGGAGGGCTGCGAGGTCATCGCCCCACGCGCGCAGGGCTGCTGCGGCGCGCTCGCGCTCCACGCGGGCCGCGAAGACGACGCCCGCGCGTTTGCGAGGCGGGCGATTGAGGTGTTCGAGCGCGCTGGCGTCGAGCGCATCGTGGTCAACGCCGCCGGCTGCGGCTCGTCGATGAAGGAGTACGAGCGGCTGTTCGCCGACGAACCGGAATGGGCGGCGCGGGCTCGCGCGCTGTCGGCGGGCGTGCGCGACATCAACGAGCTCCTCGTCGATCTCGGACCGCCGCGCGCACCTCGCCATCCGCTGCCGCTCAGAGTCGCCTATCACGACGCCTGCCACCTCGCGCACGCGCAGGGCGTTCGCCAGCAGCCGCGCGATCTCCTGCAGCAGATCCCGGGCGTCGAGCTGGTGCCGGTCGCCGAGGAGGAACTGTGCTGCGGCAGTGCCGGAATCTACAACCTGGTGCAGCCCGAGCCGGCGCGCGAGCTGGGTGAGCGCAAGGTCCGCCACATCACCGCCGTCCGCCCGGATATCGTCGCCACCGCCAATCCGGGGTGCACGCTGCAGATCGCGTCAATCGCTGCGGAGAGTGGGCAGCCGCTGAAAGTGGTGCATCCGATCGAGTTGATCGACGCGTCGATTCGAGGGACCGCGGACTATTTACGCGCGGCGAGATAATTCGCGATCGCCGTCAGCTCTTCCTCCGACAGCTTGTCGTTGAAGGCCGGCATATCGGCGAGATCGTCGATCGCGGCGGGATCGCTGATCCACTCGCGCAGCCACTTGGCGTCCCGCTTCTCGCCGGCGCGGGTCAGGTCCGGCCCCTGCTTCACGCCTTCGCCGTCGATCACGTGGCAGTTGCCGCAGAAGCGGCCGTACACGAGGATCGCGGTACGGTGCTCTCCCTCGATCTGCGCCGCTGTCCCTCCGGCTCGGGCCTTGTACATATAGCTCGCGACGGCGCGCCCCTGCGACTGGGTCATGCCGCCCGGCGGCGGCTTGCGCGTGCCGGGCGCGATGATCTCGGGATCGGTCACGTGCAGGCGGACCCATTCGGCATCCCGCTTGACCCGTGTGTCCGCGATCGGGTTCGCGGCGCCGCCGATCCGGTGACAGGTCTGGCACCGATGATCCTGCACGAACTCCCGGCCGGCGAGCGCGAGCGTGCTCCAGCGGGAGGGATCCGCGTGCGCCGGGGAGTCCTTGAACCCGAGATAGGTGAGCGCGACGACGCCCGCGCCGAGCACCACGAACGCGGCCGCGACCAGGCGCCGCTGCCGCAGGTGACGACCGGGACCGCGATCGAGGAACGGCAGGAGCAGCAGCCCGCCGACGACCAGGCCGGGAATGACGATCGTGGCCACCGGCTCGAGCGGACCGGGGAAGTACTTGAGAAGCTGGAACAGGCTCAGGAAGTACCACTCCGGCCGCGGGACGTAGGTCGCATCCGACGGATCCGCGATCGAGTCGAGCGGCACGCGGAACGCCACGGCGAACGTCAGCAGGAGCGCGAACACGACCGCCATCGCAATCGTGTCCTTGAGCGCGTGGTAGGGATAGAACGGCTGCGGCGTGCCTTCGACCTCCGCGATCGGGCCGGAGATGCCGTGGCGGCGCATCAGATAGATGTGCGCGACCACGAAGCCGATCAATGCCGCCGGCAGCAGGAAGACGTGCGCCGCATACCAGCGCAGCAGCGTCAGCGCCCCGAGATCGACCCCGCCGCGCATGACTCCCGCGACCTGCTCGCCGAAGACCGGTGTACTGCGCGCGATGTTGATCGTGACCGTGGTCGCCCAGTACGCCTTCTGATCCCAGGGCAGCAGGTAGCCCGTCAACGCGAACGCCAGGATCAGGAGGAGCAGCACGACCCCGGTCATCCAGGTCACCTCTCTCGGCTTCTTGTAGGAGCCGAAGAGCACGACCCGCAGCATGTGCACGACCGCGGCGATGACGATGAAGCTCGCGCCGAAGAAATGCAGGCCGCGGACGATGCGGCCGAGGACGAGGCGATCGGTGATGTAGCGCACGCTGTCGTAGGCGTGCTCCGGCGACGGCACGTAATACATCGTCAGCACGACGCCGGTGACGAGCTGAACGCCGAGCAGGAAGAGCAGGATGCTGCCGGTGACGAACCACCAGCCGACGCCGGCCGGCAGCGGCTCCTCGAGCAGATGCGCGCGGCCGGCCCGGAAGCCGGTGCGTGCGTCCAGCCAGTCGGCGAAGCTGCGAAGCGGCGCCATTACAGCTCGACCAGCACCTGTTCGCCGTCGACTCGCGCCTGCAGCCTCGCGAGCGGCTTCGGCGGCGGGCCGGCCTTGACGGCGCCGGTGCGATCGAATACGCCGCCGTGGCACGGGCACTTCAGCGTCTGGTCGTCTGCATTCCAGCTGACGCGACAGCCAAGATGAGTACAGGTGGACGACAGGGCCGTGACCTCGGTCGCGCCGGTCTTGACGAGGAACACGACCTGACGCTCGACGACCTGGCGGTAGCCGTCTTCGCGCGTGACGCGGATCGCCACCGGCGTCGGCTCGTTGTCGGCGAGATCGTCGAGCGCGGCGGCGGGCCACCAGGTCGAACGGCGCCGGCCGAACACCGGCGCGACGACGGCGCCGCCGAGCAGGAAGGCGAGGGTGGCGCCGATGGCGCCCTGAATCGCGGTGATGGCTCCCGACAGGAATCGGCGTCGGCCGCTATCGGGTGTGGGGAGGTGCTCGCCTGGACACATGGGGCTCAGGAGTTCAGGAGGTTCAGGGGGTTCAGAAGTTCAGGAGGTTCAGACCTCCCGAACTCCTGAACCTCGGCGGATGACGCGGCGCTAGCCGCCGATCGTGCCGGGCTTCAACACCCAGTTGTTCTCGGCGTCACGGACGCGGTACTTCTCGTGGCACGTCCGGCATGCGGCCCCGACTTCCTGCTTGAGCGCAGCCTGCACCGCCTGCGCATCGGGCGAGGGCGCCGCCAGCAGCTTCTCGACCGCTTCGATCTTCGCGACCACCGTCTTGTTCGCCTCGATGGCGTCGTCCTTCTTGTGGACCACCCAGAATTCGCGCGAGTCGATGATCGCCTGCTTCATGGTGGCGATTTGCTTCGTCGCTTCCGGGATCGCGCCCGAAGCCAGGGCCTTGTTCGCTGCCTGCAGCGCGGGCCCGACCTTCTTCATCGTCTTATCGAGGTCGTCCGGCGTCGTGACCTTCGTCTGGGCGACGAGGAACGAGCCGGCAAACACCACCATGAGTGCCGCAACACTGGACTTGAAATGCAAGTTGGCCTCCAATCCCCTTCTCGAGAGATGAACCGCGTGTCCAATAATACTGTCGGCGCCGCGGCACAGTTACACACAGCCGAAGCCGCCGCGTGTTTTCACGGAACGAAAGCCTGGACGGTTTCCGTTTCGGGGGTCAGACCGGAGTCAGACCGGGGTCAGAGCGGGGTCAGACCGGGGTCAGACCGGGGTCAGACCGGGGTCAGACCGGAGTCAGACCCCGGACTGACCCCGGACCGACCCCCGCGTTCCCGGCGCGGACTCGCGGCGGCTCCGCTGTTTTGCGTTCCGAAATCAGCGGCCGGGCCCGGAGGCGGCGGGCGAAGCGGTTCCCTGCTCCGGCTGGAGGCCAGCGGCGAGAGTCCCCGAACGTCGCTCCCAATCCACGGCCTTCCGCCGGGCCGGAGAATGTTCCGCTATGCGAAACGCGCGCAATCCTGTGGGATGACGCGTGACAGGCTGCGGCGAGGGCGTATGCTTTACCGCCGGAAGGCGCACCGCGCTTCGCGTCGTGCGCCGTCGGCGCCTCCAGCCACGGTCCGCTTCGAGGCCTGACACGCCGGTACCGGCCCACGTGTGAAAGCGGGGATGAGTGTCTGCTCACTTTCTAGCATTCGATCTCGGTGCTGAGAGCGGCCGCGCCATTGTCGGGCGTCTGCGCGATGACGTGCTCGACATCCGCGAAATCCATCGCTTTCCCAACGAGCCGGTGCGCCAGAACGGATCGCTGCAGTGGGACATCCTCAGGCTGTGGCTCGAGATGCGCCGGTCGCTCGACCGGCTGGAAGGCACGCGCGTCGACAGCCTCGGCGTCGACACCTGGGGCTGCGACTTCGCGCTGATCGGCGAGCGCGGAGCCCTCGTCCAGAATCCCTACCACTACCGCGACGTCCGCACGGACGGCGTCATGGAGGAGGTCTTCAAACGGGTCTCGGCCGAGGAAATCTATGCGATCACCGGCATCCAGTTCCTCCCCTTCAACACGCTGTTTCAGCTGTATGCCGCCTGCCAGGCGACGCCGAAGCTGATCGAGGCCGCATCCACCCTGCTGACGGTGCCGGACCTGCTGCACTTCTGGCTGACCGGCACGCAGGCGTCGGAATACACCAACGCGACCACGACGCAGTTCGTCGACGCGCGAACGCGGTGCTGGGCCGGGGATCTGCTGTCGCAGCTGGAGATCCCGACGCGGCTCCTGCCGCCCCTGGTCGAAGCCGGCACCATGCTCGGACAACTGCGCGATGACGTCTGCGGGCCGCTCGCGGGCACACCGGTCGTCGCCCCGGCGTGCCACGATACCGGCTCGGCCGTCGCGTCGATCCCCGGCGGCGCCCACCGCGCGTTTCTGAGCTCCGGCACCTGGTCGCTGCTCGGCACCGAGGTGTCCGCGCCGATCATCACCGAGCGATCGCGCGAGCTGAATTTCACCAACGAGGGCGGCGTCTCGGGCACCACGCGTCTGCTCAAGAACATCGCGGGCATGTGGCTGCTGCAGGCCTGCCGGCGCACCTGGGCGAGCGACGGCCATGCGTTCGAGTACGACGAGCTCCTGGCCCTCGCGAAGGAAGACCGGCACGCGTTCACGGCGCTGTTCAATCCCGACCATCCCGGATTCCTGCATCCGACCAATATGGTGACGGCGATCGGCGACTACTGCCGCGAGACCGGGCAGGCGGCGCCGGACGGTCCCGGGGGCTACACGCGCGCCATCCTCGAGAGCCTGGCGTTCAAGTACCGCGTGGTCATCGATGCCCTCGGCGAGCTGACCGGCCACAGGATCGAGGAGATTCAGATCGTGGGCGGCGGCTCCCGCAACCGCCTGCTCAACCAGTTCACCGCCGACGCGACCGGCTGCACGGTGCTGGCCGGCCCGATCGAGGCCACCGCGCTCGGCAACCTCGCGCTGCAGATGGTCGGCACCGGCGCGGTCGGATCGCTCGACCACGCCCGCCGCATCATCGAGCGCTCGTTCCCGGTCGAACGCTTCGCGCCGTCGGCCTGCGATCGCTGGGACTCGCAATACCGCCGCTTTCAACAGTACCTGGAGTTGACTTGTGTCTGATTCGTCCACCGTCGAAACCACCTTCCTGAAGAACCTCTGGGACGATCGCGAGGCCGCCCGCCTCGAGTCGCAGCCGCTGGAGCTGCTGCGCTACCGCTCGAACCTGCTCGGCGCCGATCTGCGGATCACCAACTTCGGCGGCGGCAACACCAGCTCGAAGTTCGATCTGCCGGATCCCCTGACCGGCGTGCCGACGCGGGTGATGGCGGTCAAGGGCAGCGGCGGCGACCTGCGGTCGATCGGGACGTCCGGGTTCGCCGTGCTGTATCTCGACAAGCTCGAGGCGCTGATCAAGCGCTATCGGGGCGAGGCGTTCGAGGACGAGATGGTCGGCTTCTACCCGCTCTCGGCGTTCGGCGAGAACCGGGTCGCGGCCTCGATCGACACGCCGCTCCACGCGTTCCTGCCCGCGCCGCACGTCGACCACCTCCATCCCGACTGGGCAATCGCGCTCGCCGCGAGCGCCAACGGCAAGGCGCGGCTCGAGCAGTTCAACCAGAAGTACGGCCGCCGAATCGTGTGGGTCCCGTGGCAGCGTCCCGGCTTCGAGCTGGCGCTCATGCTCCGTCAGGCGGTGCAGGACAATCCCGGCTGCGACGGCATCATCCTCGGCGGCCACGGGCTGTTCACGTGGGGCGAGACGCAGAAGGAGTGTTATCTCAGCAGCGTCAAGACCATCGATCAGATGGGCGAGTTCGTGCAGGAGCATGCGAAGAAGAGCGGGCGGCCGCAGTTCGGCGGGGCGATGGCCTCGACCGCTCCGGATCGCGAGTCGATCGCCGGCGCGCTGCTCCCGTACCTGCGCGGCGCCGTGTCGTCCAACCGGCGGGTCATCGCCCACTACGACAGCAGCGAGGACGCGCTCGCGTTCGCCAACTCCGAATGGGCCAGCGAGCTGTGCCAGATGGGCACGAGCTGTCCGGATCATTTCCTCCGCACGCGCATCTCGCCGCTCTACGTGCGCTGGAAGCCCGAGGAGGGCCTGCCCGCGCTGAAGCAGCAGATCGCCGACCGGCTCGTGAGCTATCGCGAGGACTACGGCAAGTACTACAAGGCCCACGCGGAGAAGGATTCGCCGGCGCTGCGCGACTCGAATCCCTCCGTCGTCGTCATCCCCGGCATCGGGCTGTTCGGGTTCGGCAAAGACAAGCGCGAGGCGCGGATCACGTCGGAATTCTTCGTCAACGCGATCCACGTGATGGCCGGCGCGAACGCGCTCGAGGACGCCGACGCCAGGCCCGGCGCGGCGCCACAGGCGCGCCATGCCGAACAGGCGGGCGAGTTCAAGAGCTACCGCAACTACGTCGCGCTGCCGCGCTCGGAAGCGTTCCGCATCGAGTACTGGGCGCTCGAGGAGGCCAAGCTCCAGCGGATGCCGCCGGAGCGCGAGTTCAGCCGCAAGATCGTGGTCGTCGTCGGCGGCGCCAGCGGCATCGGCCGCGAGGTGGCGCTGCTCCTGGCGAAGCGCGGCGCGCACGTCGTGGTCGCCGATCTCAACGGGGAGAGCGCGGAAGCGGTGGCCAAAGAAGCCGCCGCGCTGTCGTCGACGGAACTGGTCCTCGGGGTGCCGCTCGATCTCAACTCGCGTGACAGCATCGGCGCCGCGTTCCGCGCGACCGTGATGCGATTCGGCGGGATCGACGCGGTCATCAATACCGCCGCGATCTTCCCGACCCCGGCGCCCGGCACGCCGCCCGAGAAGACCTGGGGCCTGACGATGAGCATCAACGTGACCAGCAACCACGTGCTCGCCGACGAGGCCGCGAAGATCCTGAAGGAGCAGGGGCTGCCCGCGTCGGTCGTGCTCACGAGCTCGGCCAACGCGGTCGTGCCGAAGAGCGGCAGCGAGCCGTACGACGTCAGCAAGGCGGCAATCAACCACCTGATTCGCGAGCTCGCGATCGGCCTGGGTCCGCTCGTCCGCGTCAACGGGATCGCGCCCGCGACGGTGGTCGAAGGCTCGGCGATGTTCCCGCGCGACCGCGTGATGGTCTCGTTGAAGAAGTACAGCATCGAGTTCACCGAAGACGAGAGCACCGAGGCGCTGCGCAGCAAGCTCGCGGAGTTCTACGCCCGGCGCACCATCACCCGCCGGCCGATCCTGCCGGTCGACTGCGCCAACGCGATCGTCTTCCTCGCGGGTGACCAGAGCGCGAAGACGACCGGGCACGTCATTCCGGTGGACGGGGGTTTGCCGGAGGCCTTTTTGAGGTAATTCGTCAAATCCCAAGCTCCAAATCCCAAGCTCCAACGCACTCCCAATTGCCAACCTCCAATCCATCGCCTTCGTTGGACCTGGGAGTTGGAAGTTGGGAGAGGTTGGAGCTTGGGATTTGGAGCTTGGGATTTGATCTGGTCGCATGCTGATCTCCCTCTTCATCACCTGTTACAACGACACGCTTTTTCCGGAGACCGGCAAGGCGGTCGTCACCGTGCTGGAGCGGCTCGGGCACCAGGTGGAGTTCCGCGAGGCGCAGACCTGCTGCGGCCAGATGCACTACAACACCGGCTACGCGGCGGAGGCGCTGCCGCTGATGCGCCGGACGATCGAGGTCTTTCGCGGATCGGGGCCGATCTGCGTGCCGTCCGCCTCGTGTGTGTCGATGATGCGCGACCACTACCCGAAGATCGCCGCCGAGACGAAGGACGCGGCTCTTCAGGCCGAGGCCGACGACTTCCTGTCGCGTGTCTTTGAGTTCTCCGAGCTGCTGGTCGACAAGTTGCAGGTCACCGACGTCGGGGCGACCTTTCCGCACAGGGTCACGCTGCACACCTCCTGTCACTCGCTCCGGTCGCTGCACCTCACGGACCAGCCGGCGCGCTTGCTGCGAGCCGTGCGCGGCCTCGAGCTCGTGGCGCTGCCGCGTTACGACGAGTGCTGCGGGTTCGGCGGCACGTTCGCCGTGAAGAACGCCGAGGTCTCGACCGCGATGGGGCGCGACAAGGTCAAGGCGGTCGAAGAAACGCAGGCGGCCGTCTGCACGGCCGGCGACAACTCCTGTCTGATGCAGATCGGCGGTTTGCTCCGCCGGCAGGGATCCGGCGTCCGGTGCATGCATCTGGCGGAGATTCTGAGCAGCACTGATCTTCCGGCGGAAGCCGGACGCCACACTGAACCACCGCGATGATTCGAGTCGGCGATGCCGCGAAAGCTCCGGAATTTCCCGACGCGGCAAAGCACGCGCTCGCCAACGCGCAGTTGCGCCGCAACGTCCGTCACGCCACCGACGTCATCCGCGGCAAGCGCGCGATCGTCGTCGGCGAGACCGGCGACTGGCAGGCGCTGCGCGAGGCGGGACGCCGCATCAAGGCGCACGTCCTCGAGCATCTCGACACCTACCTGACCCGCTTCGAGGAGAACTGCGCCCGCGCCGGCGGCCGCGTCCACTGGGCGGCCGACGCGGACGACGCCAACCGGATCATCGTCGACATCATCCGATCGCACGGCGAGTCCGAGGTCATCAAGGTCAAGACGATGACGTCGGACGAGACGCGGTTGAACCGGGCGCTCGAGGCAGCCGGGATCGCGCCCTACGAGACCGACCTCGCGGATCTGATCATTCAGCTCGGCAACGATCGACCGTCGCACATCGTGGTGCCGGCGCTGCACCGGAACCGGGCGGAGATCCGCGAGATCTTCCTCCGCGGCATGCACCTCGCCGAGCTCGGCGGCGAGCCCGAGGATCTGACCGCCGCGGCGCGCCGGTTCCTGCGCGAGAAGTTCCTGCGCGTTCGCGTCGGCTTCAGCGGCGCAAATTTTCTCGTCGCCGACCGCGGCAGCGTCTGCGTCGTCGAGTCGGAGGGGAACGCGCGGA
>Ga0075423_10002733_pt1 | contig 16127 bp, 9 predicted proteins | sample SoiMethybrSBSTD2_FD_80114 | JGI IMG/M metagenome (GOLD analysis project Ga0075423, IMG submission 80114) | Bulk soil microbial communities from a Populus tree surrounding site in Tennessee, USA - Soil MetaG P. TD hybrid SBSTD2 | ecosystem: Environmental > Terrestrial > Soil > Tree plantation...
CCAGAGAATGACGTCTGCCTCGAGTGCGGCCTTCTCCAGAATCTCTGCATAGTCGACACCTGCGAAGACGACAGAGCCACTTACGATATGCGGTTCGTATTCCTCGACCTCCTCGAGCGTGCAATGCTGGGTCTGCAAATCTTCGAGCGTGGCAAATCGTTGACAGCGCTGCGCGGACAGCTCGCCATACGGCATCGGATGACGAACGACGACGACGCGCAATCCATTGCTTCGCAGCAACTGGACAATGCGCCGGCCCACCTGGCTCTTGCCGGCTCCAGTTCGAACGGCGCATACGGCGAGAACCGGCTTCGGGCTTTGGAGCATCGTCGTCCGAGGGCCCAACAGCACGAAGTCCGCCCCTGCGGCATTGGCGATGGCGGCACGGTGCATCACATAGTCGTACGGCACATCGCTGTACGAAAAGACCACTTGGCTTACCGCGAGGCGCTCGATCAACCTCGGCAACTCTTCCTCGTGAAAGATCGGAAGACCAGCTGGATACAGTGGGCCGGCCAAATCGGCGGGATACCGGCGGTCGGCGATATTCGGGATCTGCGCAGCAGTAAAGCCGACGACCTCGTAACGCGTGTCGTCACGGTAGGCGACATTGAAATTGTGGAAGTCGCGGCCCGCGGCGCCAAGTATCAGCGTGCGTATGCGGTCCATACCTGTTTGTTGTTCAAGCCTGATACCAACACCGCGTGATGAACGAGTGCGACAGATCGAGGCGGACTGACTGATGTTACGAGCGGTGCGCGTGAATCTTCGCGCCGATGTGAAATAAGACCTCATGGCCATCGTCGCGGGGATTCCTCACGACGTCACGATTCCTTGCGCCTGTTGTAAACAAGCTTGACGTCGAAGGGACCGGGCTCGTCGCGCATGCGCTCGAAGTTGATCCGGATCAGCAGTTGACCTGTGGTGGGAACGATTGAGTAGTCATATGTGAGTATGCCGGCGTGCCCGACATCGTAAGCGACACTCAGGTGTTGTCCCGTCCATTGTGCTCTCCGTTTCACGGATCCGGTTTCGAGCACGTGCTTTTCATCCTTCCCATCGGTGCGCATCTCATAGGGTTCACGGTCGCCAACAATCGTTAAGGTCTGATCCGACTGCGAGATCTTCAGCGTCAACGGCGGAAATCGCACCGGGCGGATCAATTCCGCCAGGACTTTACGATCCGTTTCGCTCAGGCGGTCAACGGCTCCCCCGCGACCCGCGCGGCCCGGACCTCTGTGCGCCGGATCACCGTGTGCAGGCGTTCCCGCACCCCCGCGCGCCGGTCGGTCCGTATAGGCTTCATGTCTGAACTCGCCACTGTCGAACTCGATCGCACGCGCAATCTGTTCGGCGTGATCGCTCAAGTACGTGTCGATTGACCAGGTACCTGAGAGATCCGTGGTTGCCTGTTGCCCGGCTCGTCCCGACTGAGGAACCAACCCCGCGAGGATGAGGCAGAGCGCCACACGGACGTGAGCATATCGCCTCGAAATCGGCATCGTGTCACCACGGGCCCTACGCCATCCACTTGAAGTAGCCGACTTGCGCACCGACGTCCTTCGCACTCGTGCCGGTCCCGAGCCCGCTGTTAATTTGGACGGCGGCCACGAGTCGATAGTTTGAAGCGGGTCGGAAAACGACGTGACGATGCCGTTCGCGCTGTCGCAATCCTGATCGCCCGTGTGGCCTGTGCCGCGAACCGCATTCGTGCGCGGCGACGCGAACTCCTTCGGCTGCCCTGGCCGGCCCGGCCTGTCGTTTTCTGACAATCGGCAGTACTATCCGCACACCATCACGGACTTCGCGAGTCGCTATCCGATCGCCTTCCAAGCGCCGTTTGGTTGAGTCTTGACAATCGATCGGGGCAAACAATGATCCAGTCGGAGGGTCCCATGATGAAGAAAGCGCTCTTGCTGGTGGCTTTGGTCATGCTGACAACGATGACGATGACGGCCCTCGTCCAGCAGGCGGTACCTCCCGAAAATGCGCCGGTGCCGGCAATGCCCAAGGAGGCGACACGCACCGGCAAGCGCGTCAACCGCATCATCGACATGTGGCTCAAGGGGCAGCCTGTCTACTACTCGCAGATTAACGGCGGCGGCTACGAGCAGGGTAAGCAGATGGCGGCGACCAAGGCCGACTACATCACCTATGAAATGGAGCATGGCCCGCTCGACTTCAAAGAACTGCGCGAATTCATGCGCGGCCTTCTCGAGGCGGGGCCGACCCGCACCGGCCACAAGACTCCCGCGGTGATCGTCACCTTACCTATCCCCGGAACGACCGATGCCTTGCGCGCCAATGCCTGGATGATCCAGCAGGCGCTGGCCGCCGGCGTACACGGCATCCTTCTGTGCAATGCTGAGAGTCCCGAGGCCGCCCGCCTGATGATCGAAGCCGCCCGATATCCGTTCGCCCCGCGGGTTGACGGGTTGGCGCAGGGTACTCGAGGCAACGGCTCGCAGGCCTATGCCTCGCGCATGTGGGGCGTGACTCCCGAGGAATACATGCGCATCGCTGAACCCTGGCCGCTGAACCCTGACGGCGAGCTACTGTTCGGTCTCAAGATCGAGAATCCCCGGGCTGACGCGAATGTCGAGACGTCGGTCCGCGTACCGGGTATCGCCTTCGCGGAATGGGGCCCGGGCGATCACGGCTTCTACGTGATGGGTCGTCCCGGAACGTATAAAGACGGCGGCGAAACATCACCTCAAATGGCCGCGGTGCGGCGCCGGGTTCTCAACGCCACCAAGGCCGCCGGCATCAAATTCCTGAATGCCTGCAACGAGAACACCGTGATCGACCAGTTAAAGGAAGGAGTGATGATCTGCACGGGTGGAGACTCACCGGCCGCCGACAAAGGCCGCGCGTTTACGAAGCGCACCGATCCCTGGTAAACCGTGGTCGAATTCCTGTTCCGCGAACGCAATTATGGGCTGCACAACATCCTGAGGGCGGTCGAGCCGAGGAGAAGCATCCGACAAATGGAGGTTCGTCTATTCGCGGAGGCCCACTATGCGACGATTTCTGATCGGGAACTTTGTGTTCGTGTCGCTCGTTGTCGTGCCAATAGCCGCCTATGCGCAGGCGTCGATTGTGGGTTTGGTCAGGGACAATTCAGGGGCGGTGATACCGGGTGTCACCGTCGAAGCGTCGAGCCCGGCGCTCATCGAGAAGACGCGCTCGGTCGTCACCAGCGGAACCGGTCAATACGCGATCGTCGACCTGAGGCCGGGCACCTACACGGTGACCTTTACCCTGCCCGGCTTCAACGCCGTCAAACGCGAGGGGATCGAGCTGACGGGCAATTTCGTCGCAAGCGTGAGCGTCGAGATGCGTGTTGGAGAGGTTACCGAAACTATCACTGTGAGCGGTGAGGCGCCCATCGTCGACGTGACGAGCGCGAGGAGGCAGCAGACGATCAGCGGCGACGTGATCGCCGCCATTCCATCGAGCCGCCAGTACTTCGGCCTGACCACGTTGGTACCAGCGCTCAACATCCAGGGGAATGACATCGGCGGCGCATCGGGGCCGATCTTCAGCGTGTTCCAGATCCATGGCGGCCGGCGCAACGAGGGACAGGTTCTCGTCGATGGACTGAGCATGGGGTTCCAGGGCATGGGCGTGTCCTTCTATGTGCCGGAGGTAGGCACCGCGCAGGAGGTCACGTTCAGTCTGTCGGGCGGCCTCGGCGAGGCGCCCACCGGCGGTCCACAGATGAACATCGTCCCGCGCACGGGCGGCAACGTGTTCAGCGGCAGTGTGTTCGTGACTGGCGCGAACGGAGCGATGCAGGGAGACAACATCACGCAAGAGATCCGGGACGCTGGTCTCACCGGGCGTAACGAGCTGCAGAAGCTATGGGAGGTCAACCCAGCGGTCGGTGGTCCGATCAGGCGGGATCGTCTCTGGTTCTATGGGACGTTCCGTCATCAAGGCAATCGGCAGCTCGTTGCCGGCATGTTCGAGAACAGGAACGCAGGCGATCCGACGAAGTGGACCTACGATCCGGATAGCAGCCGTCAAGCCGTCGATGACGGTACATGGAAGAACGGGTCGCTGCGTCTTACCTGGCAGGCGTCGCCGCGGAACAAGGTCAATGTCTGGTGGGACGAGCAGAGTGTATGTCAGCACTGCATCGGCGGTGGCTCACGAACGGGTCTGGTGTTCGCCGGCGGTATTCAATCGCCTGAAGCGCACGGCCGGACCGAGGGCTTCCCGCAGCGAATGGCCCAGGCGACATGGTCTTCGCCCGTTTCGAATCGGCTGCTGCTCGAAGCCAGCCTCGGACTTGGGCCGGACATCCAGTTCGGAGGTCTGCAGAAGAACCCCTACGACAAGACCTTGATCCGGGTAACGGACCAGGGCGGGGCGATTCCGAACCTGGCGTATCGAGCGGCGTTCTGGTCGCGTCCGCGAGGGCTCACTCGCGTCACGCAGGGATCGCTCTCGTATGTAACCGGTTCGCACAATGCGAAGTTCGGCGGGCGATATCACTTCAACGATTCGCTGGGGGTGAACTTCTACAACGACAGCCAGCTGTCCTACACGTTCTTGAACGGGTCGCCCACGCAGTTGACGATGTACGGCAACCAGGACGTGCGGCAGCTTGTGACGCAAGGCATGGCCTCGTTGTATGCCCAGGATCAGTGGACGCGGGGCCGCCTCACGCTCCAGGGCGGTGTACGGTTTGAACACCTGAGTGCCGAGTTTCCCGATCAGCAGATCGGTCCCAACCTGTTCATACCCAACGCCATCAAGTTCTCCGCCCGGGACAGCGGAGTCGGCGTCAAGGACCTCATGCCCCGCATGGGCGCTGCATATGATCTGTTCGGCAACGGAAGAACGTCAGTCAAGATGTCTCTCGGCCGTTACGTGACGCCCACCAACTCGACCGAAGCCTACGCCGGCGGTCAAAATCCAGTGAGCCGCGTGGCATTGATGACGAACCGGTCATGGACCGATAGCAATCGCAATTTCGCGCCCGACTGCAATCTTCTGAATCCGGCGCTGAATGGCGAGTGTGGACCTTGGTCGAACCAGAACTTCGGGAAAGAGGTTTTTACGACCACATACGATCCCGATCTTCTCAGCGGCTGGAACAAGCGCGAGTACAGCTGGGATTTGACTACGGCAGTCAGCCAGCAACTGGCGCGGCGGGTCTCCGTCGAGCTGAGCTATGCGCGCCGCGTGTGGGGCAACTTTCAGGTTACGGACAACCGCGCCGTCGGGCCGGCCGACTTCGACCCGTTCACGATCGTCGCGCCGCAGGATCAGCGGTTGCCGAATGGCGGCGGCTATTCGCTTCAGTTCTACGACATCAACCCGGCGAAGTTCGGACAGTTCGACAACTTCATCACGTTCTCGGATAACTTCGGCAAGCAGATCTATCACTTCAACGGCGTCGACGTGAACGTGAATGCGCGATTTCCTTTCGCGCTGACGATACAGGGTGGCTTCAGCACCGGCAATATGACAGAGGACGATTGTGCGGTCGGCGAGAAACTGCCGGAGATCTACATTCTGCCCGGTAGCGGCGGTACGCTCTCGGCCGTCCAGTCGATCGCCCAATGGTCCCGGAGCTATTGCCATCGTGAGTCGGGGTATCTCACGAACGTGAAGGCATTGGCGACATACACAATCCCAAAGGTCGACGTGCTGATCAGCGGGACGATTCAGAGTAAGCCGTACGTGGGATCGAACTTTCCCAGCGTCGCTTCGCAAAGCATTCCCGCAAATTCAGTGACGCCGAACGCCCTGATCGCGCCGAGTCTTGGGCGGCCGCTTGCCGGCGGCGCGCCCGTCACGTTGTTGGGACTCGTCAAACCGGGGGACAAGTACGGTGACCGGCTCAATCAAGTCGATCTCCGGTTCGGCAAACTGCTGCGGTTCGGCGGCACGCGGACGCTGGTGGCACTCGATCTCTTCAATGCATTCAACACGAACACCATCGACGTGTACCAGACGTTCTACGGTTCCACGTACTTGACCCCGGCGTCGATCATGGCGGCGCGGCTCGCAAAGATCAGCGCGCAGTTCGATTTTTGATATCACGATCCCACCGAGGTGCTGGCGCTGACGAACAGCACCAGCGCCTCGTTGCGCAGGCCAATTTCCGCATAGATCTCTGACGTGCCTTCGCGCGCATCACCAAGGACACTGTCGAGCCACGATCCACAGCACGCCGATGGGCTTGGATCCCTTCCGCCCGGCACGATCCTCGCACTGATGTGTCCGCGGGTGAGGGACGTGGCAGAAAGGCTCGAACAAGTGATGGCGCCCTGGCTGCGGTTCGCCGGGTGCGTGCTCGTCGTGGCGGTGCTCTATTGGGCGCAGGCAGTGCTGGTTCCTCTGGCGCTGGCTATGCTCATCAGCTTCGTGTTGTCCCCTCCGGTCACATTTCTCCAGCGCTGGATTGGACGCATTGCTGCCGTTCTCGTCGTGGTGCTTCTCGTGTTCACCGGTCTCGGGCTGGCCTCCTGGGCCGCGGGAACTCAGGTGTCGCACCTCGCTGACGATCTCCCGCGCTATCGCGAGAACATCGCACAGAAGATCTCGGACGTCCGCGGCGTAGGCCAAGGCGGCTCGGTCGAGCAGGTTCAACAGACAGTCAAGGAGATCCAGGAACAGATCGCGGGGCCCCCGCCTGCGAGCGGCACCAGCCGGCAACCGGTGATCGTCCAGTCGCAGAAGGTGACCAGTCTGACCGACTTCTCTTCGTGGCTCGGCCCCGCGCTCGGTCCGCTCTCCACGGCGGGCTTCGTCGCAGCGCTCGTCATCTTCATGCTGCTCGAGCGCCAAGAGCTGCGCGGACGAGTCTTCGGCCTCGTCGGCCGTGGCCACCTCGCCGTCACTACCAAGGCATTCGATGAGGCCGCCAGTCGCGTCAGCCGCCAGCTCCTGATGCAGACACTGGTGAACGCGATCTACGGCACTGCGGTTGGCGCCGGTCTGTGGTGGATTGGCGTGCCGTATCCGTTGCTCTGGGCGGCTCTCGGCGCCGCGCTGCGATTCATCCCTTACCTGGGACCGATTGCCGCCGCCGCCGGGCCGATTCTGGTCAGCCTCGCCGCGCTCCCGGGGTGGAGCAAACCGTTGTCAGTCGTTGGCTTGTTCGTCGTGCTCGAGCTCTTGACGAATCTGGTGCTGGAGACCGTGCTCTACGCGGGTGCGGCGGGCGTATCGCAGGTGGCGCTGCTCGTCGCCGTCGGCACGTGGACGTGGCTCTGGGGTTCGATGGGCTTGCTGCTCGCCACTCCACTGACCGTGTGTCTCGTCGTGCTTGGAAAGCACGTTCCCGGATTCGAATTCCTGTCGACGTTGATGGCCGACTCGCCTGCCCTCTCACCCGATGTCAGCTACTACCAGCGCCTCCTTGCGCGCGATCAGAGCGAGGCGTCGGAGATTATCCAACGTCACCTGGCCACACAACCGATGGAAACGGTCTATGACGCGCTGATGCTGCCTGCGTTCAACTACGCAGAGCGTGATCGCATCGAGGGACGCCTGTCGGAAGACGAAGAGCAGACCATCGTCGAGCAGACGCGCGAACTGCTCGGGGACGTCCAGCGGTTCCAGAGCACGCTGCCAGCGCGCGAGACACTCCACGAAGAAGAAGAAGAAGCAGAAGCAGCAGCCGCCGCCGCTGCAGCAACGAGCCCGCCCATCGAAGACACGGAATCGCTGATTCCCGTGGACGTGCTCGGATACCCGGCGAACGGACAGGCAGATGCGCTCGCGTTGCAGATGCTGGCGCAACTGGTAGACGACGATGCGATACGGCTGGACGTGACCTCCGTTCGGCTGCTCTCGTCGGAAGTGATCGACCGGGTGCGAACCAGTGGCGCCCGCCTCATCTGCATCGCCGATCTGCCGCCGAGTCCCCCCTCAAAGACGCGTTATCTGGTGCGCAAGCTGCGCAGTGCCGTACCGGAAGTGACGATTCTCGTCGGCCGATGGGCTCCTCCTGAACTGGCGGATGAAGATCGGTCGTCTCTGACCGACGACGGGGCACATCATGTGGCCAGCACCCTCCTGGACACACGCGACCAGCTGCGCGTCCTGGCCACGCACGAGCGCCATCACGCGCAGTCGGAAACATCGCCGGCGGCCAACGTCGCCGGCTGACGCGCGCGCCCTGGTCGGCTACGACCGTTCGTGGACGCCCGTGATTTTTGTAATTTTGTCAGCGCTGCATCGCGACGAAATCGTCGTAGCGCAGCGCGAGCCGCTGGTGGAACGCCGCTTCGAATCTGACGCCCATCCGGAGATCGCGCAGGAGCGTGATCACCGCCGCTGCCCCGCGCATGTCGAGCAGGCGTTGTACGGCCAACGTGCTCTGGGCATATGCCACCGCGACATCACTCGGATCCAGTTTCGAAAAGCTCCCATGCAACTGATCCAGCGCCGGGTGACCGTCTGCATCTGCGAGCATCGACGCTGCCCATTCCTTCCCGCCTGGTTCTTGCGCGGTCGCAAGACCTTCGTTGAGCCAGAACGGCACGCTGCGGCCGCCCACCTGCGCCACCAGCGCATGCACGAACTCGTGTACGAGTACCCGCTCGAGTTCCTCGGGCTGGCTGAGAGCGTCTTTGACAGCGACACGAATCTGGCCGTCGTAGATCCCGCCGGCCCAGGCTGGCGCTCGCGTGATGTCGTGAAACTGCTGAAGCGTGTAAAGCACGACCGTGATGGTGTTCGTGGGGTGGACCGCCAACGCAGAGCCGACGCGCGAGTAGGCGGACTCGAGGTACTCGACCGCCCGTCTCGCGATGGCATCGTCAGCGGGCCCTTCGAACAGCACTCGGAAGTGTGCGCCTCTTGACGTGTAGAGCCGTGCGGAAAAGCGCGAGTCCTTCCGCCATTGCTCCAGACGCGCGATCAGCCTGCGGTCGTTGGCCGCGTACGGCACAATGGATTCGTACGTCGCGACGGCGTCAGCAACGCGACCGGCCTGATACTGCAACTCACCGAGCAGAATCGCTGCCTGCACCATTCGCGGCTTCAGCTTCAACGCGCGCGTGAGCGCCGCTTCTGCAACATCGTTCTGCCCGAGCATGAAGGCGGACAACCCCTTCCCGAACCAGAGAGACGCATCCTCAGGAGCGAGGTTCACGGCTTTCGTGAACGCCTCGAGCGCATCCCCGAACCGCTTCTCTTCGAATGCCTGGTCCGCCTCCTCGGCGATCGCCTCTATGGCGGCGGGTGCCCGCTGGGCGCTGGCTGCAACAGGTGCGAGTAGCACCATCACCACCATCACGCCGGCGATCGGAGGGAACATGGACTCCAACTGTGCAAGCCGAACACCCAGGAGTCACGCCGTTGAGTGAGTGAAACGGGCCCGAAAACAAGCAGGTCGTAGAGCAGATCGAAGTACGGTGATTCTGTCGTCTGTGCCGAGCCAGACAGCGTTCGCGCAAACTCCAGATTGGGTCAGGCGCAGTCGAGGCGCCACGCCTGCTTGGACGACGCGGACGCGTTCAGTTGCCGATGGATGACCCCGCGAACATCTTGCGGCCGTCTTGCGTGGTGATGGCCGACGCGTTGCCGACGTGGGGGGCGTTCTTGGCCATATATCCGGCCACGGTCACGGTCTCGCCCAGCTTGAGTGAATCGCGGCGCCAGCCCCGCCGCATCAGGCCGTTCGGGCCGGCCAACTCGAAGTCCCAGTTCACGATCTTCCCCGACTCGTCCTTGACGTCCACGAACACGTGCGCGTGGGGGTTGAACCAGTCCACCCGAGTCACCACGCCCGTGACCCTCACCGGCTTGTTCCGATCGAATTCCGCGTCGAACGAGTGGTGCGCGGCGATGGACGCCGCACCGAGCAGCAGCCCCCCACAGACGACCAGTCCACGTACGCCGAGCGCCAGACGCTCCATCCTCATACCCTCCTTCGCACGCTGCCGGCTCTCGATCGATGCCGTCAGCGCGCCCCTTTCATTTGTCGAAGAGCTTCGTCGAGGTCTCGTTTTCGCCGCAGATGAACTCGATGAGCTCCTCGTCGGGTAGCAACCGCTGCGTGAAGCTCACGGTCCACGGCCGCGTGTACGCCTTCGGATCGTTTACGGTCACCTCGATCTCGAGCGTGCCGAAATTCGGACGGCGGAAGCGCTCCGTCATCGTGGCCTGCGCGGTGAGCGGGCTGCCGGCGACATCGAGCCATCCCCCGTCACGGAACCCGCTCGTCTGCACGACGAGCGTGTTGCCTTCCCACTTGCCCGTCGAGTAGCCGTACCACCACGGCTGCGGGTCGTCGTTCGGCAGCGGTCGCCCGTCGAGGAAGATCTGCCGGGTGCCGGCGTTCCCCTCGTAGAGGATGACGATCACCTTCGGCGCCTGGATGATCTTGCGCGGCTGCGGATGCGTGTGGAACTGCATGTTACCCATCGGCAGGCAGTGGGCGTCCGGGTTGTCTTTCATGTTGTCGGCCATGCGCTGCTTTTTGAGCGCCAACGCCCAGGGCTGAAACGGAAGGCCGCCGGGCACACCGGAGCCGATATCGAAGAACAACCGGACCGGACCTCCGCCGGCGCCTGGCGCCGCGCCCTGACTTTGGGGTGCGCGAGGCGGCGTCCCCGGGATGGGTGGCGCACCACCGGTCCCCGAGATACTCGAATTGACCGTGGACGGCGTCGAGGGGTTCTCCCACAGCCCGGACAGGTCGGGCTTGCCGTCCGGAGCTTTGGGCGCCGGGGCCGCAAGATTGATCTCGCCAGACTTGGTCCGTGGCACGCCTTGGGCCTTATAGGTCGGCCACTGCGCCTGGACCACCACCGACGCCAGCATCACCGCGCCGATCGCACATGCAGGGAACCGCATCCGCCGCTCTCCTTCATTCCGGAAGCAGCGGTCAGTCTAGCGCGCTTTTCAAATCGAAGTCGCGCGCTTCGCTGGTCGTTAGTGCTTTGTGCTTGGTTCTTGGTCCGTACGGTGGTCTCACCGGCCGGCAACCGGACAAAGGACGAGGAACCCAGACTATGTACTAACGCCCGGGGACAAAAGACGCGGCGACACGGAAACGAAAACTGACCCGCGGTCTACCAGCGCGAATTGATGTTGAGGAACAGGCCGTTGCGCTCCGGCAGGTACGTCTCGATCGCCTGCTGGAACTCGACACCGATTGAGAGCTTGTGCGGCGGCGCATCGTAGCGATTCGCCCCGTACCAGATGTTCCAGCGCGACCCGACACCGACCCGGATATCACGCGAGATGTCATTGTTTCGGAGGCCGTTCACCTGGAAGTGTCCGTACGGCTCGAGTGAGAGGCTGTTTACGAGCTTGAGGTGATAGCTGGTGCGGTAGTCAGCGGTGGCGACGCTCTGATCCGCGTCGATGTAATGCGCGGCGTCGAGATACAGATTGTGTGAGAACCATCCTCTGCCGGCCGGATGCCAGTCGTCGCCGAACCGGCCGCCGTTCAAAAACGACGCGCTTGTGCGCAGTAGGAAGTCGTGGCGATCCGGGTCCTCGAATGATGTCTGGTTCTCTCCGGCGAAATAGACGATCTGATTCCGCCACGGCTTCCACCGCAAACCGACGCCAAGCGTGGGATGCTGCGTCGGCAACGCATTCCGCTCGACGCCACCATCGCCGATCAGCCGTGCGTACACCGACACCGTACGGCCATCGCGAATCGGCGGCCCACCGAGACGCACGTCTGCCTCGAGCTGCGAGTAACTGCTGTACCAATTTCCCGCTTGTGACGCGCTCGTTCCGGTTCCCAGACTCGTACCAGTGTAGCCGTCGAAATTCACTGTCACTCGTCGTCCGAGATCTTCATGCAGCCGCTGCAAACCGAAGTCACGCGTCTGTACAGCAGCGGTCGGTTGCGCGTTTGACGATGCCGACCAGTCCAGCACCTGCTCCGCGTACCAACGAGCTTTGGCGTTGTCGTGCAGCCGTTGATTCACGTAGATGAGCTGCTCGGCTGCAATCATCTTGCTCCGATCCACCTGCCATCCAGCTTCGAGCGCCTCGTGCGCCTGATACATCCGTCCCGTGTCGAAGTAGAGAAATCCGAGCGCCAGTTGGGCGTCGGCGTCCTGCGGATCGAGCGACACCGCACGCCGCAGCGCCGCCTCGGCATCGTGATTCCGTCCGGCGCGGCGATACGCGTAACCCAGCTGCGCCTGCGCCATGGCGCTGCTGTCATCGAGCTGAACGGCACGCTCGAGCAGGTTGATCTGACGCCGCAGATCCGTGTGCAGCAGTGCGAGATGCTGGTAATCCTCAGCGTTCGGCTGCAACGCCACGGCCTGATCGTAGGCGGCAATCGCCGCGCTCGTGTCGCTGCGCGCCACGCCAATCTGCGCCATCAACGACCAGTATCGGTATTCGAGCGGATTGCCGCCTTCACGGTACCGCGTGGTCCACACGGCAGCTTGTTCGCTATCCCCAGCGGCCAGTGCGGTCGTGGATGCGGCGAGCCAGTCTTCGCCGCTCAGGTTGTCGCCGATGCTCCGCCATGTATCCAGTGCCTTCGCCACATCACCGATCGCGTAGGCGTGATAGGCGAGTGCACGTGACGCGATTCCGCCCGGCTGACGCTCGTGCGCGGTTGTGTAAGCCTTCAACGCCACCCCTGGCGCGACGGTCACGCTGCAGTCGCCGAGACGCATCCAGTCGTCGTAGCCATACGCCGGAGACATGTCACCGAGCGCTTGCCGAACTCCCTCGCAGTCGTGCCGTTCCGCCCACAAGATGCCCTGAGCACTTCGCAGTGTGGGCAAATCGAGAGGCACGCGTATTCGAGCTTCGTCCTCCGCCGTGATCGCCGGCGGTTGTTGCTCGGCGATCATGAGGAGCCGCCGCACCAGCCGCTCGCGTTCCGCGTCCGGTGATGAGGCGAACGGATACCCCGTGAACAACACACGGACCGCCTGTGGGGCGGCGCCCGCTTCGACAAGCCGATAGCTCAACTCGTCGAGCATCACGCCATTGTCGGGCGTCTGCGACAGCAGCCGTTCGGCCTGGCTCTGAGCATCATCGAATTTCCGCGACGCCAGCGATTGCATGAACGGGATCGTCGGGTCGACATCCGCCTTCGATCCCTTCGGTGGAGGCGAGGTTTTCGAGCCGCCTGTATTCGCGGCGTTGAGCTCCGGCTGCCGCTTCCGCGGCTGCGTGGCAGTCCCGGGAGTGCGTGCAGGCGCCGCGGTCCCGGGCTGTAACGTCGCCGCCTGGGGCGCCGGTACAGCGATGGTGGCCGAGTTGCTCGTGCACGCGGCGTCTTTGCATGCGCTGGCCGCTGCCGATTGTGGCGCAGCCGTGGGCGCCGGACGCAGACGGCTCAAGGCCTCGCGCACTCGTTTGTCGGATGGCGTCTGTTCGAGCTGCTGACGCAGCAGCGTTTCAGCGCGAGCGATCTCGCCGAAAGTCCGATAGGCGTCGGCGAGCTGCAGCGCAACGGCCGCGTTGGTGGGCGCCAGCTCGCGGGCGCGTTCGAACTCCGCGAGGGCGCGCGCGCGATCGCCGCGTCGCAGGGAGTCCCATCCCTTCTCGAGGTGCGGATAGATCAAGAAGCGGTGATAGCCGCTGACATCGCTGCCGAGGTCGAATTGATCTGGCCCGCCGGCGGCATCCGCCGCGCGCAGCGGCGTCGGCATAGTCAGAGCTGCGGCCACCATCGCCGCCGATATGCAGGTGCGAATGGCTGCGGTTCTCATCTTCCTGGTGCTTCCACGAGTGATTCGGTCCCCGGGACTTTGATGCCGGCGCGCTCGAGCACCGATGCGATTGAGCCTTGCAGTGTCTGCTGGAGTTCGAGCGCCTCCTGCAGGACGGCCTCACTGATGATCTCCTCGGCCACCAGATACTCGCCAAGTCTCATCGACGTACGCTCGTGACGCAGCAGCACTGAGCTCAGCGCCGCAGCGTCGAGATGGCCGAGTGACATCAATACTTCGGCGAAAAGCACCTGGCGCGAGACGTATTGTTGCCACAGCGCTTCGGCTTCCCCGGCGGTGAGCTGCTTCGCGTCGACGGCCTGATCGATCAGCGCGCGTGGTGTGGCGCTCTTTCCTCGCGCGTACCACTGCCGAACCGCCACCGTCACCTGCCCCTTTGGTGCAATCACGTACGAGATTGGCCGGCGTAACTTTCGCGACAGCGCCGCGATCGACACCGGATCGACCTCACTCTCACTGGCAAGCACCAGCGTCCTGCCTTCCTTTCGGATCGGAATGACCGCGTAATGCAGCGCGATCTCCGCGGGCAGGAGACGCACGAGGCGCTCGTCGATCTGATCGGCGTCGACGTTCTCCCAGGTCATGTGGCACTGCTCGGCAACGGCTGTGGCCAGTTGCTGCGACGTGATCAGGCCGTCATGGACCAGCCAGCTCCCCAGTTTGAGCCCACGGGAGCGATGAGCGAGGGCCCCCTCGAGCTGCGCGTCCGTGAGCACGCCGTGCTCGACGAGAATGCGGCCGAGCGGCCGGCGTGCGCGGCCCTGCTCGCCAAGCACTGGAAAGTCGTGCGTCGTCTTGTCCCACGCCACACGGTGCGGAGAGCCATGGCGGATGATCTGTGCGACGGCCCGCCAGTTCGCTGCAAAGTTGATGATGTTTCCCCAGAACAGCCGCGGGATTGACAAGAGACCCTCGGCGATCCCGTAGTAGCTCGACACGAAGTAGACGCGATGGCCGATCCGGTTCCACATCAGAACCAGGTTCGCCGACAGCAGGAGCGTCAGCCAGGCGCCGCCCTCGAAAATCGACAGAAACGAGTAGCTGTCGTCGACAAATGCCTGATACGCCGAAATCGCGACGAGCTGCACCAGCACCAGCATCGCCATGAAGCTGACGAAGTTGCTGATGCCGCCCTTCCGGTCGCGCCAGAGGAAGTAGTTCAGCATCGGATCGCGCGTCCAGCCGTGCGTCTTGGCGCCCTGATACACGATGCCCACGATCCACCGCGACTTCTGCCGGACCGCGTTGGCAAACGTATTCGGAAAGAACTCGCGAACGCAGATGACGTTGGCGTCGATCCGGCTGCGGCCGAACACGCGCTTCGGCTGCACACCGTCTTCTTTGATCACCGGGAAACGGACGAAGATCTCCGTCATGCCCTTTGCACGGAGACGGAATCCGATGTCGTAATCCTCGGTCAGACTCTGAACGTCGAAGGCAATGCCGTCGCCGTCGGCCAGCAGCGCCAGGACGGCGCGCCTGCTGAAGCAGGTTCCCACGCCAGCGCTGGGCACCTGTCCGGCGATCGCTTCGCGGACCAGAATGTCCTTGCCGTGGAGCTCGGCAAATTCATCCATGTAGTGCGCACTCGTGAAGTCCGACCAGCGCCGCTCGAACGGATACACCGGAAGCTGGATCAGATCCTTCCGAGCGACGAGATAGTTGAACAGCCGAAGCTCCATCTCGGAGAGCACGTCTTCGGCGTCGTGCAGAACAAAGCCGGCAAACTGCAGGTTGGCACGCGTCTCGAACTGCAGGATCGCGTCGAGCACATTGTTCAGGCAGTCCGCTTTGCTGGTCGGCCCGGGACGCGCGCACACCACCTTGTGCACGTTCTTGAACTTCGCACACACCTGATCGACGTCGCGCTGCGTGTCGGGATCGTTCGGATACGTGCCGACGAAGACGTGATAGTTTTCGTAGTCGAGCGTGGTCGCCGCGAGCTCCGCCATGCGGCCGATGACGCCCGTCTCGTGCCAGGCCGGTACCATGATCGCAAGCGGCTTCTCCACCGGTCCATAAAGCGCCCGGTAATTCAACCGATCGTTCGAGCGGTAGATGACGAGTGCGCGCCAGACGCGGCGCACCCAGTAGATGATGTCGATGACCAGGTCATCGATGCCGCTGATCAGGATGATCACCGCCAGCCCGATGGCGATGATCTTCAGTCCGTAGAGATACGTCGCGAAGACGTCGACCCACCACATACGCGTCAGGCTGCGGCCACCGACGTCCGTTTGGTCGTCGATAGACGGCGTTTGAGAATGGAGACGATGCGCTGCGATGCGGTCCCGTCGCCGAAGGGATTGCCCTGGCGCTGCATCTGCCGATACGCGTCCTCATCGCGGATCAGCTGATTCACGTGCGCCACGATCCCGGCGCGGTCGGTGCCGACCAGCCTGGCGCAGCCAGCCTCGACTGCTTCGGGGCGTTCGG
>Ga0075423_10002734_pt1 | contig 16126 bp, 15 predicted proteins | sample SoiMethybrSBSTD2_FD_80114 | JGI IMG/M metagenome (GOLD analysis project Ga0075423, IMG submission 80114) | Bulk soil microbial communities from a Populus tree surrounding site in Tennessee, USA - Soil MetaG P. TD hybrid SBSTD2 | ecosystem: Environmental > Terrestrial > Soil > Tree plantation...
CCGCGACCGAAGGCAAGGAAGTGGAGTTGCCGCAGGGCGCAGTCCTTCGAGTGAGGTTGGACTCGCCCGTCCAAATACAAGCGGCTCGCTAGCGCTCGCCGCAGGTGCCGGCGCTCGGCTGCGCCTCGCGCAGGTGCAGGGGCTCGCTTCGCTCGCCAGGTGCGGGGCCTCGCTGCCGCTCGCCGGGTGCGGCGCTCGGCTTCGGCTCGCCCAGGTGCGGGGCGCTTGTCGCTCGCGCAGGTGCAGCGCCGCCGTACGACATGATGAATGCCACCGCAGTACGTGCCGCGATATTCATTTCGCTGTTCACATCTTTTGCGCCAGACGTAGAGGCTCAGAATCAGAAGAGTGTTGAACCGGCGCAAATCCATCGTCGGTGGCGAAGCCGTTGACTCATGATTGTCAGGTCGACGAGAGATTTCACGTCGTCTTACCATGCTCAAACTTCTTATCAGCCCTTTGTTCTCGAGCTCAGTCAATGGAGAGACAAGACGTCGCTGCAAATTGCGCTCATCGTGATCGAAAGAGCGAAAGGTTCCAGAACCGATGTACGGACGAATCTCACCTGGACTGGAAGGGTGAGCGATGTCGTCGCAAGGTAAAAGGCCCTTGGCCTCTGAATCCTAACCGCAGCGAGCTCCGCGTTTGGCCGAGCGAAAGCGAGCGCCTCGCACCTGCGCGAGGCGTAGCCGAGCGCCTCGCACCTGTGCGAGGCGTAGCCGAGCCCGCACTGGCCGAGCGTCGGCGAGGCCTCGCACTTGGCGAGCGGAGCGAGCCCCCACACCTGGCCGAGCGAGAGCGAGGCCCGGCACCTGGCGAGGCGAAGCCGAGCCTAGGATCTCTTCGCCACTTCTTTCATCGCCGCTCGCGCCGCGGCGATCGTGTTCTTGATATGCGCGTCGCTGTGCGCCGCTGAGAGGAACCACGCTTCGAACTGCGAGGGCGGTCCATACACGCCGCGCGCGAGCATGGCTTTGAAGAAGGTTGCGTACGCGGTGGTGTTTGCCGCGAGTGCCGACTGATAGTCGCGGACTGGCGACGACGTGAAGAACGGCGTGACCAGCGAGCCGAAGGCGTTGACCTGCAGCGCGACGCCGGCCGCGCGCGCAGCGTCGGCGAGCCCGCCGGCCAGCATCGACCCTCGGCGCGCCAGATCCGTGTAGAGGCGCGGCGTGAGACGCTTCAGCGCCCACAGCCCGGCGGTCATCGCGACCGGATTGCCCGACAGCGTGCCTGCCTGATAGACCGGGCCGGCCGGCGCCACGAGATCCATGATCGCGGCGCGGCCGCCATACGCGCCGACCGGAAGACCGCCGCCGATGATCTTTCCCAGACACGTCAGGTCAGGCCTGATGTCGAACACCGCTTGCGCGCCGCCTGCTGACGCGCGAAAGCCCGAGATCACCTCGTCGAAAATCAGCACGATGCCGTGACGCAGACATCGTTCGCGCAAGCCGCTGAGAAATCCTTCGGTCGGCGCCACGACGCCCATGTTGCCGGCGATCGGTTCGACGATGATCGCGGCAATCGCGTCGGGATGCGCGTCGATCAATGCGTCTACGGACGCGATGCTGTTGTAGCGCGCGAGCAGTGTCTGCCCGGTGACCGCCGTCGGCACGCCGGGACTGGTTGGAATGCCGAGCGTCGTCGCTCCCGATCCAGCCTTCACGAGAAACGCATCGGCGTGACCGTGGTAGCAGCCTTCGAACTTGACGATCAGATCGCGGCGCGTGAAGGCGCGGGCCACTCGGATGGCGCTCATCGCCGCCTCGGTGCCCGAGCTGACGAAGCGCACGCGCTCGAGCGACGGCATCAGCGCGCGGACGCGCTCGCCCAGTTCGTGCTCGAGCGGCGACGGTGCACCGAAGCTCGTGCCCTTCCGCGCGGCGGAGGCGAGCGCCTGTATCAGTGCGCGTGGTGCGTGGCCGTGAATCAACGGCCCCCACGACATCACGTAATCGATGAAGCGATTGCCGTCGACGTCTTCGATCGTCGCGCCGGCGGCGCGCCTGACGAAAAGCGGCGAGCCGCCGACGGCCTGAAACGCGCGAACTGGACTGTCGACGCCGCCGGGAAGAATCTGAGCCGCGCGAGCGAACAGTTTCTGCGAGGTGACCGCCTTCTTCATCGCGAGAGCGCTCGCGCCGCCTCACGTGCGTAGTAGGTGATGATCATGTCGGCGCCGGCGCGCTTGATGCCGATGAGCGTCTCCATCATGACCCGCGGCTCGTCGATCCAGCCGCGCTCGGCCGCGGCTTTCAGCATCGAGTACTCGCCGCTGACGTGATAGGCCGCCGTCGGCTGGCCGAAACGGTCCTTCACTTTCGCGAGCACGTCGAGATAGGGAAGCGCCGGCTTCACCATCACGATGTCGGCGCCTTCGGTGAGATCGATCTCGACCTCGCGCAGCGCTTCTTCGACGTTGCCGGGATCCATCTGATGGCTGCGCCGGTCGCCGAACTGCGGCGTCGAGTCGGCGGCTTCGCGGAATGGTCCGTAGAAGCCGGAGCAGTACTTCGCCGCGTACGACATGATCGCGGTCTGCTCGAAGCCGCGCTCGTCGAGTGTCGTGCGGATGGCCGCGACTCGCCCGTCCATCATGTCCGACGGCGCGACGATATCGGCGCCCGCGACCGCATGCGACAGTGCCGCCTGCGCCAACTGCGTCACCGTCGCATCGTTGACGATCTCTTCGCCATCGACGATGCCGCAGTGACCGTGTGAGGTGTATTCACAGAGGCAGACGTCGGTGATGACGAGGAGATCGCGCACCTCGCGCTTCAGCGCGCGCACCGCGGCTTGCACCGGCGCATCGGGATCCGATGCCGCCGAGCCGATCAGATCTTTGTTGTCCGGAAGGCCGAACACGATCACCGCATTCACGCCGTCCGCTTTCGCCGCCGCGGCTTCTTTCACCGCTTCGTCCACCGACAGATGAAAGACGCCGGGCATGGATCCGATCTCACGACGGATGCCGCGGCCCGAGACGATGAACAGCGGGTAGATGAAGCAGTCGGGCGTCAACCGCGTCTCGCGCACGAGCGAGCGGATGGCTTCGGTGCGTCGAAGACGACGAGGCCGACGAGTGAGGGCCAGACGAGTGCTGGTGCTGACAGCCATATGGATCCTTGCCGCTACGTACTCACGAACCGTCCCCGCGAAACGTGTGCCGCAATCGCGTCGACCAGCGCGGGAATCGTCGACACCGTTGGCTGCACGGCCACCGGTATGCCGAGCTGAATCGCTGCCTCTGACGTCACCGGGCCGATCGTCGCGACGATCGTGTTCTTGAGCAGATCGGTCGTCTGCTCCTCGCCGTAGATCGACGAGAAGTTGCGCACCGCCGATGGGCTCGTGAACGTCACGACATCGATCTTCTCATCGAGCAGCATTCGGTAGACGTCGGGCCCGTCCTCCTGCTGCGCATCCTCGAGCACCGTGCGGTAGGCGACGACATCGGTAATCTGCGCGCCGGCATGGCGCAGTCCCTCCGCGATGACGTCGCGGCCGATGTCGGCGCGCGGCACCAGCACGCGGGCACCCTCGATGCGACCGTGCTGTTCCAATGCAGCAACGACCGCCTCGGCACGAAACTCGTCGGGCACGAGATCGACGCGAATGCCGTATCGGAACAGGCGCTCCGCGGTGCCGCTGCCGACCGTGGCGAGCTGCGGGCCGGCCAGCGCGCGGATGTCGTGCGACACCTCGAGCAACGCGGTCATGAACGCATCGACAGCGTTTGCGCTCGTGAAGACGATCCAGTCGAACAACTGGACGTCCCGCGCCGCCTGCTTGAGGGGAGCGTCGTCTTCCGGCGGTACGATGCGAATCATCGGCGCCTCGATCGCTTCGGCGCCCAGCACCGTCAATCGATCGACCATCTCGCCGGCTTGATCGCGCGGGCGTGTCACCAGCACGCGCTTGCCGAACAGTGGTCGGGCGTCGAACCAGCGTATGTGTTCGCGAAAGCCGACGACTCGTCCGACGACGAGAATGGCCGGACCCTTTCGCGGATGCTCGTGCGCCTGCGTGAGCAGTGCGTCGATCGTGCCGTGAATGCTTTCCTGGCTGGTCAGCGTGCCGTTGTAGACGATGACCGCTTCTTCGTCCCCCGCCCACCCGTTGTCGCGCATGGCCTCGAGCATGCGTGGAAGCTGGTGCGCGCCCGCATAGCACACCATCGTGCCTTCGAGCCGCGCCAGACTTGCCCAGTCGATGTCGGGCGGTGTGCGGCTTTCGTCCTCATAGCCGCGAACGAGCGTGATCGTGTCGCCGCCTCCGGGATACGTCACCGGCACGCCTGCGTACGCGGGCACGCCGATCCCCAGCGGAATGCCGGGAATCACCTCGAACGGGATTCTCTGTTCGTGCAGGAACAACGCTTCTTCGCCGCCGCGATCGAAGACGAAGGGGTCGCCGCGTTTGAGCCGTGCGACGAGGCCACCATCGCGAGCCTTTTCGGCGAGCAGATAGCCGATCGCCTCCTGCGCCATCGGCTTCTGCGCCGAGCTGCCGACATTGATCAACTCCGCACCCGGTCGCGCGTGTTTCAACAACCGTGGCGAGACGAGCGGATCGTAGATGACCACGTCGGCCGCGCGCAGGCACTCGAGGCCGTGAACCGTGATGAGGCCGGGATCGCCGGGCCCGGTGCCGATCAGATAAACCGCCGGGTTCTTCATGGCTGTAGGCCTTCCACTGCAGATGCGCCAGTTCGTGCCTCGGCAAGGATCGCGTCGGCGCCCTCGCCCAGCAATCGTTGCGCCGTCGCAATGCCGGCCGCGGTCGCGTCGCTGATGGGGCCGCTCGCTTCGGCGCGCACCACCCGCGAGCCGTCGAGTGAGATCACGACGCCGACGATGTGGATCGCGTCATCGACGATGCGGGCGTAAGCACCGATCGGCATCTGACACCCTCCACCAAGCTGCTCGACGAGCGCTCGCTCCGCGTGCAGCGCAGCGGCTGCGGACCGATCGTCGATCGTACCGACCAGCCGTCGCGTGCGCTCGTCATCCCGCCGGATCTCGACGGCAATGATCCCCTGACCTGGTGCTGGTACGCACGCGTCGATCGGCAACGTTGCCGAGACGCGGTGTCCGTGCTGCAGCCGGTTCAGACCGGCAGCCGCCAAGACGAGTGCATCATAGTCGCCCGAGTCGAGCTTGCGCATCCGGGTGTCCAGATTGCCCCGAATCGGCGCAAATCGCGCTCGCGGAAACAGTCGCGTGAGCTGCGCCGTGCGTCGCACGCTGCTGGTGCCGATGCGGGGTGCGTTGCCGAGCGTTTTGATCATCGTCTCCAGCGACACCGGTGAGGCAGAGCCTGGAAGCACGACGGCGTCGCGCGGGTCTTCGCGCGGCAGCACGGCACCGATCGCGAGACCGTCGGGAAGAACCGCCGGCATGTCCTTGCTGCTGTGCACGGCGAGATCGATCTCGCCGGCCAGCAGCGCGTCTTCGATTTCCTTGACGAAGAGCCGCTTGCCGCCGATCTCCGAGAGATGTGCCTCAGACAGTCGGTCGCCCGATGTCTTGATGATGATCTCGTGGCAGGATGTGCCGGTGCGCTCGTCGAGCAGCGCGGCAACCATGCGAGCCTGCACGAGCGCGAGTTGACTGCCGCGGGTACCCAGGTTCACGTCCGGCATGTCCTTACGAGCGCCGGCGTTCCGGTGGTCTGATCGGCGTCGACGTATCGGGCATTTCCGAGGTCGACTCGTTCGCCCGCAGCCGGAACAGACGATTCACCGCTTCGGTGTAAGCGACTTGCGTCTCCTCGTCGGGCAGCGCCTTGAGCTGCTCGGTTGGATCGAGCAGCAGCTTCTCGATGATGAGACGCGTGATCTCGTCGACCCTCGCCCGCGCTTCGGGCGACAGGCCGGCGAGCTTGCTGTCGAGACGCTGCAGCTCCGATCGTCGAATCGCATCGAACCGCTGCCGAAGCGCAACGACCGTCGGCACTGCGCCCCGAGACCGTTGCCACGATGCAAACTTGACCAGCTCCTCCGAGACGATGGCCTCGGCGTGCTGAATCTCCGCCACTCTCCGTGAGAGGTTCTCCTGGACGATCGACTGCAAGTCGTCGATGTTGTAGAGGAACACCTGCTCGAGATCGCCAACTGCGGCATCGACATCGCGCGGCACGGCCATGTCGATGATGAAGAGCGGATCGGATCGGCGTCTGCCGGCTGCGGCTTCGACGTGCGCGCGCGTCAGGATCGGCCGTTGCGATCCGGTCGCCGTTACCACGATGTCGGCGTGGAGGAGAGCGGCCATGGCTTCGTCCCACGACACGGTGACGCCGCCCACGGCAGTCGCAAGCGCCTCGGCGTTGGCCGCCGTTCGGCTCGTGATCAGCATCTCGCCGACGCCATGTGTTCGGAGGTGCTCGGCGGTGAGCGTACTGATCTCGCCGGCGCCAATGACGACGACGCGACGTCGTTCGAGGCGGCCGAAGATCTTTCGCGCCAGTGCCACAGCGGCAAAGCTGATCGACACCGCGCCTTCGCCGAGCGCGGTTTCGGTTCGAACACGCTTGCCGACGCCGAACGACCAGTGAAACAACTTGCTGAGGATCGGGCCGGTGCAACGGCGATCGGATGCCGTCTGAAACGCCTCCTTCACCTGGCCGAGGACCTGCGGTTCGCCGACGATGAGCGAGTCGAGGCCTGCCGCCACACGAAACAGATGCCGTGCCGCCGCTTCGTCGCTGTGCGCGAACACGTGCGGCATGAACACGCCAGGCTCGAGCGAGTGATACTCGCTCAAGAATGCGGTGACGTCTTCGCGTGCCTGAAAGGGATCGCTGCTGGCGACGTAGATCTCCGATCGATTGCACGTCGACAGCACCACCGATTCGGCCGTTGACGGACGCGTCGCGAGCGCTTCCACTGCCGCACCCAAATCGCGACTCGAGAAGTCGAGGCGCTCCCGCAGATCGACGGGCGCCGTCTTGTGACTTACGCCGAGGAGCAGCAGATGCATTACTGGAAGGTGTGGCTCGTCGTGACGAAGTAATTCACCGGCAGGAGATTGAGCAGGATGATCACGAATCCCAGCGCCGAGAGCCACGCCGATCGCCGGCCCGCCCAGCCGAGCGTGCGTCGCGCGAACATCTCGAACGAGTACACGGCCCACGACAGTACCGCGATGAAGATCTTCGGATCGTCGAGCGACATCGCCTGCAAATTGACGTTGCCAGGGGTGAGCGCGCGTGCCTGCGCCGTCCACACGACGCCGACCACGACGCCAATCGTCAGAAATACCCAGCCAAGGAGCACGGCACGCGAATTCATCGCATCGAGGATGTGCAGCGACGGCAGTCGCGTGTAGAAATATCCGAGCTGCTTCTTCTTGATCTCCTTGAACTGCAGCATGTAGGTCAGGCCCAGCATCGCCGCGAGCGCAAAGCTGGCGTACGAGAACAGCAGCGACGCGATGTGGACCCAGAACCACGGGCTGTCGAGTACGGGATCGGCCCGCTCAACTCCCGGATTGATTGCCGGAATCATCTGCAGACCGACGAGGATCGGCAGGATGAACACGCCCATCGCGCGCTCGTCGGTCGTCAGCTCCAGATAGATGTACGACAGCGCGAGCAGCCACACGAACGACGACACCAGCCGCGACAGGTTCGCAAACGGCACGTGCCGCACTTCCATCGTCTGCATGCCGATGACGAATGTGTGCGACAGCACGGCGAAGAGCAGGAGCGTCGTCGCGGCGCGGCCGGTCGCCGGTTGGCGTCGTGCGAAATGGATCGCATAGACGACCCCGGCCGCCGCGTACAGGATCAGGGGGATGAGGTTCAACGTGGGGTCGGGGCGTAGTACCCCTTCTTGGTGCGTGGAGTGATATTGGGTCGCGACACCTGCACGACGATCCGACGCCAGGCTCCGTCGCGGCGCTGGTTGCCCGAGGTATAGCCGAGCGTGTACTGACTCGCGAGCTCGTCGGCGATCTGCGCGTAGACGCCGGCGAGATCGTCGATCTTGGCCGGAAAGAAAGCGCGCCCGCCGGTTTCCTGAGCCAGCGTTCGCATCATGAACTCGGCCTCGCGGAAGCCCTTGGCCTGCGAGTCGGCTCCGCGCAGCGCGATGGTGTAGATCGCGGTCTCGGAACGCTTGGCGAGATCGAGCACTTCCTCGGCGGAGACGAGACTCGATGTGTCCTCGCCATCCGAGAAGAGAATCAGCGCCTGACGCCGTACATCTTCTTCGTTGACCGCCTTCACCTTCCGTAGCTCTTTCAGGGCGATGTAGATCGCGTTGTGCAGCGACGTCGATCCGCCGGCACTCGTCTGCTCGATGGCGGCCTGCAGGTCGGTCTTGTTGGTGGTGAAGCCCTGACGGATCTCGACGCGGCTGTCGAAGTCGATCACTTGTGCGATGTCGTTGGGCTTGAGGCGCTGGACGAAGTTCGTGGCCGCTGCCTGCAGCGTTGAGATGTGCTGCTCCATGCTGGCGCTGCTGTCGAGGAGCAGCGACAGCGCGATCGGCTGCTGTCGCCTCGAGAAGAACGAGATGTTCTGTTTCATCCCGTCCTCGAAGACCGAGAAATCGCCCTCCTCCAGATCGGTCACGTAGTGCGCCGTGCTGTCGGTCACCGTGACGTTCAGCGACACGATGTCGATGCCCGACCGGAACGAAGGCCGCTGGCGGTCCGGAGACGACTGCGGCGCGGGCCCGGGCGGTGGGGCCGGAGCGGCGGGCGCCGGCGTAGCCGTCTGGGGCGCCGCCGGCGCGGACGCAGACGGTGCCTGTTGCGCGGACAGCGCCGCCGCTGCGCCTAGGGCAACGATGATTGCAAGGAACGAAGAACGCGACACCTCAAGCTCCCGACTCCCCGCGTGCGGGCGCACCGTGCATGGTGACGCCCGCCTTTCCCGATGAGACTTCGGCCTTCTCTGGTGGAATCAACGATTCCGGCCGGCCGTACGTAACTTTGTACTGCGACAGCAGCTCGCGTGCGAGCCGCTGCATGGCTGGGTCGAGGCCGTGGGCGCTGAGCAGCGAGATCCGCTGGCCGCCGGTCTCTTTCGGGCCTAGATCGAGCAGCAGCGATCGCTCGCGCGTCCCCTCCGGTTCCTCCTGGTGAGGGAACTGACCAATGGTGACCATGTGCACCGCGGTGCGGGCCTTGCGCAAGGCGTTGACGACATCGCGATGATAATGATTCGAGAACTCGACACCGTCGGTGAGCACGGGCACCATCACGGCCCGCGGCGTCTCGCGCTTCTCGAGTCCCCTCGAGGTTTCGAACATCGCATCGAGCAGTGTCATGCCGCTGCCGTTCATCGGAAAGAGACGGCCGACGGCATCGGACAGCCGCTTCGTGTCATCGGTGTAGTCGACGAGGATCGTGGGCCGATCGGCGAGGGCGATGAGCGCGATGTGATTGCCCGGCGCCATCTTGGCGACGAACTTCGAGAGCGCCTCGCGAAAAAACGTGACTTCTTCGGTGGCCGCCTGACTGTTGTCGATCAGCACGGCGACATCGATCGGTTCGGTGGCACGCGCGACGCGGATCACCTCGCGTCTCACGCCATCTTCGCGGACGATAAACGCGTCGGGACCGAGGCCGTCCACCGGCTCGCCGCTGTTGTCGACGGCGCTGACGAAGAGCGTTCGTTCGCGAGAGACCGGCCGCTGCGCGGCTGCAGGCACGATCGCGACGCAGGCGAGCGCGGCGACAGTGACAGCGAGGATCGTTCGAACAAGGGTGGGTGTGGGCATACAGAGCGGGCGGCGGCGCTGATACGTCGGAGTATAGGTCCCGGTTGCGACGAGCGTCAAGCGGACGGACTGCCCGAAACTTATTGAAAACACTGCACTTGAGATAAGCTGGTGAAGTTTTTCACAAACCCGGATATACTCGTGGGCGGTACTCAGCCCGACGCGCGCGATGTGTGTGCTGTCTCGCCCCCGCGCGAGAGGGCGTCGGCTGCGACTCGGTCCGGCCTTTTGCTCCGTTGATATTGGCGAGATGCCGAGGAAGAATCGACCGTTTCCGTTCGGGCGTTCCTTCCAGTCCGTGGGGAAGAACGTCTCCGGGTCAGGATCGGTGATTGCGGCCTCGTACACGTTGGTGGGTGGCATTCTCCTGCTTGGTGGGATCGGGTACGCGGTCGATCGATGGCGCGGCACGGCCCCGTGGTTCCTGCTGGCGGGACTCCTGCTCGGGATGGTCGTCGGATTCTACGAGCTGGCAAAGACGGTTTATCGAAGATGAGCCCAATCGCGTGGATGATTGGAGCCGGCCTGACATCCTGGCTCGCAATCAGCGCGGTCGCGGGAAATCGGCTGAACCCGGAGGCGCTCTTCGGTATGCTCGGCCCCTTGATTGGCACGTGCCTCAGTTGGCTGTCGGTCGAGCGGACGCACAGGTTTGCTCCCGAGCGAGTGATGGGCGTGATGATCGTGGGCTTTGCAATCAAGTTGATGTTCTTTGCGCTCTACCTCGCAGCGATGCTGCGACTGATGGCGCTGAGGACCGTGCCGTTCGTCACCGTGTTCGTGGCCTACTTCATCGCCTTGTATGCGATGCAGGCGCTGTTCCTGAGGCGCCTGACTGCGGTCCAGTGAGCCGAGATGCTTCAATCGCCTGAAATCGCGCACGCCGCTGCCGAAGCGGCCACGGCCTCGGAGAAGATCAATCCCGGGGAGACCATCATTGGCCATGTGGCGAATTCGCCGATCGATCACCCGCTGATCCACCTGCCGACAATCTTTGGCATCGACATGTCGGTGACCAAGCATGTGCTGATGCTGTGGGTCGTTGCCGCGACGCTGTTGATCGTCGTGACGATTGCGGTTCGTCGCTACGCGCGTCAGGGCACGATGGTCCCCACCGGAACGCTGACGGGCCTGCTCGAGTACGTCACGGTCCGCGTGCGCGACGAGATCGTGACGCCGTCGGTCGGCCACAAGTGGGCCGATACCTACACGCCGCTCATTCTGCTGTTCTTCCTGTTCATCGTCTCGGCCAACGCGATCGGCCTGATCCCGATCTTCGATCTGCTCGCGCTGCTGAACCACACGGTGCTGCATCTGCCGGAAGACGCGTGGCTGACGCGTTTGACGCATGGCGGCACCACGGCGACGGGGAACTTCAACGTGACGGCCGCCCTGGCCACGATCAGCTTCATCGCGATCATCGTCGCCGGTATCCGCGCGCACGGCTTCGTCGGCCATTGGAAAAACATGGCGCCGCACGGCATGCCCAAGCCGCTGCTGCTGATTCTGATTCCGATCGAGATCATGGGCATGTTCGTGCGACCGTTTGCACTCACGATGCGACTTGCCGCGAACATGACCGCCGGACACGTGGCCGTGCTCGCGGTGCTGTTCATGATTTTCATGATGGCCGAATCGGCGCGAAGCGCTGTTGTCGGTTTCGCCATGGCCGTCGTCGCCCTGCCACTGTCTGTGGGCATCTCGGTGCTCGAGGCAGTGGTCGTGGTTCCCGTGCAGGCCTTTGTGTTCACACTGCTCACGGCCGTGTTCATCGGCATGGCCATTCATGCCCATCACTGAGCGCGCTGGAGGGTAAGACCCACCAATGCGATCGAAGGAGAACAGAGAATGACAGGCAACATCCTTGCACTTGCTTACCTTGGCGCGGCGCTCGGTGCGGGTCTAGCCGCTATCGGCGCCGGCGTGGGGATCGGCCGTCTCGCGGCGGGCGCCGCAGAGGCCGTGGGCCGTCAGCCGAGTGCGGCGGCACAAATTAGCGGTGCCGTCTTGCTGCCGCTCTTCCTGCTCGAAGGCGTCGCCATCATCGCCGAAGTCGTCGCGCTGCTCGTCGCCCTGAAGGCTGCGTAGTCGAAGAGCAGGCCGAAGAGTGGTGGAGGCACCATGAATCCGTTGGCGCAGCCGGATCCCGGACTCTACGTCTGGACCATCATTACCTTTCTCGTGCTGCTGGTCGTGTTCAACAAGCTCGCCTGGCAGCCGCTCAAGGGCGTCCTCCGAACGCGCGAGGAGTTGATCCGCAAGTCGCTCGACGACGCGCAGAAGGCCAAGCAGGAATTGGAGCGGCTGCATGTCGAGTCGCAGAGAATCCTGACCGAGGCACGCGTGCATGCGGACAAGATCCTCTCGGAGACGCGCTCGGACGCCAATCGCTTGCGCGACGAGCTCAAGCAGAAAGCACAGACGGAAGCGGCGGGCATCGTCAAGAACGCCGAGCGTCAGATCGAGATGGAGACGGCGCGCGCGTTACAGCAGATTCGCACCGAAGCGGTGGATCTCTCGGTGGCGCTCGCCTCGAAGCTGCTCGAGCGCAATCTCACCAAGGAAGACAACGAGCGCTTGATCGAGGAGACCTTCAAACAGATCGAGGCCCGGAAACCGAGCTAGGACAGGCTGCGGTTCTGCGGCGCGTCTCATGACACGCGTCCGTCAACGCGTTCTGGCGGTGATCGCGGCGCTTGGCGGCGTCGCGCTGTTCGCGTACGCGGTGCACCGCGCCGGTGTCGACGAGATCGTCGACGGCATACGGCGGATCGGGTGGGGCCTGCTGCCGATCCTCGGTCTCGCGGGTCTTCGCTTTCTCCTTCGCGCCGCCGCCTGGCGGTTCTGCATGCCGCCGGGCACGCCGATGCCGTTCTGGCGCGCCTTCAGCGCGTTCCTCTCCGGCGACGCGGTCGGCAATCTCACTCCGCTCGGCATGGCCGCCAGCGAACCCACCAAAGCGTTGCTCGTTCGGCATCGGCTCGAGACCAGTGAATCGGTCTCGTCGCTCGCGATCGATAACCTGGTGTACGCCGCATCGATCGCCGTCGTCGTCACCGCTGGTCTCGTCGTACTGGTTGTCACGGCGCCGCTTCCGCGCGAGGGCCGCGACGCCGTCGTCGTGGCGGTCCTCGCGATCGTGGTGGGAGCGGCGGTCATGGTCCGCGTGCTGCGCGGCACGTGGTCCAACGACGGTGAACGGCGTCCGCGATGGCGCGAATCGCTCTCGCGCCTCCGTCAATCGATCGTTGGGTTTTGGTCGGCGTCGCCCGATCGGATCGCGCGCGCGTTTCTACTCGACATGGGCTTTCACGTGCTGGCCGTCTACGAGATCTATCTCACGCTCGGATGGCTTCTCGGTGGGCACCCGACGGTCGCACAGGCACTGGTCTTCGAAGGCTTGAACCGCGTGATCACGGCGGCGTTCAAATTCGTACCGTTCCGCGTCGGCATCGACGAGGCGCTCACCGGTGCGCTGGCTCCGGTGCTGGCCGTGCAGCCGGTTGCGGGTGTGACGCTTGCCTTGGTGCGAAAGGTGAGGAATCTGGCGTGGACCGGCGTCGGACTGGCGCTTATCGCCGCGGCCCCCGCTCGAGTTGCGCCAGCGTCGGATCGCCAGGGAAGCGAGCCCTCGCGTCCGATCTGAGCGCCTCGGCTCGCGATCGTTCGCCCAGAATCGTCCACAAGCGTGCGGCAACGGCGTAGCCCTCTGGCGTCGGCGTCGCCGCCACCAGCTCGTTCAACACATCTTCGACGGCCGCGTCGCGATTGCTGGCGCGATAGAGCATCGCCAGGCTCGTATACGCCTGGACGTTGCGCGGGTAGGCACGCAGCTCGTCGCGGAATTGCGTCTCGGCATCGGTGTAGCGATCGAGGCGCGCCAGTGCTTCGCCGAAGTAGAAGTGGAGATCCGGCAACGTGGACGTGCGATCTTTCAGCGCATCGATGGCCTCGCTGAAGCTGGCGACCGCCTCTTCGTACTTGCCTTCGTCGTAGAGCAAACGGCCGTGCACGAACTGCTGGACCGGTAGCGTGGGATCGGCGGCGTGTGCCGCCTCGGCATGCCGCGTCGCGCTGTCTGCGTCCTTGTCGGCCAGAGCTACGCGCGCGGCCATCTCGTGAGCGGCGGCGAGTGCGTGCGCGTCCTCACGCTCCGCCAGCGCGATCGCGGTTTCAGCGGTTTCCCGCGCGGCGCTGGTTTTGCCCGCGCGTACGAGCGCGTCGGCCAAGGCGAGCGCGCCAGGCGTGGCGTCGGGCCGCAGCTCGCGAACCGTGCCGAAGGCGCGAATCGCTTCATCGAAGCGACCCATCCGGACGAGGAGCTCGCCGAGCTGAAAGTGAACCGTCGCCAGTGACGGATGCGCGCGCGCGATCGCCTGCAGCGATCGAATGCCAGCCGAGTACTTCTTCTGGCCGATCAGCACTGCGGCCGCGCGATGGGCCTCGACGGTCTCGCGCTCGGCGGCCTCGTCGAGTGCCATGTCGCCGGCGGGAGCGACGCGGAACGGACTCAGATAGCCGAGCAGCGCATAGCGTTCTTCGTCGCTCGCGGCGATCGCAGTGGGCAGTCCGATCGTCGTCGACGCCAGCATTTCATCGAGTGTCGATCGCAGCCGGCCGGCTTCGGTGGACGTTCCGCCGCTGGTCTCGTCCACAGATGCGGTGAGCGGCACGAGGTCTTCATCGGCTCCGCGGATGAACCGGTACTGTTCGCCGGTGAGTGCGAACAGTGGATGACCGCCGAAGCGGTAGTAGGCCGCGAACGATTCGGAGTAGATCGGCCGGCGCGGGATCGTTCCACGTTCGCTGTCGAGCACCGCACGCAGCGATCGCCCATGCAGCTCTCCTGGAATCGGCGCGCGCACGAGATCGAGGAGGGTAGGAACAAGATCGATCTGCTGCACCGGTGACAGCACTCGTCGCCCCGCGCCTTCACTCTTCGGTTGCTTGACGATGAGCGGTACGCGCAGTGCAGCGTCATCGAGCGCGATCGCCGCGCCGGTGTCGCCATGATCGCCGGCGATGACGATCGTCGCCTCGTCATACAACCGGCGCTGCTTCAGCGCCGCGGCGATCCGGGCCACTGTGGCGTCGGCATCGAGTCGACCCACTTGTACGAACAAGAAGAAGCGTTGGCCGCTCTGCAGCTGGACCCATCGCTCGGCGGCGTCGATGGTCAACGCGCCTGACCGCTCGAGTGCTGGTGCTTCGCCGGCCGTTGGCGCGGGGATGTCGGCGTCGTAGAACGAGAACCCCTGGGCCAGTCCCGATTGAGCGCGCAACAGGAACGACGACACTGCCGCACCGGTTGCGAAGCCACGATTCCGCAGCAGGCCGGCCAGCGTCTTCGCGTGTGCGTTCAGTGCGAAGCCGGCGTCGTCGCGCACGCCGTGCGCGATCGGGAGCTGTCCAGTGAGCAGCGAGGCGTGCGACGGCAGCGTCTGTGGTGAGTGCGTGTAGGCGCGCTCGAAGACGATCGATTCAGACGCCAGCTCGTCGATCGAAGGGGTGTCGCTTCGTTCGGCGCCGTAGGCTCGCAGCTCTGACGCAGGAATGCCGTCGATCGACACCAGCACGATCGGCCCTTGGTGCGCCGGCGACTCGCGCGCGTACCACCACCCCACCGCTGCCGACGCGGCAACGGCGAGGAAGAACACGGTGATGATCAGCGAGGCGACCCACCGGCGCGTCCTCGCCCGAGGCCGGGAGACCATACGTTATTTGACGGCTGCGGCCTCGGCTCGAACGGACGCGAGCTCGGTCTTGGCCCGCTCGTTGTCCGGATCGCTCGAGAGGAGCGTGGTGTACGACGCGATCGCCCGATCGAGGAGCGTACGTTTCGCGACCACGTTGGTTTCCTGCGCCGCCCTCTGGCGATAGGTGCTGGCGACGACGAGATTCATCGACGTGAGCTTGGGATTCTGATCGCGAACCTGCTCGTAGGCGACGATCGCCTGATCGAGCTGACCGCGATCGCGCATCGAGTTGGCCGCCGTGATCTGTTGCTGAACGGTCTTCGTCAGCGCATTTGGAATCGGACCGAGATCGCGCGCGAGCACGAACCCGATCGGCGCTGTGCCGGCCACGCGAACCGGCCACGGCGTCTGCGCCTTCGTGAATCCAGGCGCTTCGGCGATGAACGTCCACGTTCCGGTGCGGAGGCCGATCATGGCCCAACGGCCTTTGTCGTCGGTGGACGAGGTGATCTCGGGCGGATACGCGTCTTTGTTGATGGCGTGGATGGTGGCGCCCTTGAGCGGCTTGCCCCCCGTGTCGCGCACGGTGCCCGTGGCGCGCGCCGACTGCGCGAATACGGACGTCGAGATGAACAGACACATGAGGACGGATACGGCAGTGACGAGACGTCGCATACGAGCTCCTAGGCCTCCCCCC
>Ga0075423_10002735_pt1 | contig 16125 bp, 15 predicted proteins | sample SoiMethybrSBSTD2_FD_80114 | JGI IMG/M metagenome (GOLD analysis project Ga0075423, IMG submission 80114) | Bulk soil microbial communities from a Populus tree surrounding site in Tennessee, USA - Soil MetaG P. TD hybrid SBSTD2 | ecosystem: Environmental > Terrestrial > Soil > Tree plantation...
GCATGCGGGCGTGCTCTTCTACACCGAGGCCTTCCTCGCCCATGCTGAGTCGCTCGGCATCCCAGTGATCAATCCCGTCGCCGCGTACCGCTTCGAGAAGTCGAAGGCGCTGCAGCTGGGCCTCTTCGAGCAGCTCGGCGTACGCTATCCGCGCGCCGTCGTGGTGAACCACCGTGACCAGGTCCTCAAGGCGCTCGACGAGGTGCGCTTCCCGCTCGTCATCAAGCCCAATGTCGGGGGCTCCGGCGCCGGCATCGTCCGATTCACGACGCGTGAGGAGCTGACGGAGCGTCTCGACACGCTGCACTTCGGCCCCGACGGGACGGCCCTGGTGCAGGAGTTTATCGAGTCAGAAGAGGGAGCCATTGTCCGCGTCGAGGTACTGGACGGCCGGTACCTCTACGCGATCCGCATCGTGCGGGGCCCGGACGCGGGCTTCAATCTCTGCCCCGCGGATATCTGCCAGACGTCGCCGGCGCCATCTGGGCGGCCCGCGGCCACGGATCTCGGCGCCTGCCCCGTGGACGCCAAGCCGGGGCTCGATGTGCGCGGCTACGACGCCCCCGTCGAGGCGATCGACACGGTGATCCGCCTCACGCGGGCCGCCTCGATCGACGTGGGCGGCGTGGAGTACCTGGTGAGCAAGGCGGACGGACGGCTCTACTACTACGACGTCAACGCCACCTCGAACTTCGTGGCGAACGCGCCCGCCGTCGTGGGCTTCGAGCCGACGGAGCGCTTCGTGGACTATATCGTCGACGTCGCCCGGCGCGGAGGCCGGCCCGGCCGCGGCGCCTGACCGCGGCGTCAGGTACACTGAGTATCAGCCTCCCACCCGGAGGCTCGAACTCATGTCCCAGCTGTCGCTGTTCACCCCGCCTCGCGAGTCGGTGCTCGTCGACGACGAGCGCGGCCGCATCGGCTATCGGCCGGACTTCGTGCCGGCCGAGACTGCCCGCGCCTGGCTCGCCGAGCTGCGCGAGTCGGTGCCGTGGAAGACACAGCGGCGCCGGATGTACGACCGCGACGTCGACGTGCCGCGGCTCCAGGCGCATTTCGCGCTGGTGCCGGACGGCCCTCGCGTCCCGGGCGCCCTCCGCCTCGCCGCGGCCGAGGTGATCACTGCGACCGGCGTCGCCTTCAACAGCGTGGGTCTCAACTTCTATCGGGACGGCCGCGACAGCGTGGCGCCACACAACGACCATCTCGACGAGATCGTTCCGGGCGTTCCCATCGCGCTCCTGTCGCTGGGCGACACCCGCCGCATGACCATCCGCGCGAAGGCGGCGCCGAGACGCGTGCTCCAGGTGGACCTCGCGGCCGGCAGCCTGCTCCTGATGAGCTACGAGACCCAGCTCCACTACACGCATGGCATCCCGAAGACCACCGCGCCGGTGGGGCCACGCATCAGCCTTGCCTTCCGTGTCAGGCCGGACGAGGGCTCGACGGCACAGAGCGGCGTCTACCGTTGAGGGCGCGCGTTCAGCGCAGCTCGCGGCAGGTGATGAGCTGCGGCGCGGGCCGGGCCGCCGCGAGCGGCGTGCGCAGGCCCACCAGGACCAGGCGGAGATCCGAGGGGCTCGCCGACCGCGCGCAGAGCGCGCGGAATGCCGCGAGATAGGCCCGGCGCTCGGGATAGGGCGGCGTGCGCATGTCGCGCATCGCCCAGGGCAGGAACCGCACGATGAGCCGGCCGTCGGTACCGGTCTCCGCCACCGCGCGGGCGTGCGGACCCAGGCTCGGTGCGGCGGCCCGCTCGGCGGCGAGCCACGCCTCGTCCACGTTCAGCGAGTAGAGCGAGAAGGACAGGTAGGCATCCCAGAGCCCCGCCGGGTGCAGGGCCGGGAGAATTCCCACCAGCACGACCAGCGCGCGGTGGTACCAGCTCGTGGACCACACGAGCGCCCGCGCCGGGCGGTCATCGTCCCAGAACAGCAGCAGGACGAGGACCCCGAGGGCGAGATTCCACGGCCAGACCACGGGGTTCCAGCGCTGCCCGAACGGTCCGAGGGCGAGCAGCAGCAGGCCGTGCATGAGGGCCGCGGCGACGGCGGCCGCGCGCCGCGTGCGCGGGACCAGCAGCCCGACGCCGATCAGGGCCTCCGTCACGCCCAGCAGCATGCCGAGCGGCGCCATCCAGTCCGCCGGCGGGAAGCTCGCGCCCAGCGGCCCCAAGGCCCACGGCAGGACGGCGGGCCCGAAGTCGGGATTGAGCTTGCTGACGCCGCTCCAGAAGTAGGTCGCGACCAGGACGAGCTGACACGCCGGCCGCGCCCGCTCCGCGACGGCGCAGGCGCCCAGGATGAGCGCGCCCTGATAGAGCCAGGGCTGGAGACGATTCTGATCCCAGACGACGAGCACCGCCGCGGCGGCGAGGAAGGGCAGGGGCGTCCAGGAGCGTGGCACGAGCGCGATGGCCAGGAGGACGAGAAGCAACGGAACCGTCCAGGACGAGAGCGCGTCCGGGAAGGCGGGCACGGGCAGCCACGGGGCGGCCGGAAACTCGCGGACGGTGCCCCAGAGGGGACGGCTGAGCGCGATGCAGGCGGCGAGCATGGCCACGACGATCACGCGCGCCGCGGCCACGCGAGACCCCAGGACGTCTCGAAGGCTCAACGCGTCAGGGATGCGGCCCCCACGGCGCGGCGGTGAGCAGCTTCACCTCCTGGGAAGCGACGAGCGGACGGAACTTCACGGCGAAGCCTTCGACGAAGTCCGTGTTGGCGAAGACGGATTTCCAGTGCGCGCGTCGGTCGGTGTCGTCATCGAACTTCCAGAGGTGGACGAGCTGATTGATCGTGCCGGTATCGGCCTGGAAGTAGCCGATGAGCTTCTTGGCCTGCCCGCCCTTCTCGAGTGCCGGATAGCCGAACTCGGTGTAGAGCTTGACCGCCTCACCCATCTTGCCGACGTGCAGGGTGTACGTCCGGAGCTCGTAGATCGTCATCACGTCCTCCAGGAGTGAACGACGGGGAGCACTTCCTTGGCGTAGAGGCGGAGCCCGGATTCGGCCAGGTCGAAGGGCGTGCCGCCGAAGCGGAACGAGGTGGCGAGCTCGAAGTCGCCGACGAGGCCGCGCCGCTCCTCGAGCTTGCGCAGGATGCGGTCCGGGGTGCCCCAGACGGCGGCTTCCATGAACGCGGAGACGATCCCGTCCATGCCCATCTCGCGGGCCATCGCGATCTTCTGCGCGTAGGCGTCGTAGCCCTTCACGGTGCTGAAGTGCGGCCCCAGGAGCTCGTAGTGGTAGAAGTTGCTCTCCACGAACTTGCCCATGTACCGGCGCGCGTTGTCCTCCGCCCCGTCGAGCGTCGCCGTGCACACACAGAAGTCGGCGAGGAGCGGCGGCCCCGCCTCGTGGCCGTGCATCTGACGCACCAGCTCGCGATGCTTCTGGATGGCGGGCAGGCGGATGGGCCAGGGGCGGTCGGCGAACATGACCATTCGCGCGTCGAGTCTCGCCGCCGAGACCACGGAATCATCGGACGAGGCCACCGCGTAGAGGCGGCCGTCGAAGCGGCGCGTCGGGCGCGGGCGGATCTCGGTGCGCGGCTGCCGATAGAACGGGCCGTCGCCTTCCATGACGCCCGTGTGCAGCGCGCGCAGGATCATCTGCGAGGCTTCGTCGAAGCGCTCGCGCGACTCGTCCATGGTGCCGCGGAACGCCTCGAACTCGCGACGCGCGAGACCCCGGCCGATTCCGAGACGGAGGCGGCCACGGCTCAGATGATCGAGCATGGAGACCTGCTCGGCCACGCGGAGGGGGTCGTGCCAGGGGAGAATCACGGCGGCGGTGCCGAGCCCGATGTCGGGACACTCCGCGGCCAGGTAGGACATGAGCTGGAGATTGTCGGGACAGAACGAGTAGTCGTTGAAGTGGTGCTCGACGGACCACAGCACGTCGAAGCCCAGATCGGCGGCCAGTCGCGCGAGGCGAAGCTCCTCGTCCCAGACCTCGGCATCGGAGACGTTGGTCCACCCGTAGCTGGCGAACACCATCTGCACGCCGACGTCCATCGCATCCCCCTCGGGCCCGAAGCAGCCGGCGCCATGATTTCATGATTGCCGCTCGCGCACAATCGCGCGATGCTACCCGTCATGAATACGAACCGGCGACCCGTCGCGGTGGTGGTGGGGGCGACGTCGAAGTGGCAGGCGGACGGCCGCAATACCAAGCTGGCGCACGGCAAGGCGCTGGACGATCGCGACGTGCCGGTGGGCGTGCGCTGGGGCGTCGGCGGCGCCATCGCCCAGAAGTTCGCCAAGGAAGGCTTCGTCACCGCGCTGACGACGCGCAAGGCCGCGAACGCGGCCGGGCTGGAGAAAGCCATCCAGGAGCAGGGGGGGACCAGCTTCATCGTCGAGCTGGATCTCGTGTCCCAGGAGTCCATCGCGAAGGCGTTCGCGGACATTCGCGAGCGGGTGGGGGAGCCCGACGTGCTCGTGTACAACGCGGGCTATCTCGAAGGACGCGATCTTCCCCCCGACAAGGAGCTGCTGGAGCACGTGCCGCTCGCCGTCTTCGAGACCGCGCAGCACATCGCGAGCCGCGGCCCCTTCCTCGTCGCCAAGGAAGTGCTCCCCGCGATGCGGAAGCGGGGGAACGGCTCCTTCCTGATCTCGAACAACGCGTCGTCTCTCCGGGGGCGGAAGCGGTTGACCGGGCAATCGCTCTACTACCCCCGTGTGATGATGCGGACGCTGGCGCAGGTCTTGACGGAGGAATATTCCGAGCACGGGGTCCACGTCGCCAACGTCGTGATCGACGGCCTCATCGACTCGCCGGGCACGCGCGCGCTGGCGCGGGCTCGAGAGCATCCGGAGATCGTCATGAACCCCGTGAACATCGCGGAGGCCTTCTACTACCTCCACACCCAGGACCGGTCGTGCTGGACGCACGAGCTCCAGCTCACCCCGTACTCGACGAAGCCGAGCTTCTAGCGCGGGGCGGCTAGCGTCCGGCCTGGACGATGACCCCGGCCTCGAGCAGCCGCTCGATCTCCGGGGCCGGGATACCCGCGGCACGTAACACCTCCACGGTGTGCTGGCCGATCTCGGGCGCGAATGTCGCCGGCGCCTTGTCCGGGTCGCCGACCTGGAGCGGGCTCGACACGGTATAGGAGGCGCCCGCCCGGGGATCCTCGATCGGCACCAGCGCCCCGCTCGCCCGCATCTGCGTGTCGCCGGGAATGTCGTCGAGGGTGCCGACCACGCCGAACGCCACGCCGGTCTTCTCGAGGATCGGCGACCACGCCGCCCAGTCCTGGCCGGCGAAGATCTCGTCCAGCAGCGCGGTGAGGGGCCGCGCGTTCGCGTGACGGGCGGCCCGCGTGGCGAAGCGTGGATCCGTCAGGAGATCCTCGCGGCCGATCCCCCGCGCGAAGGGCTCCCAGTGCCGCTCGTCGCCGGTGATCGTGAGCATGAACCAGCGCCCGTCGCGGCAGCGGTACATGTTGGCGAGCGCACTGATGGCCTCCTCGCGGGGCGGCCGTACCTCGGTGCGGACGCCGCAGAGAATGCCCTGCACCGGGATCGCGTTCATCCAGAGGCCGTTGGCCATGAGCGACGTGGAGACCATGCTGCCGCGCGCCGTGCGCTCGCGCTGGAAGAGGCCAGCCATGATCGCCGCGAAGAGGGCGGTGCCGGTGGGATGATCGCCCATGCCCGGCAGCGAGCGGGCGGGGGGCACGTCGGGCGACGCGCGCACCAGGTCCATCAGTCCGGTGCGGGCCCAGAGCGCGATGCTGTCGAAGCCGGGCTTGCTCGCCTCCTCGCCCGTCTCGCCGTAGGCGCTGATCGAGGCGTAGACCAGGCGCGGATTCAGCGGGGCGAGGTCCTCGTAGCGGACGCGCAGCCGTGCCCGCGAGTCGAGGGGCGCGTTGGTGACGAACACGTCGACGTCGCGCACGAGATGATGCAGGAGCGTCTGCCCGTCATTCGTGCGCAGGTCGATGGCCACGCTGCGCTTGCTACGGTTGTCGAGGATCCACGGGTAGTTGTAGGCGCTGGGCGGGTAGCCGGCGCCGCGCACGCGGTACACGTCGCCCGTCGGCGGCTCCACCTTGATGACGTCGGCACCGAAGTCCGCCATCATCGTGGTCGAGACGGGACCGGCGATGAAATTCGCCGCGTCGATCGCGCGGATTCCCTCGAGGAAGCGCGCCATGGTCCGACCTCCTGGGGCGCACCCTATCACGAACCTCGCGGCGGATTGACAGGGGGCTTCGGGCGTGACCACCCTGATTGAGGGGTGAGAGGCATGAAAGGCGTGAACACTGCGGTGACGCTCGGGCTCGCGACCGCCCTGGCCCTCGCGGCCGCGCTGCTTCCGCCGGCGCCCGGGCTGGCCGCCGACGAGGTGATCGAGGTCACCCAGGACCGTGTCTACCGCGAGGGCGTGTTCCTGGTCGTGGACGCGCTGGTCGAGAACCACACCGGAGCCTCCATCGATGGGGTGGAGGCGACCGTCGTGTTCCTCGACTTCTTCGACGCGCTCGTCCGCGCCGAGCACACCGTGCTGAGCCCGGTCACCCTGGCCCCCGGCCAGACGGCGTCACTGCGCGTCGCCGTCCCCTACAGCGACGCCGTGCGGAAGCTCGAGTACCGCTTCACCTGGCGTCAGCAGGGCGTGCAGCTCCAGTCGAGCGTGCGACGCGACACGAGGAGCTGAGCGCGGTACGTCGAGGGTATTACTCGCCGGCCCACTTCATGCTGAGCTCTTCCACCTTCTCCTCGCGGAGGACGGTGACGCGGAGGTCGTCCCCCGGCTGTATGCTCTCGAGCGACTTCAGCACCTTGCCCATATCCTCGTTGCTCGCGGTCGTGATGCCTTGCACGGCAAGGATGACGTCGCCGCCCACTGGGACTGGCTTCCCGTCGACGAGGCCCATGCGATTGCCGCCCCTGAGTCCGATCTGGTCACCGAGCGTGCCCTTCACGACCTGCTTCACGAGGAAGCCTCCGGCCTGCGGGAGCTTGAAGGCCTCCGCCATCTCTCCGGTCAGCAGGAGCGCGTCGAGCCCGTAGAAGCGGCGGTGCCGCTCGATCAGGAGCTTGCGGACGGTATTGGCGGTGACGACGAAGCCGAGGCCCTCGCTCCCGCCCGACTTGCTGATGTTGTGGCTGACGATGCCGATCAGATCGCCGTTCCGGGTGAACATCGGCCCGCCGGAGTTCCCGGTATTGATCACCGCGTCGGTCTGGAAGAACTCGGCGAGGGGGAAATCCTTGGTGACGGTGTTGGGCTCCCAGCGCGCGCTGATGATGCCTTGGCTCAGGGAGTGACTCAGCCCATACGGCGCGCCGACAATGAAGACGGGGTCGCCAACCCAAATCGGATCGGAATCGGTGAGCTTCGCCACCACGGCGTCGCGGGGGACCACCTCGGCCTGGATGATCGAGATGTCCGCGCGGGGCTCCGAGGCGATCACCCGCGCCGGCACCGGATCCTCCCCCAGGAACTCCACCATGATCTCGTCCATGGTGTGGACGACGTGGGCGGCGGTGGCGATCTTGCCGTCGGGCGAGATCAGGACTCCCGAGCCGATCTCGCGGAAGCGCGCCATGCCGTCCTCGGTCAATTCCTCGCCGCGGGCCCGGATCACGACCACCGCCGGGTTGACGCGTCGGTACGCCTCGCCGAGCGTCTCCGCGGACGCCGGCGCCGGCGTGATCAAGGGCAGGGCCATCAGCAGGGACAGCCCGAGGCCGCCACTGCGTCGCATCAGTCCGGCCAGGTGTGGAGGAGATAGAGGTCCTTCACCAGGGGGCTCGCGTTGGCGAACGTCCCGAACCACCGCTCGTAGATCTGGACCAGCCCCGAGCGGTAGAGATGCGAGAGCGTGCGGTTGACGTTCGACTGGAAGGCGTTGTCACCTCGGCGCATCATGAGCGCGTACGGCTCGTAGGAGAAGAATTCGGAACTCAGCTTGAGCTTCGCCGGGTCCTTGGCGGTCGACTGGAGTCCGGCGAGCAGGATGCGGTCCGAGGCATAGGCGTCGATCTTGCCGTCCTCGAGGGCGCGGAGCCCCTCGCCGTGATCGGTCACGTTGACGATGGTGGGCTGGACGCCCGCGGCCGCCAGCGCCTGGGCGAGGGCCTTCTGGGTGGTCGTGTGCGGAATGAGGCCGACTCGTTTCCCGCCGAGGTCCTTCGTCGTGTTGATGCCGGATTGCGCGCTCGCGAGCAGGCTGCCGCCGTCGACGAAGATCATGTGGCTGAACGCGACCTGCTCCATGCGGCTGAAGGTGATCGTGGTCGAGCCGCACTCGAGGTCGATCGCGCCCTTCACGAGCTTGGGGATCCGATCACCGGGAGTCACCGCGAGCCAGGCGACCTTGAGCTCCGGGAGCTTCAGGGACTGCCGGAGCCCCGCCACGACCTGGAGGCAGAGGTCGACGGAATACCCGGCCGGCTGACCGTCGGTGCCGATGAAGGAAAAGGGCCGCGTCGTTTCACGGTGGCCCAGGGTGATGACCCCCGACTCCTTGATCTTGTCGAGGGTGGGGCGGATCTCCTGGCCCGCGGCGGGATTGGCCGCGGCCAGCAGGGCGACGATCGCGAGGACTAGCCGGATCGACATCGTTGGAGTCTCTCGACCCTGTATGAGTCCCTCGGCCCCGAGGCCGGCCAGGGGTTCGCTGAAGAGGGTCCCAGACCGTCGCCGCTGCCGCTATGAGACTTTCGTCCCATGGATCGGCGCGTCGTAGGCCCCCAATATTCCTGATGATGATGAGCACAGGCATCCTTCGGCGCAGCACGGTCGTGGCGGCGGTGCTGATCGGATTGCTGGCGTCGAGGGCTCTGGCCGCCCCGGCCGGGGATCCCCTCCCGTCGTGGAGTGACGGCAAGACCAAGCTGGCCATTCTCGGCTTCGTGACGACCGCCACCAGGCGCGGGGCGCCGGGCTTCGTGCCGCCGGCCGAGCGCATCGCCACATTCGACAACGACGGCACGCTCTGGGCCGAGCAGCCCATGTACTTCCAGCTCGCGTTCGCCCTCGACCGCGTGAAGGCGCTCGCGCCGCAGCACCCGGAGTGGAAGGACCAGGAGCCGTACGCGTCGCTGCTCAAGGGCGATCTGGCTGGCGCGCTGGCCGGCGGCGATCGGGCCGTCCTCGAGATCGTCATGGCGACGCACGGCGGCATGACCTCCGAGGAGTTCACCAAGGTCGTGACGGACTGGGTGAACACCGCCCGGCACCCCAAGACCGGGCGGCTCTATACCGAGATGGTCTATCAGCCGATGCGCGAGCTGCTGACCTACCTCCGCGTGAACGGCTTCAAGACGTTCATCGTGTCGGGTGGGGGCATCGAGTTCATGCGTGCGTGGACCGAGCGCGTGTACGGCATTCCGCCCGAGCAGGTGGTGGGCAGCAGCATCAAGACCACGTACGAGCTCCGTGACGGCAAGCCCGTGCTGACGCGTCTGCCGGAGATGAACTTCGTGGACGACAAGGCGGGCAAGCCCGTCGCCATCCAGTTGCACATTGGGCGGCGGCCGGTCGCGGCGTTCGGCAACTCGGACGGCGATCTCGAGATGCTCCAGTGGACGTGTCTGGCGCCCGGCCCGCGCTTCTGCCTGGTCGTGCACCACACCGACGAGGCGCGCGAGTGGGCCTACGACCGCGCGTCGTCGGTGGGCCGGCTCGACAAGGCGCTCGACGAGGCGCAGACGAGAGGCTGGACCGTGGTCGACATGAAGCGCGACTGGAAGGTCGTGTTCCCTTTTGAGCGGAAGTAGCGCCTGACTGAACCCTGGGCTCTCCCGCGTCTGCCCGGCCATGACCCGGTCACCCGACTCCAGTTTGCTGCGCGGGCGAGTCGCACTCGTGGCGGGCGCGACCCGGGGGGCCGGGCGCGGGATCGCTGCGGCACTGGGCGAGGCGGGGGCCACCGTGATCTGCACCGGTCGCAGCTCGCGCTCGGGCACGCTGCGCTCCGACTACGACCGCCCCGAGACCATCGAGGAGACCGCGGACCTGGTGACACGCCTGGGAGGCACCGGCGTGGCGGTCCCCGTGGATCATCTCGAGTCCGCCCAGGTGAAGGCGCTGGCCGAGCGGATCCGGGCCCAGCACGGGCACCTCGACGTGCTCGTCAACGACATCTGGGGCGCGGAGGTCTTGAAGGGCGGTCCGGCCGAGTGGAACACGCCGATCTGGCGGCATGACCTCGAGAAGGGCCTTCGCATCCTCCGGCTTGGCGTCGAGACGCACCTCGTCACCTCGCACCACCTGCTGCCGCTCCTGATCGGCCGGCCGGGCGGCTTGCTCGTCGAGGTCACGGACGGCACCACGGACTACAATGCCGCGCACTACCGCATCTCGGTGTTCTACGACCTCGTGAAGGTCGCGGTGAACCGGCTGGCCTACTCGCAGGGGCATGAGCTCCAGGCCCACGGGGCGACCGCGGTCGCGATCACGCCGGGCTGGCTGCGATCGGAGATGATGCTCGAGCATTTCAGCGTGACCGAGACGACCTGGCGCGACGCGCCCGGCCGCTCCGCACCGCCGGCCTTCGCGCACTCGGAGTCGCCGCGCTACGTCGGGCGCGCCGTCGCGGCGCTGGCCGCGGACCCGGGCCGGGCGCGGTGGAACCAGCAGTCGGTGACCTCGGCCCAGCTCGCCGCCGTCTATGGGTTTACCGACCTCGACGGCTCGCAGCCCGACATCTGGCGAGGGATGGACTAGCTCTCGGCCCGCCGGGCGGGCCGAGAGCCCGTGATGGGTGCCCTACTGGGCGACGTACACCATCCACGACACGCCGAAGCGATCCGTCAGCATGCCGAAGCGCGGGGAAAAGAACGTCTTGGTCAGCGGCATCTGCACCTTGCCGTCCTGGCTGAGGGCGCCGAAGAACTTGTCGGCCTCCATCTCATTCGCCACCGTCAGCGAGAGGGCGAACCCCTCGAAATTCGGCTTGCCCTGGCCGTGCCCGTCGGACATCAGGATCGTGCTGTCGCCGATCTTGAGGTTGCCGTGCATGACCTTGTCCGACATGCCGGGAGGCGCCATGCCGGGGTCCGGACTGTCCTTGTAGCGCATCAGCATGACGACCTCCGCCCCGGCGGCGCGGCGGTAGAACTCGACCGCCTCGTCACAGCGGCCATCGAAGAAGAGATACGGCTGGATCTGTGTCTTGGCTGTGTTCACGTGACCTCCTTTGGTGGCCCGTACGTCGAGCCCGAGCGACATGCCGGGGCTCGCATCTAGGTCGAACGGGCGGAGGCGGGTTCGACAGCCCTACTGACAGCCCTACTGAATGACCTCATCGGCCCGCCCCACCAACGAGGGTGGAAGGACCAGCCCGAGCGACTTTGCTGCTCTCAGGTTGATGATGAACTCGAACTTCGAGGGCTGTTCCACGGGCAGGTCACCCGGCTTGGCACCCTTGAGGATCCGGTCCACGTAGGTGGCGGCGTTCCGGAAGCTCTGGACGGCGGAGGGGCTGTAGGTCGCGAGGCCGCCCGCGTCGACGTAGCCGCGATGCCCGTACATCGCGGGCAGCCTCGCGTTCGCCGCGAGCTGGACGATCCTCAGGAGATGGATGAGGAACAGGCCATCCCAGGGGACCAGCACCGCGCTCGCGCGCTCGCGGCTCATGGTCCCGAACGCCCGCTCGATGTCCTGGAGACCCCGTGCCTCCAGAGTCTGGAGCTGCATGCCCAGCGAGCGCGCCGCCGCCGTCGCATTCTCCAGCGCCAGCCGATGGCCGGGGTTGTCAGGATTGAGGAGCAGAGCCAGCCGCGTGGCGCTCGGGGCGAGCTGCTTGAGCAGCTCGAGCTGCTTGCCGATGATCGAGGACGCGAGGAAGGAGTTGCCCGTGACGTTCCCGCCGGGATGCGCGAGGCTCGCGACGAGCTTGTTTCCCACCGGGTCGCCCACGCTGACCATCACGATCGGGATGGTCTGGGTCGCCTGCTTGGCGGCCAGCACGTTCTGCGCGGCCGGGGCGACGATGACATCGACCTTGAGCCGGACCAGTTCCGCCGCCTGGGCGGGTAGCCGCTCGTAGTGGCCCTCCGACGAGCGATGCTCGAGGATGATGTTCCGCCCGTTCACGTAGCCGAGATCGCGCAGCCCCTGCTCGAAGGCGCCCCACAACCGGGCGCTGCCGGGATCGCTGAGCGGGACGTTCCCGAGGACGCCGATCCGGAACTTCGTCGCCTGCTGGGCGAGCGCGCGATGCGGGTTGCCGAGCACAGCGCTCCCGGCCAGGGCGAGGAAGCGCCGGCGGCGCATCAAGCGGCGACTCCGCGCGCGGTGTGCCGCAGCACGCGACCGGGGAGGGCGCCGCTGTGCTCGCCGCCGTCGATGACCACGGTGCCGTTCACGATCACCGTGCCCATGCCCGCGGGGTAGCGGTGCGGGTCGGTGTACGTCCCACGCTCCCCCACGGTGGTGGGGTCGAAGACGGTGAGATCCGCGGCGAGCCCCTCGCGGACGAGGCCGCGGTCGACGAGCCCGAGGGCGGCGGCGCTGCCGCCCGTCATCTTCCACACGGCGGCTTCGAGGGGCAGCGCCTTCAGCTCGCGCACGTAGCGGCCGAGCACGCGCGCGAAGGTGCCGTAGTAGCGGGGATGCGGATTGCCCCCTGCGGTCGGCCCATACGGCGCCAGGGCCACGCCGTCGGAGCCCACGACCACCCAGGGCGTTTTCAGGATGGTCTGCACGTCGTCCTCCGCCATCGACTCGAAGACCACGCGCGTGGCCCCCCGGTCGGCGACGAGCACGTCGCACACCGTGTCGACGCCGCTCGTGCCGCGCTCCGCCGCCAGCTCGCCGATGGTCCGCCCGGCGAGCTCGGGATGCGCGGGGGTGAGGGCGAGCCGCACCGCGTCCCAGGACGGCAGGCGGCCGAAGGCGCCGCAGCCGCGCGCCGCCACCTCGTCGGCTACGCGCGCGCGCACGGCGGTGTTGCCCAAGCGCGCCACCATGGCCTCGATGCCCCCTTCCTGGATCCAGGCGGGCAGGAGATTGCGCAGCGGGTTGGTCGCGGTGGTGTAGGGGTACTGGTCGCAGTCCACGCGGACGCCGCGCGCCCGCGCGGCTTCGACGAGCTCCACGAGGCGCGGGGCGGTGCCCCAGCTCTCCGTGCCGGAGACCTTGAGATGCCCGATCTGCACGTGCACGCCGCAGCGCTCGCCCACCCCGATGGCCTCGTCCACCGCCTCGAGCACGCCGCCCGCTTCGTTCCGGATGTGGGAGGCGTAGGCGGCGTCGTGGCGGCGCAGCACGTCGCCTAGCGCCCGCATCTCCTCCGCCGAGGCGAAGGACCCCGGCGGCGTGAACAGGCCCGACGAGAGGCCGATGGCCCCCGCGTCGAGGCCTTCCTCCAGATGGCGCGTGACGCGCTTCAGCTCGTCGGGCCGCAGCGGACGGGGCTCCATGCCCGCCACCACGAGGCGCAAGGTGTTGTGGCCCACCTGGAACGCGACGTTCACCGACGTGGGGGGAAACTCGTCCACGTAGCGCGCGAAGCTGGTCTCGCGGAAGTCGTACCAGGGCCCGCTTGCCGCCAGGTAGACACGGAGCGCACCCACCCGATCGGCGGGCACCGGGGCGACCGAGTAGCCGCAGTTGCCCACCACCTCGGTGGTCACGCCTTGGCGGACCTTGCTCTCGGCGCGCGGGTTCGACGGCAGGGCGTAGTCCGAGTGCGTGTGGATATCGATGAAGCCGGGCGCCACCACCAGGCCGGAGGCATCGATCACGCGGGCGGCCTCGCCCAGGTCGTGGCCGAGGGCGGCAATGCGCCCCTTCGCCACCGCGACGTCGAGGCGCCGGGCCGGGGCGCCGGTGCCGTCCACGACGTCGCCGCCACGAAGGATCAGATCGTGCATGGCGGGGCAGTATACCCCGCACCCTGTGTAGAATGGCGACGACGTCCATGGCCTCCACCCACTACGACGTGCTCGTCATCGGCGCCGGGCTCTCCGGGATGTATCAGCTTCACCGGCTGCGCGGGCTCGGTCTCCGCGCTCGCGTCCTGGAAGCCGGCGGCGCTGTCGGCGGAACCTGGTACTGGAATCGCTACCCCGGCGCGCGCTTCGACTCGGAGAGCTGGACGTACGGCTACTCCTTCTCCGACGAGATCCTGCGCGAGTGGGAGTGGTCGGAGCACTTCGCGCCGCAGCCGGAGACGCTCCGCTACTGCAATTTCGTGGCGGACAAGCTGGACCTCCGCCGCGACATCGAGTTCAACCGCCGAGTGTCGTCGGCGGCTTTTGACGAGGGCGCGAACGAGTGGGAGATCACGACGGAGCACGGGGAGCGCGCGCGGGCGCGCTTCCTCATCACCGCGGTCGGGCCGCTGTCCGCGCCGACCATGCCGACCATCCTCGGAGTCGAGGACTTCCGCGGCGAGGCCTATCACACGGGGCGGTGGCCGCACGAGCCGGTCCGCTTCGCCGGCAAGCGCGTGGGCGTGATCGGCACCGGGGCCACCGCCGTCCAGGCCATCACCGAGATCGCCAAGACCGTGGGCCATCTCACCGTGTTCCAGCGCACGCCCAACTGGTGCGCGCCGCTCCACAACCGCCCGATCACCCCGGAGGAGCAGGCGCGCATCAAGGCCAGCTACGCCGAGATCTTCGAGACCTGCCGCAACTCCTTCGGCTGCTTCATCCATCAGGCGGATCCCCGACACGCCCTGGAGGTGAGCGCCGAGGAGCGCGAGGCGTTCTACGAGAAGCTCTACGCCGCCCCCGGCTTCGGCATCTGGATGGGCAACTTCCGCGATGTGCTCATCAACGCGGAGGCCAACGCCACCATCACCGACTTCGTGCGGCGAAAGATCCGCGCGCGGGTGAAGGACCCCCGCGTCGCGGCCAAGCTGATCCCCACCAATCACGGGTTTGGCACGCGGCGCGTGCCGCTCGAGAGCGGCTACTACGAGGTGTACAACCAGCCGAACGTGCGCCTGGTCGATCTCCGCGAGACGCCGATCGAGCGCATGACCCGGACCGGGGTCAAGACGACGGAGACCGAGTACGCGCTCGACATGATCATCTACGCCACCGGCTTCGACGCGATCACCGGCTCGTTCGACCGGATCGACATCCGTGGTCGCGGCGGCCGGCGGCTACGCGACAAGTGGGCCGGCGGCCCGCGGACCTATCTCGGCCTCCAGGTCGAGGGTTTTCCAAACCTCTTCACCCTGGTCGGCCCCCACAACGCGGCGACCTTCTGCAACATCCCGCGCTGCATCGAGCAGAACGTGGAGTGGGTGACGGCGCTGCTCGGGCACATGCGGGATCGCGGCCACACGCGCGTAGAGCCGACCTCGGAGTCGGAGGAGGGCTGGACGCAGCACGTGCTCGAGACGGGAAGGCGCATGCTCTTCACCCAGGTCGACTCGTGGATGATGGGGATCAACTCCAACGTCGAGGGCAAGAACAAGCGCACGTTCGTCGTCTATGCGGGCGGCGCGCCGAAGTACCGGGAGAAGTGCGATGAGGTGGCGGCCGGCGGCTACGCGGGGTTCACGTTCGCGTAGGGCCGGCGCGGGCCGCTCCGTCGAGATGCAGCATCTGAACGACCGCTTCCTCTTCTCGCCGTCGGACCTCGGCGGCTTCCTCGCCTGCGAGCATCTGACCCAGCTCGACCTGGCGGTCGCGCTCCGCGAGGCCCGGCGACCGAGCTACGAGAACGCCTACGCGGAGCTCCTCCGCGCCAAGGGCCAGGAGCACGAGCAGACGTTCCTGGACGCGCTGCGGAAGGGTGGCCACTCCGTGGACGAGGTGAAGCTCGACACGGCGCGTGATTTCGAGGCGGGAGCGCGGCGGACGCTCGAGGCCATGCGCTCCGGCTCGGACTACGTGTACCAGGCCGTGTTCTTCATCGAGGGCTGGCGCGGGATAAGCGACTTCCTGGAGCGGGTGGAGCGGCCTTCCGCCCTCGGGCCGTGGAGCTATCAGGTGCTCGACACCAAGCTCGCGCGGCACCCGCGGCCCGAGCATGCGCTGCAGCTCTCGTTCTATAGCCAGGCGCTGGAGGCGGCGCAGGGCCTCGCCCCGGAGCTGGCCTACGTGGTGCTCGGCACCCGCGAGCGCGTGCCCATCCGGCTGGCAGACGTGAACGCCTATTACCGCCGCGTGCGGGGGCGCTTCGAGGCGGCCGTCGCC
>Ga0075423_10002737_pt1 | contig 16122 bp, 16 predicted proteins | sample SoiMethybrSBSTD2_FD_80114 | JGI IMG/M metagenome (GOLD analysis project Ga0075423, IMG submission 80114) | Bulk soil microbial communities from a Populus tree surrounding site in Tennessee, USA - Soil MetaG P. TD hybrid SBSTD2 | ecosystem: Environmental > Terrestrial > Soil > Tree plantation...
GTACCGGCGCGACCTCACGATCCCGAACTACGCGATCGGCTATCTCCAGCATCCCTACGTGTCGCTCTACACCGGGCGCGGCTGCCGCTCGAAGTGCACGTTCTGCCTCTGGCCGCAGACGGTGGGCGGGCAGCGCTATCGGACGCGGAGTGTCGAGCATGTGGCGGAGGAGATGGCGCTGGCCCAACGCCTCTTCCCCGAGGTGCGCGAGTTCTTCTTCGACGACGACACCTTCACCGACGATCTGCCGCGCGCCGAAGCCATCGCGAAGCGGCTGGGGCGGCTCGGCGTCACGTGGTCGGTGAACGCCAAGGCCAATGTGCCCGCGTCCACCCTCAAGGTCCTGCGCGACAACGGGCTGCGCCTGCTCCTCGTGGGCTACGAGTCCGGCGTGCAGCAGATCCTCAACAACGTGAAGAAGGGCGTGCGGCTCGACGCGGCGCGGACGTTCACGCGCGAGGCCAAGCGGCTCGGCATCGCCATCCATGGCACCTTCATCCTTGGGCTCCCGGGGGAGACCCGCGAGACCATCCAGGAAACGATTCGCTTCGCGCGGGAGATCGACCCCCACACCATCCAGGTGTCTCTCGCCGCGCCGTATCCGGGTACGGCGCTCCACGCCGAGGCGCTGCGCAATGGCTGGCTCGAGTCGGAGGACCTCGTGGACGCGCGCGGCGAGCAGCGGAGCGCTATCGGCTACCCGCACCTTCCACGCACGGAGATCTTCCAGTCGCTCGACCTCTTCTACCGCCGCTTCTACTTCCGCCCGCGCAAGATGATGTCGCTGGCCGGCGAGATGGTGCGCGACCGCCGGGTGCTCAAGCGGCGCCTCGCCGAGGGCCGCGAGTTTCTCACCTTCCTGCGCCGCCACCGCTAGACGGCGGCGAGCGCGGGGCGGCCTCGCCCCCGTGCTAGCATGACGGCATGAAGGTGCTGGTGATCGACGCGATCGCGCCCGAGGGGCTCGCCTTCCTCCACGAGCGCGGCTTCCAGGTCGACGAGGTCTCGAGCAAACTGCCGCGCGAGGAGCTGCTGGCGCGGCTCGCCGACTACGAGGCCATCATCACCCGCTCCTCCACCACCGTCACTCCGGAGTTCCTCGCCCACGCGCGGCGCCTGCGCATCCTCGGACGTGCGGGCGTGGGCGTGGACAACATCGACGTGGATGCCTGCTCGCGCCAGGGCGTGGTGGTCGTCAACGCGCCCTACGGCAACGTGGTGTCGGCAGCCGAGCACACCGTGGGCATGCTCCTGGCGCTGGTGCGGAAGATCCCGTTCGCCAACGAGACCCTCAAGGGCGGCACGTGGGATCGCGCGGTGTATGGGACCGAGCTGTTCCGCAAGACGGCCGGGGTGATCGGCCTCGGCAAGGTGGGCTCGCGGGTGGCCGCGCGGCTACGCGCCTTCGACATGACGGTGCTCGTCTACGATCCTTACATCCCCGAGAGCCGCGCCCGCGAGCTCGGCGTCCGGCTCACCGATCTCGGGACGGTGCTGGCCCAGTCCGACGTGATCACCGTGCACGTGCCATTGACGGAGGAGACCGAGAACCTCCTCTCCGCCCGCGAGCTCGCGCTCATGAAGCCGGGGGTGCGACTGGTCAACTGCGCGCGGGGCGGGATCGTCCACGAGGGCGATCTCCTCGCCGCGCTCGACTCGGGTCGGGTGGCGGGGGCGGCGGTGGACGTCTGGTCCGAAGAGCCGCCGGTCTCCGACCTCGTCAAGCGATTGATCGCGCACCCGCGGCTGGTGGGCACGCCGCATCTCGGCGCCAACACCTCCGAGGCGCAGGTGAACGTGGCGGTGGACGTGGCGCGGGAGATCGCTGCGTTCCGCGACGGCGAGCTCGTCGAGCACGCGGTGAACATCCCGGTGGGCGATCGGGAGAGCATGGCCGAGCAGCGGCCGTTTCTCGCGCTGGCGGAGACCCTGGGCCGCTTCTGCGTGCAGCTCGAGCGCGACAACGTCGAGCGCGTCGACGTGGAGGTGGCGGGTCACGTGGGCCGCCGCGACCCCGAGCTGATCGCGCGCGCGGTGCTGAAGGGGCTCCTCGGCACGGTGACCGCGCAGGCCGTCAACCTGGTGAACGCGCACCTGGTGGCCCGTGAGCGCGGGGTGGCCGTGGCGGTGCGCGCGGACGAGGCCGCGGGGTCGGGCTATACCAACCTCATCACGGTCACCACCCACGCCGGCGCCGGCCGCAAGATCATCGCCGGCACCGTCTTCGACGGGACGCCGCGCATCGTGCGGCTCCGCGACCTGCACATCGAGTTCATCCCCGAGGGGCACATCCTGGTGCTTTCATACGAGGACCGGCCGGGCATGGTCGGCAAGATCGGCTCCATCCTCGGGCGCAACAACGTCAACATCGCCTCGATGCACGTGGGACGGCGGACGCGGCGCGGCGGCGCCATCGTGGTGCTGCTGCTCGACGAGGCGGTCACGCCCGAGGTGATGGAGGAAGTGTCCAAGGCGGTGGAGGCCGACTTCGCCCGCCTCATCCGGCTCGACCCGTGAGCCGCCGCCACGCCGCCCGCGCCGCGATGCCGAAGGGCGCGGCCCCGTTCGAGCCGCGGCCGTGGGGGGGCTACCAGACCCTCGAGAAAGGCCCCGGCTATCAGGTCAAACGCTTGGTGGTCCAGCCCGGCCATCGCTTCAGCCTCCAGAAGCACCGGCGCCGCGCCGAGCACTGGACCATCGTGGCGGGCTCGGCCAAGGTGACCCTCGACGGGCGGAGCCGACGCGTGGGCCCGCGTGAATCGGTCACAGTGCCGCGCGGCGCCTGGCACCGCGCCGAGAACGTAGGCCGCGTGCCCGTCATCATCGTCGAGGTGCAGTTCGGCGCCTACCTCGGCGAGGACGACATTATCCGCAAGCAGGACGACTACGGGCGCGCTGGCCGCTGAGCGCCCGCCGCAGGCGGTGCTGATGCAGATGTTGATGGCGGCCTGGGCCAGCCAGGCCATCGCCGCCATCGCCCGGCTGGGCATTCCCGATCTCCTCGAGCGCCACGGGGCCGCGACCGCACGCGAGCTCGCCGAGCGTCATGGCGTCGAGGCCGAGCCGGCGGCCTCGCTCGCGCCCTCCGGGCCTGCGCGAGCCTCGGCATCTTCACGGAGCAGGCGGATGGCCGCTTCGGGCCCACGCCGCTCTCCCGCGCCCTCACGCTCGACGCGCCGGGATCGGTGCGCCGCTTCGCCGAGCTGATCGGCGGCCGCTGGTGGACGCTCTTCGGCGGATTGCCCGAGGCCCTCCGCACCGGCCGGAATCAGAGCAAGGCGCTGCTGGGCCGGGAGCCGTGGGAGCCCAGCAGTCCGCGAGAGACGGAGGAATTCTCGGAGTCCATGCGATCGCGACGGGACTCCACGCGAACCTTCGTCGACCGCTGCGACCTCGCGTCGGCCCGCACGCTGGTCGACGTGGGCGGTGGGCTGGGGCACGTGGCGATCGCCGCGCTGGCCCGGTATCCACACCTTCGGGCCGTCGTGCTCGACCGGCCGCAGGTGATCGCCATCGCCGAGCGGCATGCCGCCGCCGAGGTCCGGCGGTGCGGGCCCGGCTCACCTTCGCGAGCGGTGACATGTTCGAGGAGGTGCCGGCGGGCGACACGTTCCTCCTCCGCAGCATCGTGCACGACTGGGACGATAGCCGCGCCATCCGGGTGCTCGCCAATTGCCGGGCGCGCCTGGAAGGCACGGGCAGGGTGCTCTGCGTGGACAACGTCCGGCCGCCCCTGGGAGATACGGGGGCCAGCGGCACGAAGCTCCTCGATCTCCTGATGCTCGTGAGCCTGCCGGGCCGGGAGCGTGTGGAGGCCGAGTGGCGGGCGCTCTTCCAGGCCGCCGGGCTCGCGCTGGACTCCGTCACCCCGATCAATCCGCCGTCGGCGGAGTGCATCATCGCGGGCCTTCCGCGCTGAGCCGCGGAACGCGCCGGCCGCTAGTCGGTCCCGCCGGGGTAGAAGTGGGCGCCCAGCCCGATGTACTCGATCTTGTTCTTGTAGAACTGCCCGTTCGGTGAGTTGCCGCTGAAGTATTCCAGCATGACCAGGAGCCGCCGCCCGAGGATGCGCGCCCGGTCGAACTGAAGCCCCGCTCGCACCGAGTAGTTCGGGCTCCAGCTGTTCTCCTCGTGGAGCTGCACGTCGGCCGCGACCACCGTCGTCACGTGCGGCATGAAACCCAGCCGGTGCTTCCACTCGAGACCGGCCTGAGCCGACCAGGGCTTGAGATTCGAGGGATCCTGGTCGAAGAGATAGCCGCCGCCCGCATAGAGACGGACCTGCCGCTCGAACAGGTGATACGAGAGCTTGAGGTCCACGGCCTCGTAGCTCAAGTTGATGCGATTGGTCTTCGTCCGCAGCAGGAACTCGTCGCCCAGGTGCGAGCTCTGGTGGTAGAGCCGCGTGAGCAGCTCGAACGGGCCTTGCGCGTAGGCGCCCGTGAAGGCGGCGAAGTAGTCGGCGTTCACGAGATCGTGGGACTTGGAGTCCATGTCGAAGATCGCGAACACGCCGGCCTGGATGCCGACCTCCCAGTAGCCGCCGAAGGACGTGATGGCCTGCCGGTAGAGCGGGATGGTCTCGCCGAAGCTCACCGAGGCGATGTGCGTGAAGTCGGGATCGTCCAGATAGCGCTGGATCGACGCGCCGAAGTGGGGCCAGCGCGGATCGGCGAGCAGGGGATCGAAGATGAGCCCGTTCGGCAGGAAACCGGTCTCGATGGTCTCCGGCGCCCAGTCCGGCGCAGGCGGCGGCAGCGTGGTGCCGGTGGCCGGCGCGCCCGGGGACGCCGCGATCGTGGGCGGGGCGGTGGGCGCGACCCCCGGCGTCGGCGCCGGACCCAGGAACTCGACACGCACGGCGCCGGGCACGCGGGCCAGCGCCGCCGCGATGCGCCCGCGATCGGCCTCGCGGGCGGCCGTCACCTGGATGATCCCATCGGTGACGCGAATCGTCGGGGCGTTGGGGCCCATCGTCTCGCGGAGCAGGGCTGTGGCGTAGCCACGGAGAAAGTCGTCGTCGGCGCCCGCGAAGGCAAGATCGGGCCGCGAGAGGACGGCGAGGGCTAGGGCCAGAGCGCCAAGGGTTGCACGCATGGGCGGTCTCCTCGGGATGCCGCCCCAGGCGCTCGCTGCCCGCCGCGGGGCGCGGTCGTGTGCGCGTCTGCCCCTACTCTCTCACGCGTGTCGATGGTCGACGATGCGCGAGGAGGATCTCGTGACCGCAGGCCCTAGCGCGTGACCGGCGGCGGCGGCGGAGGCGGTGGCGGGGGTGGGGGCGGCGGCGGAGGGGGCGGGTTCGCCACGCGCCGGTAGGTCCGCGCGCCGGGAATCTGGTGGCCCTTCGCGTACATGCACTGCTGGTACGCGATGTCATAGCGCTGCTGCACGCTCGCCCCCGCGTAGTAGCCGGCATTCGCGCCGGACGCGGTCCCGCCCAGTAGGCCGGCGCCCGCGCCGATGGCGGCGCCCGCGGCCGGGTTGCCCACCGCGGCGCCGATGGCGGCCCCGAGCCCCGCGCCGATCAGCGTGCCCCATACCGAGCCGGCGGCGGTGTTCTGGTTGAATGCGGTCGAGGGATCGCCGGACTGCGTCTGCGCCCACTGCCGGCAGCTCGCGTCATCGGCCTGGAACTCCTCGAATGACCTGCCGGGGCCCGGCATGACGGCCACGCTGGGACCGGCCGGTGCCGTGGCGCAACCGGCGGCGAGCGCGGCCACCACGACGGCGGCGGTTCCGCGGCGCACGAGCGATGTCCGCGAGGTCACGGCGCTCACCGGTCGTAGATCTGCTGCAGCTCCGACTGCAGCTGCTGCATGCGCGCCTTGACCTGACCCGCCCGCGCGAGCTGATCCGATGTCAGCACCGAGCGCACCTCGAGGGCGATCTGCGCGCTGTCCTGGAGGAGCTGCTCACGGAGCGCCGCGATCTGCTTGAGCAGGGGCTGGAGATCCGTAGCCTGCACCGGGGCCGGCCCCAGGAGCTTGTCGGCCAGCTCGTCCTGGGCGCGCCGGAGCTGCTCGACGGTGTTGCGAGTGACCGTGCGGTGATTGGTGAGGATCGCTCGCACCTTGCCGTCCTGCTCGGGGGTGAGCTTGGCGGCCCGGATGAGCAAGGGCAGGGCCATACCGCCTTCGCGCCCCCAGCCGCCCCGCTCGGGCCGCATCTGCGCGAAGGCGGGAAGGACCGAGCCCAGCAGCGCGGCCACCAGCATCAAGGCCATGGCCAGGGGAAGCCGGGCCGTCCGGCCGGAGATCGTCGAGGTCATCACGTCAAGCCTCCTCACGATGCGCCCGCACCGCATCCCGATCCTATCAGCCACTCGGGCCCCGTGCACTCGCTCGGCTGCTCCTCATCGTCGGAGACCACGGACTCTACCGCCTCGGTGCTCGCCTCCGCGGTGGCGGTGGCGTCCCCCCGCAACGAGAAGAGGGCCGCCGACACCTGGGTCAGCATGGCCCGGGCCTCTTCGGGACGCATGGTCGGCGGCACGTAGGTCACGGCCCGCCACACCGTCACCTCGACCCAGAGTAGCGCCGCCAGCGCCGTCGCCGTCGCCAGGGCTGCGGCGGGAATCCAGCGGCGGGACACGGGCGCGGGCCGCCGGCGCGGCCCGGGACCATCCAGCGTGCGCGTGATCACGGTGAGGTCGCGCGTGAGGCCCTGCGCCCGCCGCGTGCAGGTCAGGCACGAGTCCAGGTGCCGTCGCTCCGCCGGCTCGGCGAGGCCGGCCTGCGCATGGACGAGCGTGCGCTCGGATAGATGCCTCATGCCGGTTCCCTGAGGGTCTGCCGCATCCGGTGCACGGCGCGGAAGAGGTGGCGCTTCACGCTTCCGGCGGTCAGCCCGAGCGCGTGGGCGATCTCCGGGCCCGAGAGGCCTTCCATGTGGCGGAGGACGAACACCTCGCGCTGCCGGTCGGGGAGCGACCGGAAGCTCTGCCAGATCTGTTGCCGCGTCTCGGCGCCGATGGCCAGCTCCTCCGGGGACGGGTCCGCGTGGCGAAGCGGAACCGTCTCGATCGGCTCACTCCACCGCCGGAAGCGCCGCCACCAGCCGGCCCGCCGCCGGTCGCGGCAGGTGTTGACCGCGATGCGGGTGAGCCAGGGTCCCCAGTCGTCCGGAGGCCCCTGCCGCTGCAGCGCCTCGAGCGCCTTCACGAGCACGTCCTGCACTACTTCCTCCGCCTCCTGCCCGTCATCGAGCAAGAGACCACAGAGGCGCCGCAGCCGCCCTGAATGACGCTCGAGCAGAGGCCCGAGCTCATCCTGGCGACTCATGGGAGCATCCACGTCCCGTTGGACGTGGCGGCGCCCTTCCTAGTTTACTGACGAGTGAGGGGGTGGGAAGGTTGACGGGAGGCGGGGGCGCCGGGTCAGCGCATCCAAGCGGAAATGCCGAGATAAATGGCTGCCAGACCCAGGTACTCGTGGAGGACCGCCTCGGCCTGCCGGCGGCTTCGCCACCAGGGGCCTTCCGGTCGACCGTAGGGAGTCCCGCGGACGATGACCTCGACGTCGCCGTTCCCGCCCCGGTACCAGATAGTTTTGACCCGGCGAGTGTGCTCCGGGGTGCTCACCAGGATCACGCGACGCCAGCCCCGCGCCTGGGCCTCACGCTTGACCAGGGCCAGCTCATCCTCGGTGATGCGGGCGGGCTCGGTCAGCACCACGAGGGCACCGGCCGGGACGCCGAACTGGAGCAGGGCCTGTCGGGACTCGGCCTGTAGATCGAGCGGGCGTACCTCCAGCGCCACCAGCGCCTCCACGGTGTCGGGATTGGTGGGGCGCGAGATCAGCACGCGCGGCGCCCAGCCCTGACGATAGAGATCGGCGGCGCCGCGCTCGCGGAACGGCGTGCCGCCCGCGACCACCACGATGGCGTCCGCCTCGACGAGCGCATCCTCGATGGACAGGTTCGACGCGAGCCAGCGGAGGACCGGGGCGTGCACCGCCCAGACCAGGAGCACGAGGGCGAGGAGGCCGAGCGCCGCGATGGCGGCGCGACGCGCGTTCACCACCCGCGGCGTCCCAAAAGCTTGGAGCGCGAGAGGACGCGCTTGTACGATTGCCGCGAGGAGGAACTGCCCATGCGCCGTCTGTTCATATTGTCGGTGGCCGTCCTGGCTCTCTCGGCATGCGCGTCGTCACCGCGCGTCCAGCGGAGCGAGTTCGAGGACATTCCGGTTCCCAAGGGCCTCAGCGTGGACATGGAAAAGTCCACCATCATCGAGTCGCCCTCGGTGAAGGCTGCCCGTATCTTCTACAAGGGGCGCCTCGAGCCGGAGAGCCTCGCCACCGCCTTCCGGACCACGCTGGAGGCCAATGGGTGGCGGCATCTGTCCTCGACCATGGCCTCGGGGAAGGGTACCACGCAGGTCTACGACAAGCCGGGGAACTCTCTGCAGATCGTGATTTATGAAGGGATTTACTACACCTGGGTGGAGCTATCGGCTACCAAGGTGGTGTCGGGCGCGCTCGCCGCTCCCGGCGCGGCGCCGATTCCGACGGCCACTCCCGTCCCGCCCGTCCGACAGTAGCGCGCTCGCCGCGCGCGGCCTCACGCCCCCGCCGAGGGCGCGAGATCGCGCGCGGCGGTCCTCGACGTCTAGGGCTTTCGCCAGGCGCGGCCGTCGCGCTCGATCAAGGTGTCAGCTTCGGCCGGGCCCCAGGTGCCGGCCTCGTAGTTGGGGAACTTGCGCGGATCGCCGTTTCCCCAGGCTTGGAGCACCGGCTCCAGCAGCTCCCACGCCATGTCCACCCAGTCGCCGCGCGCGTAGAGCGTGGGATCACCCTTCATCGCGTCGAGCAGCAGGCGCTCGTACGCTTCCGGCGGCTCGCCGCCGAAGGCCCGGTGGTAGTCGAAGTCCATCTCCACGGCCTTGATGTGGGGCTCGGGACCGGGCAGCTTGGCGCCGAACTGAAGCGAGATGCCTTCGTCGGGCTGAATCCGAAGCACGAGCCGGTTGGCGGCCTCCGCGATCGCTTCGGGATTGCGCCGGAAGACGAGATGGGGCGTGCGCCGGAACTGCACGGTGATCTCACTGGCGCGCTTGGCGAGCCGCTTGCCCGTGCGAAGGTAGAATGGCACTCCGGCCCAGCGCCAGTTGTCGACGCCGAGCTTGAGCGCGGCGTATGTCTCGGTGATGGACTCCGCCGACACACCCTTTTCCTCACGGTAGCTGGGCACGCGCTGACCGCCCACGAACCCCTGGCCGTATTGCCCGCGCACGGCCACCGAGTCCACGTCGGCGGGCGCGATGGGGCGCAACGCGCGCATCACCTTGGTCTTCTCGTCGCGAACGGGATACGTGTCGAAGGTGACGGGCGGCTCCATGGCCACGAGGCAGAGCAGCTGGAGGATGTGGTTCTGGATCATGTCGCGGAGCGCGCCGGACTCCTCGTAGTAGGCGCCGCGGGACTCTACGCCGAGCGTCTCGCTCACGGTAATCTGCACGTGGTCCACGTGGTTGCGGTTCCATAGCGGCTCGAAGATCCCGTTGGCGAAGCGGAACACGAGGATGTTCTGCACCGTCTCCTTGCCGAGGTAGTGATCGATCCGGTAGACCTGCGCCTCGGTGAAGACGCCGGCCACCACCTGATTCAGCGCCTGGGACGACGCGAGGTCGCGCCCGAAGGGCTTCTCGATGACCAGCCGCGCCCAGCTGTCGGGAGTCTCCGGACGGTTGAACCCGGCGTCGCCCAGCCGCGTCACGATGGGCGCGTAGAGGGACGGTGGCGTGGAGAGGTAGAAGAGACGGTTCCCCCCCGTGCCCCGCTCGTGCTCGATCCGCCGGAGGTAATCGCCGAAGCCGCCATAGAGCCCGGGATCGGCGGGGTCGCCCGTGTAGTAGAAGAGGGCCTGCGCGAAGCGGTCCCACACCCGAGCCGACGGCGGCTGGACGCGCGCGAAGTCCGTCACCGCCTCGCGCATCGCCGCGCGGAAGGCCTCGTTGCTCTTCTCCGTGCGCGAGACACCGATGACGGCGAAGGGCTCGGGGAGCACGCGGCTCTGGAAGAGCGACCAGAGGGCGGGGACGAGCTTCCGCTTGGTCAGGTCACCCGAGGCGCCGAAGATCACCATCACGCAAGATTCGTCTGCCATCAGCTTTTCCGTGCGAGCCCGCGCACCGTCTGCACCAGCTTGTCGAGAGCGGGCACGGGCTTGCCTTTGAGGTGAATCCGAGCCACGCGGCGGTCCGCCTCCGACAACGCCTGGAGGTCCCCGAGGGCCTGGGCCGCCTTCAGCGTGCCAAAGTTGTATCCCGCGCCAGGAATCGCGAGATCGTCGGCGTCGTCGCCGGTGAGCTGGAGGTACACCCCGGTGGCCGGGCCGCCCTTGTGGAGCTGCCCGGTGGAGTGGAGATAACGCGGCCCGTAGTTGACCGTCGTGGCCACCTTGAGCCGGTCACGCAGGATCACGCGGAGCGCCTCCAGACGCTCCGCCACGTCCTTGTTGGGCGGGAGGTACGCCAGGATGGCGAGGTACTGGCCTGCCTCGGCCTGCGCGAGATGTGCCCACAGCCCCTCGCCGAGTGTCTCGGGCCCGCCCTCGCGGCCGGTCATGAGCGCCAGGCCGTCGGCTTCCGCCACCGCCTTCCACTCAGGCAGCCGGTGGACCTTGCGCCACTGACCGAGGAGCTCATTCGTCTTCTCCTTGGCCGCGGCGACGTTGGGCTCATCGAAGGGATTCACCTCGAGGGCCGCGCCCGCCGCGGCGGCGGCGATCTCCCAGCGGAAGAATTCCGCGCCGAGATCGACGAGATCGCCGAGCTCCAGGCGGATCACGGGATGCCCCTCCGCCGCGAGCTGACCGAGGGCGGTGTCGTGCGCGGTGTCACCCTTCATCAACACGGACACGAAGAGGCGATCCTCGCCGTACACCGCCGGGACGCCCAGCGGCTCGCCGTCCACCGGCACCAGGCCCTTGCCGTCCTTGCCGAGCGACTCCGCGAGGAGCTGCTCGATCCACGCGCCGAGGGCGCGGAGCTTCTCGGAGAGGATCAGCGTGACCTTGTCCCGGCCCGCGCGCGCGAACCCGGCCAACGCCGCGCCCAGCCGCAGGCCGGGATTGTCCGCCGGGCTCGACTCGCGCCCGCACGACTCCAACATCGCGGCCGCCCGCTCGACCACGCCGTTCACGTCCACCCCGAGCAGCGCGGCGGGCACCAGGCCGAAGTAGGACAGCGCGGAATAGCGCCCTCCGATGGAGGCGGGATTGAGGAAGGTGCGGCGGAAGGCCGCCTCCGTCGCCAGCGTCTCCAGCGGTGTGCCCGCATCGGTGATCGCGACGAACTGCATGCCCGGCTTGGGCGGCTTGCCCGCTTCCACCTGCGCGCGGAAGTAGGCGTACAGCGACATGGTCTCGATGGTGGTGCCTGACTTCGTGGCCACGACGAACAGCGTACGCCCGAGGTTGATGCGCTCGAGGGTACGTTTCACCGCGAGGGGATCCGTGGAGTCGAGCACGAGCAGATCGGGGAAGCCCATCTTCGACCCGAACGTGACGTTGAAGACCTCGGGCGCCAGTGAGGAGCCGCCCATGCCGAGGAGCACCACGTGCGTGTACTGCAGCCGCCGGATCTCGTTCGCGAAGCCGCGGAGCTCCTCGACGGCCTCGCGCATGATCGTGGGCGTCGTGAGCCAGCCGAGGCGGTTGCGGATCTCCTCGGCCTCGCCGGGCCAGAGACTGACGTCCTTGGTCCACAGGCGGCCGATGAAGTCCTGCTCCTCCATCGCCTCGATCGCGGCGCTCACCGTGGAGTGGCGGAGGGCGTTGGGCGGCGCCGCCACGGCCGGTGCGGCCGGCTCGGGCGTCTCGCTCTTCGCCTTCGCCGCCGCGGCCGCGGGCTCGGGCTCGGGCGGCGGCGCAGGCTGCCGCGCCCCCGACGCCTTCGCCGCCCCAGACTTGCCCGTGGACTTGTCGGCCGACCGCGCCGGAGGCTCGGCGGGCTTCGCGCGTCCCTTCGGCGGGATGACCTCGAGCGTGTCCGCGTCGATCGAGATCACGCCTTCGCGGCGCGCAGGTCCGTCGCTCTCGGACTCGTCCTCGTCGTCGACGCCGCCGGTAGCCTGCCGGATCAGCTCGGCCGCCGCGGCGGCGAGCGGGTCGGTGGGCCGCGGGCCTCGGTCCTCGACCCGTGGACGCGGCGGTATCGGGGGCGGCGCGGGGCGACCGGGCCGCAACGGAGGCGGCGGGACCGAGCCGCGCGGCGGCACCGGAGTCGCGGTGGCGACCGGAGCGGCCGCCGCAGCGGACGCGGTCGCGGCGGGTGCCGCGGACGCGGGTGCCGCGTCCGCCGGCGGAGCGGGCTTGCTCGCTGGCGGGCGCGGCGGAGCCGGGGCCACCGGGGCGGGCGCGGCCGGCGCCACCGCGGCGGGTCGCGGCGGCGCCGGGGCTCCGCCCTTGTCGGGGACGGGCAGCGCGCCCTCGAGCTGCGTGATCTTCGCGACGCGGCGGGTGTGGCGTTCCTCGCCGGAGAAGCGCGCCTCGAGCCACGCGCGTGTCACCTCGATGGCCGTCGGCTCGTCGAGCACACGGGCGCCCAGGCAAAGGACGTTCGCGTCGTCGTCCTCCCGGCTCTGGCGCGCGGTGAAGACGTCGTGGCAGAGCGCGGCCCGGATGCCCCGGATCTTGTTCGCGGCGATGGAGGCCCCGACGCCGCTGCCGCAGACCAGCACCCCGGCCTCCACGAAGCCTCGGAGCACCGACTGCCCGACGGCGCGGGCGAAGTCCGGATAGTCCACCGGCTCCGCGGAGAATGCCCCGAGGTCGAGGATGTCGTGCCCGTCGGCCTCGAGCGCCGCAGTGAGCGGGCCCTTGAGGGCGAAGCCGGCATGATCACAGCCGAGCGCTAGACGCATGGTCAGCGGTCTCCGTCGAGATCCTATTCTCTCAGGAGAGGGGGGACCCGACAACGTTGTCGTAGAGGTGCTGCTGCCGGTCACGGGCCGCCCGGAGGATGGCATGGCGTGCCGGATCCGGGGCCACCGTCGCGCCGAGCGGCGCCGGCGGCGGCGCGGGCGTCCCGAGCGCCTCGAGCACGCGTAGGGCGGCGCCCCGGCTGGACGCCTCCGCCTCCAGCGACAGCGTGAGCGGATGGCCGAACGCGTCGGCGATCATCCGTGCCCATGCGCGCGAGTGCAGCAGCGCGCCGCCCGAAGCGATCACGCGGTGGTCCACCCCCGCCAGCGGGGCCAGGCGCTCGTGGACGATGGCCAGGCGCAGCGCCACCGCCTCGAGCAGCGCGGCGGCGATGTCGAGGCCGCCGGTGGCGAGGGAAAGGCCGGCGATGGTCGCGCGCGCATCCGCTCGCCAGCCCGGGCTCCGCTCGCCGGCGAGGAAGGGCAGGACGGTGAGTCCGTGAGCGTCTGGTGCGCGGGCGGCCAGGGCGGCCTCGAGCACGTCGCCCTCGGGCAGGACGAGCAGATCCCGGCACCAGGCGAGCACGTTGCCGCCTTCCGAGGTCGCGCCGCCCACGAGGGCGCGCCTGGCGTCGATCCGATACCGCCACAGCCCCGTCGGGACCTTGGGTACCGCGGACAGCACCAGCCGCAGCGCCGCGGAGGTGCCCACGTTGAGCGCGATGCGCCCCGGCCCTGCGGCGTCGGATCCGAGATTCGAGCAGGCCCCGTCGCCCCAGCCCGGGAACCACGGCACGCGCGCGACCGCGGGCCAGCGGGCCGCCCACTCCGGCGTGAGACCGGGCGCGGGCGCGTCGTCCACGGCGGGCAGGCGCGCGGCGTCGACCGCGCTCTCGGCGAGGAGCGGGGCGTCCCACGCCACGCGGTCCTGATCGAAGACGCCGGTGCCCGACGCCATGGACACGCTCGCGCGGAGCACGCCGGTGAGTCGCCACAGGAGATACTCAGCGAAGCCGCACCACACGGCCGCGCGCGCGAACAGGTCGGCATGCTGCTCGCGCAGCCATCGGAAGCGGGCCGGGTAGTAGGAGGCATGGAGGACGGCGCCGGTGCGTGCGTGCACCGCCGCCCCGTCGAGGCGTGCGCGCAGCGCGGCCGCCGCCTCGGCGCTGCGCGTGTCCGCCCAGGTCAGCACGGGCAGCAGCGGGCGCCGCGCGTCGTCGAGGGCGAGCAGACTGTGCCAGAACACCGACGCGCCCACGCCGGCGATCTCGCGGGCGCGCGCGCCCGCGCCGTCGAGCGCCTGATCCACCGCGGAGGCCACCGCGTCCACCAGCGCATCCGGCTCGAGCACGACCTCGCCGTCGGGCGCCACGCGCGCGGCGTAGCTCACGCGGCCCTCCGCCTCGGGCAGGGGCCGGCCCTCCGCATCGAAGCACGCCGCGCGCGTCGAGCTGGTGCCGACGTCCAGCGCCATCACGAGCATGTTGGGGTATATTCAACTACACAAACCCGAACGCCGGGGGACAACCATGACCATGATCCGGGTGCTGAGCCCGCAGGGCGAGACGCGAAGGGTTGGCCAGAGCCTGCCCGCGCTGCCCGCGAGCTTCCGCGGGCTCACCGTGGGCTTTCTCGACAACAAGAAGCACAACTTCGATCGCCTCGCCGCCGAGATGGGCGAGCTGATGAAGGAGCGCTGGGGCGTCGCCCGCGTCGTGCATCGCCAGAAGGCCAATGCGGCCACGCCCGCCGCGCCGGAGATCGTGGAGGCGCTGGCGAAGGAATGCGACGTCGTCTTCGCCGGATCCGCGGACTGAGGGTCCTGCACGTCGTGGAGTCTCCACGACTCGTTGGAAGTAGCCAAGCAGGGGACGCCGGCCGGGCTCATCTCGACCACGGTGTTCCAGAAGCTCGCACTCTCCGAGATGACCGCCCTCGGCGCCACCACGCTGCCGCTGCTCGTCGTGCAGCATCCCCTCGGCGGCGAGAAGCCGGAGGGGGTGAGCCGGCGCGCCGCCCAGGCGGTGGAGCAGCTGGGTAGTCTCCTGAGCGTCCCGTGAGTCAGACCGACACCCTGCCGCGCGAGCTCGAGGTCGACGAGGACGCGGTCTACGACGAGTTCGTCCGTCGCGGCTGGTGCGACGGGTTGCCCTTCGTGCCGCCTACGCCGGAGCGGGTGGGCGCGATGGTGGCGGCGGGCACGATGGATCCCGCGCGCTCGTTCGGCCTCATGCCGCCGCTCTGGCGCGAGTGCACGGTGGAGAAGATCGCCGTCAACGCGGTGATGGCGGGCTGTCTACCCGAGTACTTCCCGGTGGTGCTCGCCGCGGTGCAGGCGATGCTGGATCCCGCGTTCAACCTCTACGGGGTGCAGGCGACCACGCATCCCGTGGCCCCGCTCCTCATCCTGAATGGGCCCGCCGCCGCGACCATCGGCATGCACGCGGGCTCGGGCTGCTTCGGCCCGGGCTTCCGCCCCAACGCGACCATCGGCCGCGCCATCCGGCTCGTCTTGATGAACGTGGGCGGCGGCTGGCCGGGCCGTCACGACATGGCCACCCAGGGCAGCCCGGCCAAGTTCTCGTTCGCCATCGCAGAGGCGGAGGCGGCGAGTCCGTGGGCGCCGCTCCACGTCAGCTGCGGCTTCGCCGCGGAGCAGAGCGTGGTCACGATGTTCGGCGGCGAGGCTCCGCACAACGTCAACGACCACGTGGGCACCACCGCCGCGGGCATTCTCAACAACGTGGCCGATACTGCGGCCACGCTGGGCTCGAACGTCGGCTGGTACTTCTCGCAGAGCCAGCTCCTTGTCGTGCTCGGGCCCGAGCATGCCGCGACGGTCGCGAGCGATGGATTCACAAGAGAAGACGTCCAGCGCTTCGTGTTCGAGCACGCGCGGATGCCCCTCGGGCGTCTCAAGCTCGGCGGCATGTACGGGATCCACGACTGGCCGCTGTGGATGCAGAAGGTGAGCGACGACACCACCATGCTGCCGCTGGTCCCCGCGGTGGAGGACGTCTACGTGATGGTGGCGGGCGGGCCGGGGAAACACTCCGCGGTCGTGCCCAACTGCACATTCAGCCGCGCGGTGTCGCGCGTGGTGGAGCCGGCGCCCTAGCCGGAGCGGAGCGGCCGCGCTGCGCGCGCGCATCATCGGCTGGACGCTGATCGGCCTGGCGCTGGCCGTCAGCGTGGTCGCGACGGTCGACGCCCGGCGCTCGATCGGCCTGACCTATCCCGGGTTCGGCGTGATGGA
>Ga0075423_10002741_pt1 | contig 16112 bp, 13 predicted proteins | sample SoiMethybrSBSTD2_FD_80114 | JGI IMG/M metagenome (GOLD analysis project Ga0075423, IMG submission 80114) | Bulk soil microbial communities from a Populus tree surrounding site in Tennessee, USA - Soil MetaG P. TD hybrid SBSTD2 | ecosystem: Environmental > Terrestrial > Soil > Tree plantation...
GCTCGGACAGCCGGCGCGATTCGTCGTAGCGGCCGACCTCATGATACGTGAAGCCGAGCGCCGATTGATACCACCAGTCGTCGGCGTACGCATCGGCCAGGCGCTCGACGAACGCGACGCGAAACGCCTCGCGATCGGTGCGACCGCCGAGGCCGATCGTGCTGCCCGCCTGGTTCACGAGCAAGGCGTCGCGCGGAAACTCCTTCACGTGCTCCTCGATCAGGCCGAGCCCGCGCGCGGCTTCGCCGCCGGCGATCGCGGCGAGCGCGCCGACATGCTGCTGCTCGCGCCGCGTCGCCCCGGCCACCAGGCTCCGCGCCCGCTCGATCGACGTCTTCGCGGCGGCGCCGTCGCCCTGGAACAGCGAGAAGAGCGCCGCGCCGGCGTGAGCGAGCGCGAATTCGGGGTCGGTCGCCACCGCCGCGGCGAAGGCCTGATCGGCGCCGTAGCCGTACGAGAGCAGGCGGTCCATCCCGTCCTGGTAGTGACGCGCGGCCGCGGGCGACGCGGTCGAGAGCGCGAGCCCGTATCGATCGGTCAGGCTCATGGCCGATTCAGATGCTTGAGCGCCAGCCCTGGGCGCGGCCACTCGAACGATACGAGCGTGCCGCCCATCGAGAGCGTGGCGAACGCGGTGCGCAGGTCGCGCCCGCCGAAGCACACGTTGGTCACCATCATGTCCGGCAGCGTGTACTGATCGACGCGGCTGCCGTCGGGCCAGATGTCGCTGACCGCGCCGGTGATCAGGGTCGCCACGCAGATGTGGCCCTCGCCGTCGACCGCGAGCGAGTCGAACATCTGGTAGCCGGGAAGGCCGGCGACGACCGTGCCCTTCTCGCCGCGATACGGCCCGTTCGCCGAGTCGACCTGGCCGGGCGCGGAGAGCTTGAACGCCCAGCAGCGCGCGGTCGGCGTCTCGACCACGTAGAGCGTGCGCTCGTCGGGCGAGAGCCCGATGCCATTGGGCCGCTCGAGCGGAAAGATCGCCTCTCGAATCAATGAGCCGTCGGCCTTGGCGTAGAAGACCACGCCGCGATCCATGTCGCGCTCGCGCGTCTTGCCGAGATCGGTGAACCAGAAGCCGCCGGCGTTGTCGAACACGAGATCGTTCGGCCCGCGGAGCTTCACGCCGTCGCACGCGTCGTAGAGCGTCTCGAACTTCCCGGTCTCCGGATCGACGATCTGGATGAGCCCGCCCTTGTAGTTGTCGGCCTGCGCGATCGGGAACATCTTGCCCGGCCGCTCCAGGAACTTCAGCCCGCCGTTGTTGGTCACGTAGATCTTGCCGTTAGGCCCCATCGCGGCGCCGTTGGGCCCGCCGCCGAGCGTGGCAACGACGTGGATCTTGCCGTCGGGCGTGACGCGCGAGAGCGTACGTCGCTCGATCTCGACCAGCACCACCGAGCCGTCGGCCATCGCCACCGGGCCCTCGGGAAAGCGCAGGCCGGACGCGATCTGTGTGATCGACGGGGTGATCGTCTTCAAGGCTGTCTCCTCCACGTCGTGTTCACTGCGCGGCCCGCGGACTCAGCGCCCGCGCGTACTCCGGCGGACGGGTGCGCAAGAGCTCGCGGCACCGGCAGCTCGTCGGCTCGCCGGTCCGATCGAGGAACGCGAGCTCGAGCGAGGCCGCCACGACCGGCAAGGTCTCCATGTAGAGCCGATTCAGCGCGATCGTCGGATCCTCGGGCTCGAGGCCCGTGCCCCAGTTGGCGACCACGTGATAGTAGGCCAGATGCATCCCGCACACGCGGGCGAGCACCGGGCTGACGCAATCGCCGGTGATGATCGGCATCCCGATCTGGCGTCCGGTCGCCTCGAGCACGCGGCAGGTCGCGAGCGACTCGAAGCCGTTGCCCGCGAGCCAGCGGTTGAGCACCACGCCCGCGTCCGGACCGTGCACGCGCCGAAATCTGAAGTCGCCGACCCGCTCGGCGTCGGCGCGCAACACCTCGGCCAGCGGCGGGCAGAACGGATCGTCCATGATCGCGACCTGGCGCGGCAGGCAGAACTCGAGCTCGGTGCCGGGCAGGCCCGTCGGCATCGTGTCGCGCGTGAGATAGCTCCTGGGCAGGACGAAATCGCCCGGACGCACCGCCGCCTCGTCAGTCGCCGCGCGCCGCCAGTCGCAGCTTCCGCTGGTGCCGCCGACGAGCAGCACGCGCACGCCGGCCTTCCAGAGGATCCAGAACGTCTTCCACTCGCTGTCGTGGAGCTGCGGATCTTCGTCGACGACCTGGCCGTAGGTCGGAATGCGCAGGAACTCGCGCCCGCTCGCTCCGCGGTAGTGCTCCACCTGCGGCCCGAGACCGTACGGTGTGCGCGGGCGGTGAACGCCGAGGCGCGTGTGACCGCGCGAGGCGGCGAGCTCGTGGAAGCGATCGCCGAGGCCCCACGTCGGGCTTCCGCCGAGCGTGGCGAAGGCGGCGCGCGGTCCCGCGTAGTCCACGCTCGGGTCGAAACGGCTCGTCAGTCCGGCGCTCACCGGGGCAGCGTAGGTGACGCGGCAGCCGAGGTCAAAGGGAACTTCACGCGCTTGGATTCTCTGGAGAAACCGGCTAAGGTTGCGGGGCGGTCGACCGGTGTCGACCGGTGCGGTCGACGAGGCATCGACCCGAGCCTCGAGGAGGATAATATGAGCTGGACGCGCGCCACCCACGATCTGACTCGCCGCCAGATGCTCGGCCGCTCGGCCACGATGCTCGCCGCGATGGCGGCCGGCGGCGCCGTCGTCTCGGTCGCGAAGAGCGCGCACGGCGCGATGAGCGACGTGACGTTCCAGCTCGGCTGGATCATCAGCAACGGCCAGATCGGCGAGATCGCCGCGCGGAGCCTCGGCTACTTCGAGGCCGAGCAGATCAACCTGAAGGTGGCGCCCGGCGGTCCCAACGTCGACGGCGTCGCCGTCGTCGCGGCCGGATCCGCGCAGGCCGGCAACCTGTCGTCGAGCCCGTCCCTGATGCTCGCGCGCGCGGGCGGGCTCCCGGTCAAGTGCTTCGCGGTCGGCTACCAGGAGCATCCGTTCACGTATTTCTCGCTGCCGAAGAAACCGATCCGCACGCCGCAAGACATGGTCGGCAAGAAGATCGGCACGCAGGGCACCGCGCGGATCCTGCTGCGCGCGCTCCTGGCCAAGCACAAGATCAAGGAGTCGGATGTGCAGGTGGTCATCATGGGCAGCGACATGCTGCCGCTCGTGACGGGTCAGGTCGACGCGGTCACCGGCTGGCTCACCAACGTGAGCGCGCTCCGGGCGCTCGGCCCCGACCGCATCGACATGCGGCTCTGGGACGCGGGTATCCAGCTCTACGCGAATCTGTACTACGCGACCGACGAGACCATCCAGAAGCACGGCGACGTGCTCGCCGGGTTCACGCGCGCGGCCGCCAAGGGGTGGCTCTACGCGTATCAGAATCCCGAGAAGGCCGTCGACCTCATGGTGAAGGCCTACCCGAACCTCGACCGCGACGCCGAGCTCGACGCGATCAAGCCGGTGCTGAACTTCAGCTTCACCAAGACGACCGCGGCGAAGGGCTGGGGCACGATGGAGCCCAGCGTGTGGGAGCAGCAGCTGCACGTGTACGACGAGCTCGGACAGTTCAAGGGGCAGGCGCCGAAGGTCGGCGACGTGATGACCGACTCGGTGCTGAAGGCGACGGCGACCGCGCGACCCAAGATCGGCGCGTAAGGCGGCGAGACCGCTGAGCCCATGAGTACCCTCGGCACGGCGCCAGCGGTCAGGCTCGAGGGCGCGACCGTGCGGTTCACCAGCGAGCGCGGCTCGGTGACCGCGCTCGACAACGTCGCGCTCCAGATTCCGCCGGGCGGATTCATCAGCCTGCTGGGCCCGTCCGGCTGCGGCAAGTCCACCTTGCTTCGTCTGGTCGCCGATCTCGTTCCGCCGACCCTCGGCACCGTGACCGTGCTGGGCGGACCGCCGGAGACGGCGCGGCTCAATCGGGAGCTCGGCTTCGTGTTCCAGGACGCGACCTTGCTGCCGTGGCGCTCGGCGCTCGAGAATGTCCGGCTGCCGCTCGAGGTCGGGCCCAAGAAGCGCGGCCGCGCCGGATCGCGAAGCCCCGAGGATCTCCTGCGGCTGGTCGGCCTCGGCGGCCGCGAGAACGCGCTGCCCCACGAGCTCTCCGGCGGTATGCGCCAGCGCGTCGCGATTGCCCGCGCGCTGGTCTCCGAGCCGCGAATTCTATTGATGGACGAGCCGTTCGGCGCGCTCGACGAGATCACGCGCGATACCCTGAACGAGGAACTGCTGCGAATCTGGCAGGAGACCGGCACGACGATCCTCTTCGTGACGCACAGCATCCCGGAGGCCGTGTTCTTGTCGCAGTACATCCTCGTACTGGCTACCAACCCGGGACGCGTGCGCGAGCTCGTCGAGTGCGGGCTGCCCTATCCTCGGCCGCTCAGCGTCCGCGAGACGCCGGAGTTCATCCGGATCGCCTCGCACCTGCGCGCGCTCCTCCAGACCTGCTGATGGCCGACAAGCCGAGCGCCGTGATCGCCCAGCCCGCCGTGACCGTGATGGAGCGCGCGCCGGCCGGGCCGGCGCGGCCGCGCTCGCAGGCGTGGCTGCCGTTCGCGGCCGCGGCGGTGCTGCTGGCGGCGTGGCAGATCCTGGCGCAGGTCTTCTCGCTGCCGGTCTACATCGCGCCGACGCCGGTACAGGTGGCGCGCACCCTGATCATCGAGCTACCCATGCTCCTGCGCAACTTCGTGCCGACCGCGGTCGAGAGCCTCGTGGGCTTCGTCGTCGGCAACACGATCGCGATCGTCGTCGCCGTCGTGTTCGTGCACTCGAAGCGGCTGGAGGCCGCGCTCTATCCGATCGCCGTCTTCGTCAACACGATCCCGATCCTGGCCAAGGCGCCGATCCTCGTGCTGATCTTCGGGCTCGGCATGACCTCGAAGGTCGTGATCGCCGCGTTCATCTGCTTCTTCCCGACGCTCGCGAACATGGTCCGCGGGCTCACGTCGGTGAATCCGCAATCGCTCGAGCTCATGCGCGTGCTGTCGGCGAGCAAGTCCGAGATCTTCTGGAAGCTCCGCGTACCGAGCTCCTTGCCGTTCTTGTTCTCGGCCTTGAAGATCGCCTCCACCACCTCGGTGCTCGGCGCGATCGTCGGTGAATGGATCGGCGCCGACCTCGGCCTGGGCGCCCTGATCATCGAGGCCACGCACAACTTCCGCTCGCCGCTGCTCTACGCGACCGTGTTCGTCTCGTCGGCGTGGGCCGTCGTCTTCTTCGCGGTCGTCAGCTTCGCCGAGCGCCGCATCGTGACGTGGAAGCAGGGCGAGGTGTCGTGATGGCGCTCCCAACGGTCGCCGAGGCTGCACGCGCGACGCCGGTCGTCGATCGCAGCGACGTGCTCGTGGTCGGCGGGGGACCGGCCGGCGTCAGCGCCGCGGTGGCGGCGGCGCGCGGGGGCGCGCGGGTCACCCTGGTCGAGCGCTATCCCTATCTCGGCGGCCTCGCCTCCGGCGGCATGGTGCTCGTGCTCGACGACATGGTGAACGGCGCCGAGATCACCACGACCGGCCTCATCGGCGAAGCCATCGAGCGGCTCGAGAAGCTCGGCCTGGCGGTGTCGCCGCCGCCCGAGGACCGCCGCGTGGGCTGGGACGTCTGGCGCACGTGGGCCCGCTGGGGGTGCCACGACTTTCGCGCGCACGGCAAGCCCCAGCCGATCGTCTACGCGGTCGCGTTCGATCCCGACGGCTGGAAGCGCGTGTCCGAGGATCTGGTGGTGGAGAGCGGCGTCAATCTGCGCCTGCATAGCTGGTTCTCGGAGCCGATCGTCGAGGACGGGCGGATCAAGGGTGTCGTGGTCGAGACCAAGGCCGGGCGCCAGGTGCTCCTGTCGGAGATCGTCGTCGACGCCACCGGCGATCTGGACGTCGCGGCGCGGGCCGGCGCGCCGCACGTGGTCGGCGCTTACATGGTCACGACGGTGTTCCGGCTCGGCAACGTCGACACGGAGGCGGCGCTCGCCTTCGAGCACGAGCACCCCGAGGAGTTCGCGGTGCTCGACCGGCAGGCCAAGCGCCTGCTCGGCGGCGCGTGGGATATGTGGTGGCTCAAGACACCGCTGCCCGGCATCGTCTGGTGCAACTGCCCCCACATGACCGGCTACGATGCGCTCCGGGTCGAGGACATGACCGCCGCCGAGCTCGAGGGCCGCCGGCGCATCGCCGCCTTGATCGCCTTCGCGCGCGCCGAGTTGCCCGGTTTCGCCAACTGCTACCTGATCGACGTGGCGCCGCAGCTCGGCGTCAGGCAGACGCGGCTGCTCGACGGCGAGTACGTCGTCACGAAGGACGACGTGCTCGAGCGGCGCCACTTCTCCGACACCGTCTGCCGCGGGCGCGACTACTACACGCCCTATCGCGCGCTGCTGCCGCGCGGCGTCGATCAGCTCCTCGTCGCCGGACGGCACTACTCGGCCGAGCCGCAGGCCCAGAAGATCTCGCGCGAGATCCCGCCCTGCATGGTGCAAGGCCAGGCCGCAGGTATCGCGGCCGCGCTGGCGCTCGGCGGCGGGCGGCGCGTGCGCGACGTCGACCCGGCCGCGATCCAGCGGGCGATGCGCGCCCAGGGCGCCGATCCCGGCGACGTCCCGTCCGCGAACGCCGCGCCGGCCCGCGCCTAAGCGCGCTCAGTGGACTTCGAGGTCTGCTTCCTGCCGCGCGAGGCCACGCGCAAGCCGCCGCCCGTCGCGGTGCTCATCGATGTCATCCGCGCCAGTACCACGATCGTGACGTTGCTCGATCGCGGCTCTCCCGAGGTGGTGCTGGTCGGTCAGAAGGATCGCTTGCGGCTCCGCGAGCTGCGCGTGAAGCTCGACGCGCTGGTGTGCGCCGAGGACCCCTCGGGCGTGAAGGCCGCCGAGGCGGATCTGACGCCGTCGCCGGCCGCGCTCCACGCGCTCGATCTCGCGGGCCGGCGCGTCATCCTCGCGACCACCAACGGCACGCTCGCGGCCGAGCTCGTGCGTGAGTGCGGCGTCGAGCACGTGCTGATCGGCTGCATGCGCAACGGCGCGGCGGTGATGCGCTCGGCGGTCGCGCTGGCGCGGCGGCTCGATCGCGGGATCGGCCTGGTGTGCGCCGGCCGCGAGCAGAGCACGATCCCCGCCCTCGACGACGCCTACTGCGCCGCGGCGCTCCTGCGGCACGGCGCGGAGGCGGCGAAGGGCGCCGGCGTGTCCGTGACGTGGCGCGAGTCGGCCAAGATCGCGGAGAACGCCGCGTCGGTCTTCGGCAGCGTGCGTGAGGCGTTCGATCAGTCGATGTCGGCCGCGGTAATTCGTCGCATCGGCGCGCCCGCGGACGTCGGCTATTGCGCCGAGGAGAACGTGTCGAGCCTGGTGCCGGTTGTGAGCTTCAGCGGCGGGACTCCCGCCATCGTCGTCAGGAAGGAGACCACGCAATGACCCCCTCGAACTGGACCTCGGCGGCGACCCGGCCCGAGATGGACGCGGGCCTGCAATATCACATCCGGTGCAAGCGCGGCGACGTGGAGCGCTACGTGCTGCTGCCCGGTGATCCCGAGCGGGTCGATCTCATCGCCGCCGACTGGGACGAATCGCGCCGCATCGCCAACTATCGCGAGCATCGGACGTTTTCCGGCAAGGTCGGCGGCGTCGCGCTCACGTGCTGCTCGACCGGTGCGGGCGGCGGGTCGACCGCGAGCGCCCTGGAGGAGCTGGCGGTGCTCGGCGGCGAGACGTTCATCCGGGTCGGCACGACCGCGGCGCTCCAGCCGGAGATCGAGTGCGGCGACATCGTGATCTCGTCCGGCGCGATGCGCCACGACGGAACGAGCCAGTACTATGTCGATCCGGCGTATCCGGCCGTGGCGGACTACGCGGTGACCGCGGCCCTGGTGGAAGCGGCCGAACGGCTGGGCCTCCGCTACCACGTCGGCGTGAGCTGCTCGACCGCGTCGTTCTACTGCGGGCAGGGGCGCCCGGGGTTCAACGGCTACGAGCAGTCGTTCTTTCGTGACAAGGTCGACGATCTCCGGCGCGCGCGCGTGCTGAACTTCGAGATGGAGGCGGCGACGATCTTCACGATGTGCAGCCTCTACAATCTGCGCGCGGGGGCGGTCTGCACGGTCGTCGCCAACCGCATCACCGATCGCTTCGTGTACGGCGGCATCGAGCATTCCGTGAAAGCGGCCAACACGGCCGTGAAGATTCTCGCCGAATGGGACGCGAAGCTGACGCGCGCGGGTAAGCGTCACTGGTTTCCGTCGCTGGCCTGAGCGGGGTGGTGTCGCAAGCGCCCAGTATCTACGTCGCGAACGCGCGGCTGGCTCGCCTCGACCTCGACGCCGAGCCCCGCGCCGGCGGGGTGCTGGTCGAGGGCGGCTCGATCGCGGCGGTCGCGCTGACCGACCGTGCGCAGCGCGAGGCACGCGCCCGCGCGCGCGAGGTGTTCGATGCGGCCGGGATGGTCCTGATCCCCGGGCTCGTCAACGCGCACTATCACTCCTACGGCACCCTGTTGAAGGGCACGCAGAACCGGCTGCCGCTCGAGCCGTGGGCGCTCTATACCGTCGCCTACGGTCGCGCGCTCGGCGCCGAGGCGATCCGCACCGCCATCCTGCTCGGCGCCGCCGAGATGATTCGCAACGGGATCACCGCGTGCCTCGATCACTTCCCGCACACCCGGTTCGCCGAGGCTGCGCTGGCCGCGCACGAGGCCAGCGGTATGCGTGTCGGGTTCGCGCCGTTCATGCACGACGTCTTCGACCACGAATTCCTGCAGCTCGCGCTTCCTCCCGAGATTCGCACCGCCCTCGAGGTGGCCCCACGCTCGAGCGCCGCGGGCGCCGAGCGTATGTATCGCGAGCTGACGAGCCGCTGGCGCGGACATCCGCGCGTATCGGTCCTCCTGGGACCCAACGCGTTCCAGCGCTGCTCGCCGGCGCTCGTCGACGTCTGGCGCCGGCTCGCCGAGCAGCCGGGGCTTCACGCTCACGCGCATCTGGTCGAGACGCGCGTGCAGGCCACGCGCGGACGCGCGATGTGGCCGGGTGGGACCGTCGCGGAGATGGCGCGTGCGGGGCTTCTGAGCGAGCGCCTTTCGCTGGCTCACGGCGTCTGGCTCGCGCCCGAAGAAGCCGACGTCCTCGCTGGCCGCGGCACGACCATCGTCCACAATCCGGCGAGCAATTTGATGCTCGGCAGCGGCCGGCTCCCCCTACCGGTAATGTTCGCGCGAGGCGTGCCGCTCGCGCTCGGGACCGATTCGTCCAACTCGGGAGGCCGCCACGACCTGTTCGAGGTGATGCGTCTGGCCCTGATGCTTCCGCGCCCCGACACGCCCGATCCGCGCGGGTGGCCCGACGCGCGGAAGGTGTTCGAGATGGCCACGGTCGGTGGCGGGCGCGCCATCGGTCAGGCGGGAACGGTCGGCCGCATCGAGCCGGGCCAGCGGGCCGATCTGGTGCTGCTCGACCCGCGCGGCGCCGCGCTGGCCGGCGGGCCGCTGAACCTGTCGCATCTGGTCCAGCACGCCGGCGCCGCCGCGGTCGCCGCGGTGATGATCGACGGCGCATGGGCGTTCCGCGACGGCCGGATCCTGACTTTCGATGAGAATGACGTGCTCGACGAGGCCGCCGCGATCGCCGCGGAGGTGCGCGCGAAAGCGGGACCGGAGCTCGTGCTTGCCGAGACCGCGATACCATATTTTCGGGCCTGCGGCTAGCGAGGCGCGCGGTCGAGCAGGAGCATTCGTCTGCGGTATGATCGCGCTTGAAGCGAGCCTAGCGCCCGAGTGAGCCAGGCGGCCGCCGGGCGCGCCGGATTTGAGGTGGCCATGCGATCGGATCGCGTGATCTCGACCATCGATTTTCACACCGCGGGAATCGGGATGCGCCTGGTGACGAGCGGGCTTCCGCGGCTGCCCGGCGCGACCATCGGCGAGAAGCGGCGCTTCTTCCAGGAGCATCACGACGACCTCAGGACCGGCCTCTGCCTGGAGCCGCGCGGACATCGCAGCCTCCTGATCGCGGTGATGACCGAGCCGGTGACGCCGGGCGCGCACTTCGGGCTCTTCTTCATCTATCCCGGCGGCTACTACGTGTCCTGTGGCGAGGGCACGATCGGCGCGGCAACCGTGGCCATCGAGACCGGCATGGTCCAGCGGCTCGGCGCCGAGACGCCGGTGGTCATCGACACCGAGGCCGGCGTCGTCGAGACGATCGCGCATGCCGACCGCGAGCGCGTGCGCGAGGTCACCCTGCGCTGGACGCCTTCGTTCGTCGCACTCGCCGGACAGAGCGTCGAGGTCGAGTCGGTCGGCGAGGTGCCGGTCGACGTGGCGGTCGGTGTCGGCAACGTCTTCGTCGTCGTCGAAGCCGACAAGCTCGGTCTCGCGGTGCGGCGCGATCTCGCCAAGCGCATCGCGCAGCGTGGCATGGCGATTCGCGACGCGGTGAACGCGCAGCTCCGGGTCGACATCCCCGGTGTCGGCAAGACCAGCGTGGACAACGTGCTCATTCACGAGCTGCCGGACGGGGCCGGCGTGTCGCCGAACGCGCTGGTGTGGGGCCCCGGCCAGGTCGACGCGGCGCCGTGCGGATCGGGCACCTGCGCCCGCATGGCGCTCTTCCATCATCGCGGGCTCCTGCGCGTGGGCGAGCGCATCACGAGCCGCGGCCTGCTGGGGCTCGACTTCACCGGACGCATCGCCGGCGAGACCACAGTCGACGGTCGGCGCGCGATCCTGCCGGAGATCACCGGCACCGCGTACCTCACCGGCTTCAGCCAGTTCCTGTTCGATCCAGAGGACCCGGTGCGCGCCGGGTATCTCCTCGAGGGCTGATCTCGTGAAGACTCTCGTGCTCGGCGGCGGCGTGGTCGGCGTGACGACGGCGTATTTCCTGGCCAAGACCGGCACCGAGGTGACCCTTCTCGAAGAGAAGGACGCGCTCGGCCTCGAGGCGAGCTCGGGGAATGCCGGGATCATCGCGCCCGGCCACTCGTTCGCGTGGGCCTCGCCGCGCGCGCCGCGCATGCTGTGGGAGTCGCTGCGCGGCGCCGAGACGGCGATCCGCATCCGCCCCACGACCGACCTGCGCCTCTATACGTGGGGGCTCCGCTTTCTGCGCGAGTGCACGGCGGATCGCGCCAAGCGCAACACGCTGATCAAGCTCCGGCTCTGCCAGTACAGCCAGGCCGTGATGAACGAGCTGGTTCGCGCCGAGCAGATCGAATACCACGCGATCGCCAGGGGCGCGCTTTATCTCTATCGCGACGCGGGCGAGCTCGACGCCGGCGTGAAGAAGATGGCGCTGCTCGCCGAGCACGGCCAGAAGCAGGAGATCCTGGACGCGCGCGGCGTCGCCCAGCTCGATCCGGTCTTCGAGCCGGTGCAGGGCAAGATCACCGGCGCGATCCGCGACGTCGGCGACTCGAGCGGCGACTCGCGGCTCTTCGTCGAGAATCTCGCGCGCGTCTGTCGCGAGAAGCTCGGCGTCACGATCAAGCTGGGCACGCGCGTGGCGGCGCTGCGCGGCGACGCGGATCGGATCGACGCGGCGCTGACCAGCGCCGGCGAGATGAAGGCCGACAACTACGTGCTGGCGCTCGGCGTCGGCGCAGCGAACGTCGCGCATACGGTCGGTGTGAGCCTGCCGGTCTATCCGGCGAAGGGTTATTCCTCGACGTTTCCGCTCAAGCCGGGCGGGCAGGCGCCGGTGGTGCCGGGTGTCGACGAGAAGTGGCTGGTCGGCTGGTCGCGGCTCGGCGATCGGCTGCGGCTCACGTCGACGGCCGAATTCGCCGGCTACGACTGGGGCTGGACGCCGCGCGACTTCAACAACATCTTGAAGCTCGCGCGCGATCTGTTCCCCGACGCCGCCGACTACGACCGCGGCGAGTACCGCGCGTGCCTGCGCCCGATGACGCCGGACGGTCCGCCGATCCTCGGGCTCGGCCGCCACCGGAACCTCTTCTTCAACGCGGGCCACGGCCACATGGGATGGACCATGGCATGTGGCACCGCGCGGATCGTCGCCGACCTGATGACCGGACGCATGCCCGCGCTCGATCTCGAGGGCCTGACCCCGCGCCGGTGACGGCGCCACCGGATTTGCTGCGACGAGTCGGCGCACATCGATCCACCCGGCGCTATTGGATCACCTCGTCCGTCCGTACCAGCACTGACTGTGGGATCGTCAGCCCGAGAGCTCTGGCGGTCTTGAGGTTGATAACCAGCTCAGGGCGCTCGTACGCCTCGATCGGGAGGTCGGCAGGTTTCGCTCCCTTGAGAATCTTGTCCACGTAGCGCCCGGCCGCCACGCGCCCGACCTCTCTGATGTTCTCGGCGTAGGAAAAGAGCGCGCCGAGCTCGACCCATTCCTTGCGATGCCCGGCGACCGGAATGTGCCGTGCGGCGGCCTGGCGAAGGATCAGCAAGTGAAATTTCACTCGGAGGTTCAGTGAGGCGATGAAGACGCCATCCGCGTCGGCCCGCGACAGCGACGCGAAGACCTTCTCGATCGCCTGCTGCGTTCGCGTGTCGCGCTCGATGGTCGTGATCTTCATCGCAGTGGCGGCCTGGCGTACTTCACGCTTGAACTGCGGGACGCCTGGATCGTCCGGATCGGCGAGGACGAGCATCCGGCGCAGGCCAGGGACGATCTCCTTGAAGAGCTGCACTTCCTTGAGCGGCGCGTTGCCGAGCGCCACCAGACCGGTCATGTTCCCTCCGGGATGGCCCAGGCTCTTCACGAAGCCGGCCGCGACCGGATCCGTGACATGAAGAAAGACGACGGGGATGTCCTTGATCACTCCGTGGGCGGCCCGGATAGTCTGATTCTCGAATGCGACGACGAGGTCCGGCCGCGCCCGCGCGAATTCGGCGGCGGTGGCGCGGGCGGCAGCCTCGTCCGGCAGGTTGCGGAAGTCCAGCCGGAGGTTCTTGCCTTCCTCGTAGCCCAATGCCTTGAGCCCATCGCGCAGGCCGTCGAGCGATGGCGGCACATGGTCGAGGCCCACATGAAAGCTGGAAATCCGGTACACCTTCTCCGATGGCTGCGCCCCGGCAGCGCGCGGTGCAAGCAAGAGTCCGAGGACGACAACGATCGCGAACGCGAGCAGCCGCATCGGCATCTCGGTGGAAGGGTACCTGCCCGGAGCCTAGCCGAACAGTCCTACTTCTCGCCGAGATAGGTCTTGCGCACCAGGTCCGACTGCAGAAGCTCGGCGGCCGGGGCCTGGAGCACAATGCGCCCGGTCTGCATGACGTAGCCTCGATGCGCCACGCCGAGCGCCATCCGCGCGTTCTGCTCGACCAGCAGGATCGTCGTGCCCTGGCGGTTGATGTCCTGGATGATCTTGAAGATCGTCTCGACCAGGATCGGCGCCAGCCCCATCGAGGGCTCGTCGAGCAGGAGCAAGGTCGGTCGCGCCATCAGCGCCCGGCCGATCGCCAGCATCTGCTGCTCGCCGCCCGAGAGCGTGCCGCCGTGCTGCGCGGCGCGCTGGGACAGGCGCGGGAAGAGCGCGAAGACGCGCTCGAGGTCGGGCGCGATCGCCGCGCGGTCCTTGCGCGCGAAGGCGCCGAGCTCGAGGTTCTCCAGCACGGTCATGCGCGGGAAGATTCGCCGACCCTCGGGCGACTGCGCGATGCCCAGCCGCACGATGCGATCGGTCGACAACGTGTCCAGGCGCTGACCGCTGAACGTGACCGTGCCGCGCCGCGGGCGCGTCGTGCCGAGAATCGTCTTCAAGGTGGTTGTCTTGCCGGCGCCGTTGCTCCCGATCAAGGTGACGATCTCGCCCTGGGCGACCGAGAGCGAGACGCCGCGCAGCGCCCGAATGGCGCCGTAGTAGGTGTGGACGTCGGCCATCTCGAGCATCGCCGGGCTCACGCGCGCGGCGCCTGCTCGTAGCCCGTGCCGAGGTAGGCCTCGATCACCTTGGGATGACGCTGGATCTCGGCCGGCGTGCCCTCCGCGATGCGCACGCCGTAGTCGAGCACGGTGATGCGGTCGGAGATCCCCATCACGACTTCCATGTCGTGCTCGATCAACAGAATGGCCAGCTCGAGCTCGCGTCGGAGTGACCCGATCAGCGCGGTGAGGTTCTCCGTCTCGCGCGGGTTCATGCCGGCCGTCGGCTCGTCGAGCAAGAGGAGCCGCGGCTCGGTCGCGAGCGCGCGGGCGATCTCGAGCCGCCGCTGATCACCGTACGGCAGGTTGCGTGCCGTGTCGTGCTCCTTGCCGTCGAGGCCGACGAACGCCAGCAGCTCCCGTCCACGCTCCCGCGCGCGCGCCTCTTCGGCGACGACCGAGGCCGGCCGCAGCACGGCGCCCGGGACGCTCGCGTGCAGGCGACAATGCTCACCGACCAGCACGTTCTCCAGCACGGTCATCTGGGGGAACAGGCGAATCGACTGGAACGTGCGCGCGATCCCGCGCGCGACGATCGCGTTCGGCCTGAGCCCGACGATGCTCTTGCCCTCGAACTCGATGCGGCCCTCGTCGGGCGGGATGAGGCCGGTCACGACGTTGAAGAACGTGGTCTTGCCCGCCCCGTTGGGGCCGATGAGTCCGATGATGGCGCCGCGCGGGACGACCAGGTCGACCTCGCCCAGGGCGATGACACCGCCGAATCGCTTGGCGACGCCGCGCACGTCCAGGATCGGGTCTGGTGTCGCGCCGCGACGGGTGCGCTCGAGGAGCCACGCCGGCATCGCATGGACGGGGCGCGCCGGCTCGTCGAAGCGGATCGAATCAAGCTCATCGTCGGTCGGCGCCACCGGACGCACCCGGCGCCCGGCCAGGCCCTCGGGCTTGAGCAGCATCACCAGAGCCAGCCCGAGGCCGAAGAAGAACCAGCGCCACAGGGTGAGATCGGCGACCGCGAGGGCGTGCACGCCGGTGGTGCGCCCGAGCCAGCGGACGAAGAACGTCATCTGCGAGAGCGCGACGCGGTCGAAGATCGTGATCAACATGCCGCCGAGGATCACGCCCTTGATGCTCCCGGCGCCGCCGAGCACCACCATGCACAGCAGCATGATCGACACCTGGAACTCGAACGCGCCTGGCGTGATGGCCTGGAGCTTCGCGGCGTAGACCGAACCCGCGAACCCGGAGAACGAGGCTCCGAGCGCGAAGGCCAGAAGCTTGGTGGAGATCGGATTGACGCCGGTGCAGTCGGCGGCGGTCTCGTCCTCGCGGATCGCCATCCACGCGCGGCCCAGGCGCGAGTCGCGCAGGCGGTTCATCGCGAATATCGAGAGCGCGCCGATTATCAGTATAAGGAAGTACCAGGGGACCGGATCGGTCTCGAACGGCACGCCGGGCAGGTGCGGGCGGCCGATCGGATTGACGCCGTTCTCGCCGCCGGTCAGGTTGAGCCGCACGATCGGCCGCCAGCCGCCGATGTCGATCGTGATGTCGCCGAGGTTGCGGATCGCGACCGGGATGATCTCGCCGAAGCCGAGCGTGATGATCGCCAGGTAGTCGCCGCGCACGCGCAGGGTCGGCGCGCCGATCACGGTGCCGAGCAGCGCCGACACGGCCGCCGCGACCCAGATGCAGACCCAGAAGCTCCAGGCGTGGCCGTAGAGCGGCGAGCCGACGACCGGCGAGTTCAGGAGCCCCATCGCGTAGGCGCCGATCGCGAAGAAGGCCGCATAGCCGAGATCGAGCAGGCCCGCGTAGCCGACGACGATGTTGAGACCGAGCGCCAGGAGCACGTAGATCATCCCGTCCGAGACGGCGTGGACCGTCTGTATGCCGAGCGCGCGATCGACGAACGGATAGACGAGCAGGACGGCGACGAGCAGGATCCATCGGCCCGCGACCTTCATACCTTGTCGACGGCGCGCGCGCCCATCAGGCCCTGCGGGCGGAAGACGAGCACCAGGATCAGGATCGAAAAGACGATCGCGTTGGTCCAGCGCGCGGAGATGTACTGGTCGCTCCACGCCGAGAGAAATCCGATGAAGAGCCCGCCAAGCGCGGCACCGGGCATGTTGCCGATGCCGCCGAGCACGGCCGCGGTGAAGGCGCGCAGCCCGGCCTGGTAGCCCATCCACCACATGCCGATGTTGTAGTAGATGCCCTGGATCAGGCC
>Ga0075423_10002742_pt1 | contig 16105 bp, 4 predicted proteins | sample SoiMethybrSBSTD2_FD_80114 | JGI IMG/M metagenome (GOLD analysis project Ga0075423, IMG submission 80114) | Bulk soil microbial communities from a Populus tree surrounding site in Tennessee, USA - Soil MetaG P. TD hybrid SBSTD2 | ecosystem: Environmental > Terrestrial > Soil > Tree plantation...
CCTGGCGTGGCGGGCCTGATCAAACCGCTGGCGCCGTTCGCGGCTCAACGCGAGGATCCACAGGAGGTCGCCCCAATCGCGCACCCGCGACTTGCCCGCGCCCCGGCCGGCCGGCGCCGGCCCGGAGGGGTCGCCGGCAGGCGAGCCGCGGCGCCGCTGCGCCGCACGGCGCGCCAGCGCTGCCACGAACTCGAGCAGGCGGCGCGGCAGCGAAATGGCCCCCTTGCCGTTGCCGAAGTACACGCGCACCGTGTCGAGATCCGCGTTGAGCCAGCGCGTGATCGCCGCGGTGACGGTCGACTTGCCGGAGCCGTCGGCGCCAACGAACGCGACGAGCAGGCCGCCTTGGGGCACCACGCGGCGCGTGGGCACCAGGAAGCCGAGGCGCCGCTCGAGCGCGACCAGACGCCCGGTCCACTCCCGGGCCCAGCGCCGGCCCCAGGCGGTCAAGGGGCCGTATGTGCGATAGGTGCCGAGGCGCGGCCGGACCGCGCGCCGGAACGCGATCAGCCCCCGCACGCTCGGCATCCCCTTGTCCATCATCGCCAGCAGTTGCACCGTCGCCCGGGCTCCCACCAGAGAGCTGGCCAGCTCGCGCAGGCGGGCGCGCTCGACGCGGGTCAGGAGCCAGCGGAACTCGCGCAGCGCGCCGCGACTGACGTAGCGCCGCCCCAGGGTGGCGAGCACCTGGTCCCGGAAGTGCAGCTTCAGCGCGAGGCGCACGGTCAGCAGCACGAGCTCGATGTGCGGGTCCGCCACGTAGATGCCGCTGGGCTCGTCCCACTGGCGCGTCGCGAGCACCAGCTCCTCCCACGGCAGCCGGTATCCCTTCAGGAAGCGCTCGCCCAGCGTGAGCTGGTAGTGGAGGTGGAGATGCAGCAGCTTGCCGCTGTCCGGATCGAGGCCGAGGTAGCTCTCGATCGCCGGATAGTTGCGCCAGCCGACGGTCGTGAAGCGTTTGAACGGCGTGCCGGCGAGCACGCGCGCCAGCGACTGGGTCGCCGGGCGATCGACCAGGACGTCGATGTCCGTGGTCCCGGCGAGGGTGGCGCGCAGGTGCTGGTTGCTCTTCCAGTGGCAATACCGGATGCCTTCGGCATGCAGCCGTTGGAACAGGTCGGTCACCGTGCGCAGTGCGGGCGTGGCGGCTGCTGCCTGATCGAGCGCTTGCGTCCCGATGGTCACGGGGCGTCCTCCGCACGGGCCGCCTGGTACAGCGGCCCGTCCGCCCGGGACCGAGCGCCCTCGTCCCGGCGGCGCGGCCGCAAGCCGCGCAGCGCCTCGAGGATCCACAAGCCCTCGGAGCCGAGGAACAGATGGGGCCAGCGCACACACAACGCGAGCGTGCTCGCGGCCGCGACGCCGGCGGCGACGCCCAGCACGGCCAGGTGCGGCACGGCAAAATGGCGCAGCACCAGCGTCGTGACCAAGACGATCGGGAACGAGGCGATCGTGAGCCGGACCGCCGGAACGTGGGCCTGCCACAAAGCCCCCCACGTCATGCCGGTGACGCTCAGGCTCAGCTCGGCCATGACGAAGAAGTTGACCGCCAGCGCGGCGAGGGCTCCCCAGGCCACACCGGAGATGCCCCAGTGCTGCCCGATCCAAGCGCCCAGCAGCACCAGCGCGGCGTAGAGGATCTGCCGCCAGGCGCGGCGATACACGGCCCCCGTCGAGCGGGCGAGCGAGTCGCTCATCTTGTAGCTCGTCCGGAACAGCATGCCGATCGTGAGGATCTGAAACGGCGCCACTGCCGGCGCCCAGCGGCCGCCCAGGACGACGGCGATGAATTCCGGCCCCAGTAACAAGAGCGCGGCGCTGGGAGCGAGCACCAGCAGCGCGATGAGCGACACACCGCGTCGATACGCCATCGCCAGCCGCTTGGGGTCGTGCTGCACCTTGGCCATCGCCGGAAACAGGACCACGTCGAGCACGGTCCCGAAGCCGTAGGCGGGCGCGGACATGAGGCTGTAGGCGCGGCCGTAGAACCCCAGCGCCTGGGGGCCGAGGAACCGCCCGACCACCAGGTTGTCGCCCTGCACGGCGAGGTAATTCGCCGCTTTCGCGACGGTGAAGCCGCCGCCGAAGTACAGCAGCTCGCGGAAGGCCCGCAGGTCGAACGTCGGGCGAAGACGGGGCGGCCGGTGGAACAGCAAGACGCCGGTCCGCACGAGTCCTTGCGCAATCTGTCCCGCGACGAGGGCCCACACGCCCCAGCCGGCGAGGGCCAGGGCGATGCCCACCAGGCCGTAGCCGATCGCGTAGGCCGACACGTCCAGATTCGCGAGCCACTGAAACCGCAGCTCCCGGCGCAGCAGGGACTCGGCCGCCACGCCGAGGCCCTGGAGCGGAAACACCCACGCGAGCACGCGCAGCACCGGGCTGACGCCCTCGATCCGGAGCAGGGCGGCGGCGCTCGGTGCGCCGAGCCAGATGATCGCGCCGAGCAGGGCGCCGAACAGCACCGACGCGCTGAACGCCGTGTCGAGATGACGCGGCTCGAGCTCGGGGCGCTGCACCAGCGCCGGTCCGAACCCCAGCTGCGAGAACACCGTCGAAAACCCGATCACCACGAGGGCAGCGCTCACCACGCCGAAATCCGCCGGCGCGAGCAGGCGGGCCATCACGGCCAGCACGCCGAGCTGGAGGCCGGCGTAGGCCGCCTTGCCCCAGGCCGTCCACGCCATGCCGGTGATGGTGCGCTGTGTGAGGGTGCGATTTAGGGGTGCCACGGCAGCGCTTCCATGCACAAGGCATGCAAAGGGGCAGACGGCGATTTCAGCTTGCGGGATTTGCGGTTAAGGGGTCACTTCCGCGGCACGCCGCGGCCGCTGTTACACGGTTGATACATAGTCGCGGGCCGGCCGCCACGCCCGCCCGTTCGTGCCCGTGTTGCGGCCTCGCTGCGGGTGGGCACAGGGTTTGAACTGGAGGAGGCCACATGCGGCGATCACTTTGGGGACCGAGACCGTGCCACGCTGGCCGCGGCACGATCCCGGCACTCTCCCTGCTCATCCTTTTGGTCACCTGCAGCGAGGAGCGGACCCCCTTCGGTCCCCCCCAGGGGCGGACGCCGTTGGGCGCGGTGTCCGCGAATCTGCCCGCGGTCCTCGTGGGCGCCGGTGACATCGGCGAGTGCGGCGCCACGAACGACGAGGCCACGGCGGCGCTGCTGGACGGCATCGAGGGCACGGTGTTCACGGCCGGGGATAACGCCTATCCCAACGGCTCGGCCGCCGATTACCAGAACTGCTACGATCCCAGCTGGGGACGGCACAAGGCACGCACGCGGCCGGCGCCCGGGAATCACGAGTACAACACCCCCGGCGCCTCCGGCTATTTCAACTACTTCGGCGCGGCCGCCGGCGAGGCCGGCGAGGGCTTCTACAGCTACGATCTGGCCGACTGGCACATCATCGTCCTCAACAACTACATCCCGATGGAGGCGGTCTCGGAGCAGGACAACTGGTTGCGCGCTGACCTCGCCGCCACCCTGCAACCCTGCAAGCTGGCCTACTACCACGAGCCGCTGTACTCCTCGACCACCGGCCCCGGCTCCGGGGGCACTTCGACGCCCTCGGTCAAGTCGATATTCACCACACTGTACGACGGGGGTGTGGACGTCGTCGTAAACGGCCACCGGCACTTTTACGAGCGCCTCGCCCCGATGAATCCGGACGGGCTGGCGGACAATGCGCAGGGCATTCGGGAGTTCGTGGTCGGCACCGGTGGTTCCAGCATGGGAAACCCCACCAATGCGTTTCCGCTGAGCGAGGTGCGGTTCGGGAGCGCCAACTTCGGCGTGCTGAAGCTCTACCTCTACTCCGACAGCTACGCCTGGCGGTTCGTCCCCATCGCGGGCAAGACGCTGAGCGATACAGGACTGACCGCCTGCCACGGACTGGCGGAGGGTGTGTCGGGTACGCAATCCACCTTGACGGCGTCCCCCAGCCTGATCGCCCCTGGGGGCGCTACCTCCACCATCACGGTCACCGTGAAGGACGCCAGCGGGGGTCCGATCAGTGGCGCGACCGTGCAGCTCGCGGCCACCGGCACCGGGAACACGCTGGTCCAGCCGGCCGCCGTGACCGACGCCAACGGCGTGGCGACGGGAACGCTCAGCTCGACGGTCGAAGAGCAAAAGACCGTCTCGGCGACCGCCACGCTCGGCGGTACGACGACAGCGATCAGACAGACCGCGACCGTGACGGTAGTCACCCTGGGGGGGGCGGGCATCAGCCATATCCTGCTGACGGCCGGGACCAACACCGTCAACCAGAAAGTCTACACGACGGCGTCGATCGCGCCGGCGCCCAATACGCTGGTGACCGTCGCCGTGCTGGCGCATCGGTCCACCGGCGCGCCGGCCAGCCCGACGGTAACGGGCGGCGGCATGACGGGCTGGACGGAGGTGGCGTCCACCACGTTCGACAACGGAACGCTGCCGCTGCGGCGCTTGACGATTTTCCGGGCGCTGAGCGCCGCGCCGGGGAGCGGGCCGCTGACGATCACGTACAGCGCCACGGTTTCCCATTGCCAGTGGATCGTGTCGCAATGGGGCGGCGTGGACCTGAGCGGGGCGAATGGGTCGGGGGCGATCGTGCAGTCGGGCGCGACCGCGGGCGACGCGGTGAATGGGTTGACGGTGTCGCTCGCCCCGTTCGGAAACGCCAGCAACGTGTCCTACGGGGCGTTCGGGGTGGCGCGCAACACGGCCGTCGTGTCCCCGGGGTTCGGCTTCACGGAAATCAGCGAGCAGCCATCGGGGGAGACCACACCGGGAGATCTACAGGCGGAATTTCGCACCAACGACAACACGATCGACGCGACGTGGCCGTTCACCCTCAACGCCGGGGCGCTGGGCCTGGAGATCAAGTCGGCGGCGACGGGGGGCACGGGTGTCGTGGACGCGGTGGAGTCGACGGTGAGCGCCGCACCGGCGTCGATCACGGCCGGGACCGGCACGTCGACTATCACGGTCACGGCGCGCGATGCCAGTGGGCTGCCGGTGAGCGGCGCGACCGTGGTGCTCGCCGCGAGCGGCGGCGGCAACACCCTGACGCAGCCGACCGGGCCGACTGATGCCAACGGGGTGGCGACGGGGACACTGAGTTCCACGGTGGCGGAGACGAAGGCCGTGACCGCGACGGCGAACGGGACAGCGATCACTCAACAAGCTGCTGTGACCGTCACGTCGGGCCCCGTCTCAGCCACGCTGTCCACGGTGACCGCGTCGCCGACCACCATCGCGCCCGGGGGCCAGACCTCGGCGATCACGGTCCTCGTGACCGACGCCCACGGCAATCCGATTCAGAACGCAGCCGTCGTCCTGTCCGCGTCGCCCGCGACGGGCGTCACCCTGATGCAACCGAGCCCGACCGACGCGGGCGGGACGGCCACGGGGTCGCTCGGCTCCACGGTGGAGGGAGACAAGGTCGTGTCGGCGACGGTGACGGTGGGCGGGACCACGACGCCGCTGCAGAGCACCGCGATCGTGAGCGTAACGTCCCAGGGCGCGTCGGCGATCGCCCATACGCTGCTCACCGCCGGCAACAACCCGGTCAACACGACCGTCTACACCACCGCCGGCATCGCGCCCGCCGCCAACGCGCTCGTGACGGTCGCGGTGCTGTCCCAGCGCTCGACCGGGGCGTCGCCCAGTCCGACGCTGTCGGGCGGCGGGATGGCCAGCTGGACGGTGGTGTCGTCGATCACGTTCGACACGGGCACCTTGCCGCTGCGCCGCCTGACGATCTACCGGGCCATGAGCGCCAATCCCGGGAGCGGTCCGATCACGATCACGTTCAGCGGCAACCAGTCCCACTGCCAGTGGATCGTGTCGCAATGGAGCGGGGTGGAGACGAGCGGTGTGAACGGAGCGGGGGCGATCGTGCAGACCGCCTCGAACCGGGCCGACGCGGTGAGCGGGCTCACGGTGTCGCTCCCGTCGCTGGTGCACGCCAACAACGCGGCGTACGGGGCGTTCGGGGTGAACCGCAACACGGCGGTGGTGACACCCGGGTCCGGCTTCGCGGAGATCAGCGAGCAGCCGTCGGCGGAGAGCACGCCCGGCGATCTCGAGGCCGAGTGGCAGACCAACGACAACACGATCGATGCGACCTGGCCGTTCAATCTGAACGCCGGGGCCGTGGGTCTGGAGATTCAGGCGGCGGCGGGCAGCGCCGGTTCCCCCGTCGACCCGCAGCTCTCATCGGTCTCCGCTTCGCCGACGTCGATCACGCCGGGAGGAGCGGGCTCATCGATCGAGGTGGTCGTTCGGGACGGGAGCGGCCAGCCGATCAGCGGCGCCGTCGTGGAGCTCACGGCGACTCCGACCACCGGCAATACGCTGACGCAGCCGGTCGGCGTCACGGACGCCACGGGGACGGCCGTGGGGACCCTCACGTCGACCAAGGCGGAGCTGAAGACCATCTCCGCCACCGCGCGACTCGGAAGCGTGACCACGCCGCTCAACGCGACGGCCACGGTCCTGGTCAACCCTGGACCCGTATCCGCCACGGCGTCCGCCATCAGTGCTGCGCCCACGTCGATCACCGCGGGGACGGGAACCGCGGCCATCACGGTGACGGTGCAGGACGCGGACGGCAACCGCATCCCGAACGCGATGGTGCAGCTCGCGGCCACGGGGACCGGGAACGTCCTCTCGGCGGCAGGCGCGACGGACGCGAACGGCGTGTACAACGGGACTCTGAGCTCCACCGACCCCGGGGACAAGATCGTGTCGGCCACCGCCACCGTCGGAGACGAGGGCACGCTACTCACCTCGACCGTGACCGTGACAGTGACCAGCGCGTCAGCAGTGTCTGCGTCACAGTCGACCGTGAGCGCGTCGCCCACCACGATCACCGCCGGGACCGGTAGCTCGACCATCACCGTGACGGTGAAGAATAGTGCAGGTCAGCCGATCAGCGGCGCGACGGTACAGCTGGCGGCGACCGGCACGGCGAACACCCTGATCCAGCCGGCCAACCCGACGGACGCAAACGGCGTGGCCACCGGCACGCTCAGCTCGACCGCGGCGGGCGTCAAGACCGTGTCGGCCAGTGCGACCGTCGGGTCGATCACCACGCCCCTCACGCAAACGGCCAACGTGACGGTGACCCCGGGACCGGTCTCGGCCGCGCAGTCGACGATCGGTGCCGCGCCGACCACGATCACCGCCGGGACCGGTAGCTCGACCATCACCGTGACGGTCGTGGATGCGCACGGCAACCCGATCAGCGGCGCGTCGGTCGCGCTCGCGGCGACGGGGAGCGGCAACAGCCTCTCGGCGCCGGGCTTGACGAACGCGAGCGGGGTGTACCAGGGGACTCTCAGCTCCACGGTTCCCGAGGACAAAGTGGTCTCGGCGACGGCGACTGTGGGAGCCGAGACGACGCCGCTCACTGCCACCGTGACCGTGACGGTGACGCCGCAGTCCGTGAACATCACGCAGACGTTGCTCACCATCGGCACCAACACGGCCAACCAGAAGGTGTACACGACGGCCCCGGTCGCGCCGGCGGCGGGCACCCTCATCACGATCGCGGTGCTGGAGCACAGCTCGTTGGGCACGCCGCCGGTTCCCACGTTGTCGGGCGGCGGCATGGCGGCGTGGGACCTGGTCGCCACCACCACATTCGATACCGGCACGCTGCCCCAGCGGCGGCTGACGATCTTCCGCGCGATGAGCGCCGGGCCGGGAAGCGGGCCGATCACCATCACCTCTACCATGACCCTGTCCCATTGCCAATGGATCGTGTCGCAATGGAATGGTGTGGAAACCAGCGGGACGAACGGGGCGGGAGCCATCGCTCAGACCGGCTCGACCACGGGCGACGCGGCGAGCGGCCTGACGGTCTCGCTCGCCCCGTTCGGGAACACCGGCAACGTTGGCTACGGCGCGTTCGGAGTGCGGAGCACCCTAGCGGCCGTCACGCCGGGCGCTAGCTTCACGGAGATCGGCGAGCAGCCATCGGGCGAGGGCACGCCCGGCGACCTCGAGGCCGAGTGGGCCCCGAACGTGGCGTCGATCGCGGCGAGCTGGACCAACCTGAACGGCGGCGCGCTGGGCGTCGAGATCAAGGCGCGCGCGGGACCCTGAGCAGGGCTCAGCGATGCACCGAATCGGCTGGAGGATCCTCTCCCTGGCTTTGCTCGGGGTAGCGGCGACGTGTGCCCCGGACGGAACCGATCAAACCCCGACACACCCTGACCTACGACGTCCGGCGTCGCAAGTCACCGAGCCGATCTCCGGCGACGTGCTGGTCGGCGCCGGCAATATCGCGCGCTGCGACCGGCCGAATGACGAGGCCACGGCCGCGATCCTGGACACCGTCGCGGGGACGGTGTTTACGATCGGCGACAACGTCACCGCGAGCGGCTCCACGACGGATTTCACCGGCTGCTACGACCCCACGTGGGGCCGGCAACGGGCGCGGACTCGTCCGGCGGTCGGGGACCGGGAATATCAGACGGCTGGCGCGTCCGGGTACTTCGCGTATTTCGGCGCTGCCGCGGGCGATCCGACCCAAGGGTACTACAGCTACGACCTGACGGACTGGCACGTCATCGTCCTCAATAGCGGCTCGAGCAGCGTTTCCACCAGCCTCGGCTCGCCCCAGGAGCAGTGGCTGCGCGCTGATCTGGCGGCGCACTCCCATCAGTGCATCCTGGCCTACTGGCACCACCCACGGTTCAGCTCGGTCGGCACGGCCGTCAACTCGACCGTCAAACCCTTGTGGGACGACCTGTACGCGGCGCGCGCCGATATCGTCCTCAACAGTCACTATCAGGTCTACGAGCGCTTCGCGCCGCAGACCCCGGACGGGGTGGCGGATCCCGTGAACGGCATCCGGCAGTTCACGGTCGGGACGGGCGGCGCCGGGACCCAGGGGTTCAGCACGACCATCCGACCCAACAGCGAGGTGCGAAACAGCGGGACGTACGGCGTGCTCAAGCTGACCCTGGGAGCGGGTGCCTACAGCTGGCAGTTCATTCCCGTGGCCGGTCAGACGTTCTCCGACGGGGGCAGCGAAGCGTGTCACGACCACACCGCGGTCGCCGCGGTGACGGTCGATCCGGCATCAGCCAGCGTGCAAGTGGGGCAGACGGTCCAGCTCACCGCGACCCCGCGGGATGCCGCGGGGAATCCGGTGAGCGGGCGGACAGTCACCTGGCAAAGCAGCGATGGGGGCGTGGCCAGCGTGTCCACGAGCGGTCGCGTGCTCGGCCTGGCGGAGGGCGGCGTGACGATCACGGCCACGAGCGAGGGGCAGAGCGGCTCCGCCGCCATCACGGTGACGGCGCTCCCTCCGGGAGCGCCGGTGGTCCTAGTGGGCGCGGGCGACATCGCGGACTGCACCAGTAGCCGCGACGAAGCGACGGCCGCGCTGCTCGACAACATCGCGGGAACCGTGTTCGCGAATGGAGACAATGCGTATCCCGACGGGACCGCGGCCGATTACACGCAGTGTTACGCCCCGTCCTGGGGCCGTCACAAGACGCGCACCCGTCCCGCTCCCGGAAATCACGACTACAACACGCCGGGGGCTGCCGGCTATTTCGGGTACTACGGCCCGCTCGCCGGAGACCCCGGCAAAGGCTACTACGCCTATGAGATCGGGGACTGGCAGATCATCTCGCTGAACAGCGACGTCGACATGAGTGCCGGCTCCGCGCAGGAGCAGTGGCTGCGGGCGACACTCGCCGCCAGCGCCAAGCAGTGCACGGTCGCGTACTGGCACCATCCCCGCTTCAGCTCGGGCACCACCCACGGGAGCTTGGCGACCACGCAGCCGCTGTGGGAGGCGCTGTACGCCGCGGGCGCCGAGATTGCGATCGCCGGCCACGAGCACAACTACGAGCGGTTCGCGCCTCAGACCCCCGGGCAGGCGCCGGATCCGGCCCACGGAATGCGCGAGTTCGTCGTGGGGACGGGCGGCGGCAGCCTCTACAACGATCAGGGCAGCCCGTTACCGAACAGCGAGCGCTTCAACGGGACGACTTCGGGGGTCTTGAAGCTCACGCTGGGTTCGGGAACCTATGCGTGGGAGTTCATCCCCATCGCGGGCCAGACGTTCACCGACGCCGGCAGCGGCACCTGCCACACCGCGCCCTCCACCGTGAGCGCGTCACCGGCGACCATTCGCGCGAGCACCGGGTCCACCGTCGCGACGATCAGCGTTACTGCCCGAGACGAGTCCGGGAATCCGCTCAGCGGCGCGACCGTGGTGCTCTCGGCCACGGGATCCGGCAACACCCTGCGTCAACCGCTGGCGGCGACGGACGCGAACGGCGTGGCGACCGGCACCCTCAGCTCGACTGTCGCGGAACTCAAGACCATCTCGGCCACGATCAACGGGGTTGCGATCCCGGCGACCGCGACGGTGGCGGTGACTCCGGCCCCGGCGTCGGCGCTGGCGTTCACGGTCCAACCGACGAGCACGACGGGCGGGGCGCGGATTGCCCCCGCCGTCCAGGTGGAGATACGCGACCCGCTGGGCAACCGGGTCTCGAGCAGCGCGACCGTGACGCTGGCGATCGGAACCAACCCGGCCGGCGGCACATTGCTGGGCACCAAGTCGGTCAACGCCGTTGCGGGCGTGGCCACGTTCAGCGACCTCGCCATCGACCGGGCGGGTACCGGCTACACGCTGCGCGCTACCTCGGGCAGCCTGGCGGCCGCGACCTCGACGCCGTTCGACATCACCGGCGGCTCGGTCTCGGCGTCGTTGTCCACGGTGAGCGCCGCCCCCACGACTATCGCGGCGGGCTCGGGGGTCGCGACGATCACGGTGACCGTGAAGGACGCCGCAGGCAACCCCGTAAGCGGCGCGACCGTCGTTCTGGCGGCCACCGGGAGCGGCAACACACTCACCCAGCCCACCGGACCGACCGGCACCAGCGGCGAGGCCACAGGGACCCTGAGCTCCAGCGTGGGCGAGACGAAGACGGTCAGCGCCACAGCGAACGGAATGGCCATCACACAGACGGCGACGGTGACGGTGACACCGCCGCCTCCGCCGCCCCCCGGCGCGATCGCCCAGGCGCTGCTCACGGCCGGCACCAACCCGACCAACCAGAAGGTCTACACCACGGCTGCCATCGGCCCGGCCTCAAACACGCTCATCACGGTGGCTGTGCTCGGACACAACTCGACCAGTGCCCCTCCGAGCCCCACGCTCTCGGGCGGCGGCATGACGACGTGGACGGAGGTGGCGAGCGTGGTCTTCGACGCCGTGGCGACGCCGCACCGGCGGCTCACGATCTTCCGGGCCATGAGCGCGGCACCGGGCAGCGGACCGATCACCATCACGTTCAGCGTAAATCTGTCCCATTGCCAGTGGATCGTGTCGCAATGGGCGGGGGTGGAAACGAGCGGCGTGAATGGGGCAGGCGCCATCGGGCAGACGGGGTCGACCAGCGGCGACGCGGTGAGTGGCCTGACGGTCCCGCTCGCGGCCTTCAGCAATGCCAACGACGTGGCATACGGCGCCTTCGCGGTGAATCGCAACGTCGCCGTGGTGAATCCAGGCGCGGGTTTCACGGAGATCAGCGAGCAGCCCTCGGGCGAAAGCACCCCCGGCGATGTCGAGACGGAATGGGCGGCGAACCTCAATACGATCGCGGCGGCCTGGACCAGCCTGAACGGCGGCGCGCTCGGAGTCCAGATCAAAGCGGCTGGGGGGGGCTCCGGGTCGGGCGTGGATCCGGCGCAGTCGACGCTGGTCGCGTCACCCGCGTCGATCACGGCGGGGGGTGAGACGGCGACGATCACCGTGACCGTGAAGGATGCGAGCGGCGCCCCGATCAGCGGCGCGAGCGTCGTGCTGGCGGCCACGGGGACCGGGAACACCCTGACGCAGCCCACCGGGCTCACGGACGTGAACGGTGTGGCGAGCGGGACTCTGGCCTCTACGGTGGCGGGGACGAAGACCGTATCGGCGACCGCGAACGGGACGCCGCTCAGCCACAGCGCCGCGGTAACGGTGACGGCAGGGCCGGTCTCGGCCGCGCGGTCGACCGTGACGGCGGCGCCGAGCGCGATCGCCCCAGGAGCGGAGACGTCCACGATCACGGTGACGGCGAAGGATGGCTTCGGGAATCCGGTGAGCGGGGCGACGGTGGTGCTCGCTGCGTCCGGGAGCGGAAACACGCTGACGCAGCCCGCTGGGTCCACGAACGCGAATGGCGTGGCGACCGGGACGCTGCGGTCGGACGTCGAGGAAACGAAGACGGTCTCGGCCGTGGCCGACGGGACGGCGATCACGCAGACTGCGACGGTAACGGTCGCCCGGGCCATATCGGCGTCGCAATCCACGGTGACGGCGTCCCCGACGTCGGTCGCTGCCGGTGAGGCGGCGACGATCACGGTCACCGTGAAAGACGCGAGCGGCACCCCGATCAGCGGCGCGAGCGTCGTGCTGGCCGCCACGGGGACCGGGAACACCCTGACCCAGCCCACGGGCCTCACCGATGGGAACGGGGTGGTGACCGGGACACTGGCCTCGACCGCGGCGGGAACGAAGACGGTATCGGCGACGGCGAACGGGACACCGCTCAACCAGACCGCCGCGGTGACGGTGACGGCGGGGCCGGTCTCGGCCGCCCAGTCGACGGTGACGGCCGCGCCGGCGACGATCGCGGCGGGGAGCGGAACGTCGACGATCACGGTGACGGCGAAGGATGACTTCGGGAATCCGGTGAGCGGGGCGACGGTCGTGCTGGCGGCGACGGGGACCGGGAACACGGTGACGCAGCCGGCTGGGCCCAGCGGCGCGAATGGGGTCGCGACCGGAACGCTGAGCTCGACGGTGGCGGAGCCGAAGACGGTGTCGGCCACGGCGAGCGGGACGGCCATCACCCAGACCGCGACCGTGACGGTAACGGCCCAATCGTCCGGAACGATCACCCAGACCCTGCTCACGGCCGGCACCAACCCGGTCAACCTGCAGGTCTACACCACGGCCGCCATTGCCCCGGCGCCCAACACGCTGGTGACGGTGGCCGTGCTCTCGCACCGGTCGTTCGCCGCTGCGGCCAGCCCCACGGTGTCTGGGGCGGGGATGACCTGGACGCCGGTGGCGAGCGTCACCTTCGATCCCGTGAGCGCGCCCACCCGGCGTCTCACGCTCTACCGGGCAATGAGCGGAGCGCCCGGGAGCGGCCCCCTCACCATCACGTTTGTCGGCAACCAATCCAACTGCCAATGGATCGTGTCGCAGTGGGACGGGGTGGACGTGAGCGGAGTGAACGGGGCGGGGGCGGTAGTGCAAACCGGCTCGACCAGCGGCGATGGCGTGACCGGCCTGACCGTGCCGCTCGGCGCTTTCGGGAGCGCCAACAGCGTCGCCTACGGCGCCTTCGGGGTGAATCGCAACCTCGCCGTGATCACGCCGGGCGCGGGCTTCACGGAGATCGCCGAGCAGCCCTCGGGCGAAGCCACCCCGGGAGATCTCGAGGTGGAATGGACCACGAACGACGACACCATCGACGCGACCTGGCCGCTCGCCCTGAACGGCGGTGCCTTGGCGGTCGAGATCCGGGCCCGGACGCTACCCTAGCGCGGCACCAATATCACGCTGGCGACGCGCAGATCCGGGGGGAGCGGGGGCTCGCTCAACCCCCCGCACTCGCGCCGCTCGCGCGGCGGGAACGCCATCCGGAACGCCACGCCCGGCAGCGACGAGAACCAGACTCGCAGTACGCAGCCTGGCTCCGCCACTCCCGGAGCGCCGTACGCCCGCTGCAAGTCCCCGAGCGTCGACCCGACGCCTAGTCCTGCCGCCGTCTTCGGCCCACTCCGTTCCAGACTCACCTCGCGGACGGTAGCGCTCGGGAGGGTGTCGGTGAACAGCGCCGTGACGGTCGCTTCGCCGAGTCGTGCGGCCACAGTGGGCACGGCGAAACCGTCGGGATCTGACGTCCAGCGATACGTGAGCCCCGGGCAGTCACGTTGCAGGTCCGCCAGCGACGCGTCCAGCCGAAACGGCCCGATCGAGTCCGACGTGATGCGGGGGGGTTCGCGGCGGCACTGGGGAATGGGGCCGACGGTCTTCGGATCGCTGGTGGTGTCGGCAGGCCACGGCGAGGCCGCCGCGATTGTGGCGCCGTCATGACCCGCGTCCCCGAACGCCGTCACCGAGGTGCGGATGTTATCGTGGACCAGGTGCTGGTTGGGCTGTCCGGAGTTGGCCGTGGACGGGTCGATGAGCGCGGTCTTGTCCGCGTTCAAGAACCAGGTCGCCAGTTCCATTCGCAGCGTCACGTTCACGGTCGTGTCGGGCGGGACCTCGAGCGGCGGCGTCAACGCCGTTTCCTCCTGCTCGCTGAACCCCGAGGTATACACGAAGTCGCCGCGCTTGCCCGCACGGCTGTAGGTGCCCTCGACCCGGATCGACGTGCCGGCGAGCTCGGGGCGGACTGCGAGCAACGCGGCGTCGTGGCTCGGGTGCGGCGGCTGGATCGCAAAGTGGAAGACGATGTACGTGTCAGCGCGTGCCCGCGCTGTGATCATGGGTGCCGCTGGGTTCTCGAGCGGGAGCGTCACCAGCGCCGGTCCCATCTCGAGCGGGGCGCACGCCTCCTCCTCCTTTTCCTCAGGGTCGCATTCCCCAGAGCCCTGTGGCGCGAGCTGGATCTCCGCCAGGACCAGTTGGACGCGGTGGATGATGATCGAGTCGCGCCCCCGCGTTGCCAGGCCGCTGCCTCCCGGGGCCTCAGCAGACGCCTGACCGGCCGACAGGTGCAGCGCGACCGAGCCGGAACGCTGGCGCTCGCCGCAGCCGAGCAGGGCCAGCGTCAGGGCGGCCGCGGCAGCGGCGGCGCGGTGTGTAGCCTTCCCGTTACGAGAGTGTATCATGCCGACCCCGGGTCCTTTCAGAGTGGTGGTATAAGTCGTTGCGGCATAAGGGGCTCACTCGGCCCGGTTGTTGCCACTGCAATGGCTGAACCTTCGGGAACTCTTTCATGCGCTCAGCTTCCAGCCGCGTGCGGTCGGCGTGTATCCTCGTGGCGTCGGCTCTCGCCGTCGCCGCTTGCAGCGATGCCGGTGACCTCACACAACCGACCCAGAAAACTTTCATCACGCCGTCCGGCCTGATCACGTCGAACCCGCCCGTCATCTTCTCCGGGGCGGGCGACATCGGGACGTGCAACAGCAACAACGACGAGGCCACGGCGAAACTGTTGGACAACATTTCCGGCCCGGTGTTCATCCTGGGCGACAACGTGTACGAGAACGGCACCAACTCCGAATACAACAACTGCTACGCGCCCACCTGGGGCCGCCACAAGGCGCGCACCTTTCCCTCGGCAGGCAATCACGACTACAACACCAGCGGCGCGTCCGGGTATTACAACTATTTCGGCGCCGCGGCGGGCGACCCCGCCAAGGGGTACTACAGCTTCGACCTCGGCGCCTGGCACGTCATCGTCCTCAACAGCAACATCTCGATGACCGCCACGTCGGGGCAAGTCAACTGGCTCAAGGGCGACCTCGCGGCACACCCCAACCTGTGCACCCTCGCCTACTGGCACCACCCCCTGTACTCGTCGACCGGCGGCACCGGCTCGGGAGGCGTCACCTACAGCAGCGTGCGCCCGCTGTGGGACGTCCTGTACCCGGCCGGCGTCGACCTGGTGCTCGGCGGGCACCGCCATTTCTATGAGCGGCTCGGTCCGATGAAGCCGAACGGCAGCCGGGACGACGTCTTCGGCATACGCGAGATCGTCGCCGGCATGGGGGGTAAGAGCGGCGGGAGCGTGAGCAACAAGTTCCCCACCAGCGAAGCGGCCGACGGCGTCACCTTCGGGGTGCTGAAGTTGTACCTGTACGAGGACGGCTACGCCTGGAAGATGATCCCCATCGCGGGCAAGACATACACCGATTCCGGGAGCACCAACTGTCACGGCGCACCGGGTGGCCCGCCACCGCCGCCTCCGGGCGGCGTCTCGGCGTCGCAGTCCACCGTGAGCGCCACACCCGCGACCATCACGGCGGGCGGTGGGTCCAACGTCGCGACGATCACGGTCACCGCCAAGGACGCGAGCGGCAACCCGGTCAGCGGCGCGACCGTCACGCTGGCAGCCTCCGGATCCCTCA
>Ga0075423_10002743_pt1 | contig 16104 bp, 19 predicted proteins | sample SoiMethybrSBSTD2_FD_80114 | JGI IMG/M metagenome (GOLD analysis project Ga0075423, IMG submission 80114) | Bulk soil microbial communities from a Populus tree surrounding site in Tennessee, USA - Soil MetaG P. TD hybrid SBSTD2 | ecosystem: Environmental > Terrestrial > Soil > Tree plantation...
CCAGATGCGAGGTAGCACCGCCTCGCGCCCTGTCAGAGCCGGACGCGCGCGACCCCAGAGCAGCGCGAAATAGTGCCGCGCGGCCTCCGCCGACGCGCCGCGATAGCGAGCGATAAGCAGTCCCGGCAACCGCGTCACGGCGCTCTCGCCGTCCTCGCAGGTCACTTCCCGGCACGCCGCGATCAGGTGTTCAGGCACCTGCGGCGCGGCTGCGAGGAATGTACCAAATACGGGCTGGCGATTCAGACCGACCTGCGCGCTCATGAGCGACGCACCGCCGGCGATGAGCGAGCGTTCGATCCATTGCCGAGTGCCGTCGCGCAGAATGACGACTTCCTGCCGCATCCGGCCGTGACGAAATTCCTCGCCGGCATGGCGGCGACCGAGGCAGACAATGTCCCATCCGATGAACGCTGCATCTCGCTGCAGGACGATGCGCGTGCCGAGCTCGGCGATCGCGCCGTCGAAGACGATCGATTCCTGGGGCAGCCACTCGAGGAGCGCCTGCGATCCGATCGCGAATGCCAGCCGCTGCTGCGCCGGAGCGCCGGCGGAGCGATACCACTTTGCCGCGCCCGGCGTCGTGAGCTGTGCCTGCGCGAGCGCAAGGACGGAGACATCGAGGGCGAGCCGATCTCCGCCGACGATACCCGCCGGCGGATGCACGACGATGTTCTGGCAGAGTGCGTCGTCCTCGGGGTAGAGCGACTTCTGCACGACCAGCGGCCCGCGATGCAGCCGCCGCGCGAGCACGGTTCGGCCGCCGCGGCGCTCGTAGCCGAGCGAGAGCTCGCCGCTCCAGCCGGCGCACACGGCATCTCGCTGGAGCGCGTGGTCGGCAGCGGCGTTCATCGCGGCAGTGTAGCGCAAGGCACAAGCCATTTGATTCTTCGTACCGGAACGGTACGGTGTGCGCGAAATGGCTGCGAGGGAGATCATCGTTGCGGGTTTGGCGGAAACGATCCCTATCTCAATGGCGATCGTCCTTCGAAAGCTTCAATGCGCGCTCGTACAAGCGGTTTCGGGGCGCTCCGGTGAGCTTCACCGCCAGCCGGACCGCCTGCGCAACCGGCAATTCGGCAAGGAGCGTGCTGAGCATACGGTCGTGGGCATCGGCACCGTCTCCGGCCTGGATCGTTGCACCGGGCGCATCGACGATAAGGACGAATTCACCGCGCGCGCGGTCGGTATCGGCGGCGAGCCATGCCGGCGCCTCGCCCAGGCGACAACGGTGAATGGTTTCGAAGCGCTTGGTCAATTCGCGCGCGACGACGAGCCCGCGCTCGGGACCGAGCACGACGACCAGCGCATCGAGGGTGGCTGCAATCCGGTGCGGAGCCTCGTAGAATACGAGCGCACCGGGATAGTCGGAGACGCGCGTGAGCGCGGCGCGGCGCGCGGTCGCAGCCGCGGGCAGGAAGCCGCAAAACAGCCACTGCGGCGCGGCGATCCCCGACGCAGACAGCGCCGCGATGACCGCGCTCGGGCCGGGGACCGGCACGACAACGTATCCGGCTTGAGCCACCGCGCGTACCAGCGCTGCGCCCGGATCGCTCACGGCAGGCGTTCCCGCGTCGCTGACCAGAGCGACGCTCTTGCCCGAGCCGAGAAGCGACACGATCTCGGCAGCGCGGCGGCGCTCGTTGTGCGCGTGCAGAGACAACATTCGCGTGGCAATGCCGTGGCGCGCCAGCAGCTTGGAAGTCACGCGCGTATCCTCGGCCGCGATAACGTCGACCGAAGCCAGGATGTCGAGCGCGCGCAAGGTGATGTCGCGCAGGTTTCCGAGCGGCGTCGCGACCACATATAATACGTTTCCGATCGCCGATATTTTCTCGCCTGTCGTCACGGCGACGATCTCCTTCCGATGGCCGCTACGCATCCAACTCTGCCGCGCGTGCGCGCTACTGTCCTGCTGCTGCTCGCAGCCTCGCTCCTCGTCGCGTGCGCGGGCCCCGGTCCATTGTCCAGATCGCGCCCCGGACCCGCAACCACGGCGCCACCGCCACCGGCGTCAACCGCCCTTGCGCGGACGTACCCACCGCCCGAAGTACCGCTCCCGCAACTCGTCGCGCCCGCGCCGTCGCCGACGATCGTGACGCCGCCAACCTCGGACACGATCTGCCTCGTTCTGCCGCTGGCATCGCCGCTGTACGGCCCTGCCGCCGCAGCGGTCAAAGCCGGGTTCCTCGCCGCTGCCAACGCGGCCGGAAGCGCATCGCGTACGCGAATCATCGCGCATGGGGACGACGGCGTGCTGCCCGCCTTCGCCGCGGCGGCCGAATCCGGTGCGGCGCTGGTCGTCGGGCCGCTCACCCGTGACGACCTGAAGACGGTGCTGGCGCTTGCGCTCACGAGGCCGCGCATGCTGGCCCTGAACCAGCAGGAAGATGGTTCCGCGCTGCCCGACCAAGTGTACGCGTTGAGCCTTTCCATCGAGAGCGACGCGGAGCTTCTCGCGCGGCGCGCGTATGCCGACGGCGCGCGCACCCTGGCCACCGTCGCCAGCGATGTGCCGCTGCAACGCAGATTTAAGGCCGCGTTCTCGGCCGCCTGGGAGCGAACCGGCGGTTCGACCACGCGCGATTATCGATTCGACGCACATCCGGAGGTATTGAGCCTGCTGCGGCGAGAGCTGATCGCGCGGCCAGCCGATGCGACGCTGCTCGCGGTCAACGCCGACGAAGCGCCGCTCGCGAAATCGTTTCTGCCGCCGGGACCCGTGTACGCGAGCAGCCAGATCGCAGACGGCCTGCCCCCGCCGATGCTGCGCGACCTCGAGGGTGTACGTTACGTCGAGATTCCGTGGCTGGCGGATCCGGCCGGCGCGATGTTCGCACGCCTGCCGCACACGAGTTTGGGCGATCCGGTGCTCGATCGCCTGTATGCGCTCGGGCTCGATGCATTCGCGATCGCCGAGCTGCTCGCCAATCCGATCCCGCCGGATCGCGTCGAGTTCGAGGGCGCGACCGGGCATCTCTCGCTCACGCCCGCGCACGTCTTTGTCCGCGAAGGCCAGATCATGGTGATACGGGGCGGTCAGCCAATGCCATACGCACCGACGCCATGAACCGCGGCGCCGCGGCCGAAGCGCTCGCGGCAAGCTATCTTGCAACGCGCGGGCTCACGATCGTTCAACGCAACTATCGCTGCCGCGGCGGCGAAATCGATCTCATCGCCCGCGACGGCGAAGTCCTGGTCTTCGTGGAAGTACGGCTGCGGCGCAATCGGGCGTTCGGCACCGCGGCCGAAAGCATCACCGCTGCCAAGCGCCGACGGTTGCGGCTCGCGGCCCGGCATTATCTCGCGCGCCTCGGACGCGAGCCGCCGTGTCGCTTCGATGCGGTGTTGCTCGACGGACTCGAGACCGAGAACATCGAGTGGCTGCGCGGCGTCGAGGGCATCTGAACGCGGGCCCCCTAGTGAAAGTTGCTACAATCGTTTCCGATGGACACGACCCACCGCATCCGGGCGCACTTTGCCGATAGCGCGCAGCTCAAACTCGCCGCAGTCGACGTCATGACGCCCCATATCGCGCGGGCCGCCGCCTTGATGACCGATTGCCTGCTCGCCGACGGCAAGATACTTGCCTGCGGCAACGGTGGCTCGGCGTCCGACGCCCAGCATTTCGCGGCCGAGATGGTCGGCCGGTTCGAACGCGAGCGACCTGAGCTGCCTGCGATCTCGCTCGCCACCGATACCTCGATCCTGACCGCGATCGCCAACGACTATGATTTCGCGCAAGTGTTCGCGAGGCAGGTCCGGGCGCTGGGCGACGCCGGAGACATCCTCCTCGCGATCTCGACGTCCGGCAATTCGGGCAATGTCGTGGCCGCAGCCGATGCTGCGCACGATCGCGGCATGCGCATCGTCGCGTTGACCGGCAAGGGCGGCGGGCGGCTCGGCGAACTCGTAACCGTCGACGATGTCCATCTGTGCGTGCCGCACACGGTCACCGCGCGGATCCAGGAAGTGCACCTGCTCACCATCCACTGCCTCTGCGACGCAATCGACGCGAGCTTGCTCGGAGACGAAGCATGATCATGCATCCCCTTTGGCGCGCCGCCGCGCTCCTTTTCTTCGCGGCCTCGATTCCCGCGCTGCTGCTGCAAGGCTGCCTTCCCCTGGTAGTGGGCGCGGCCGGCGGCACGGCGCTGGTCGCGACCGACCGCCGCTCGACCGGAGCGCAGCTCGACGACGAGATCATCGAGGACAAGATCGTCGCGACGGTGCTGCAGCGCTTCAAGGGCGACTTCCACGTCAATGCCACGAGCTATAACGGCATCGTGCTGCTGACGGGCGAAGTGCCGGCCGAAGGCGCGAAGGCGGACATCGGCGAGATCGCGCGCACAACGCCGAAGGTTCGTGCCGTGCAGAACGAGCTCGTCATTGGCGCGGTCACCGATCTGGGTTCCCGCAGCAACGACACGCTGACCACCTCCAAGGTAAAGGCGAGGTTCGTCGAGGCGAACAAGTTCCAGATCAATCATGTCAAGGTCGTGACCGAGCGCGGCGTCGTGTACCTGCTGGGACTCGTGCGTCGCGACGAGGGCGACGCCGCTGCCGAAATCGCCCGTACGACCAGTGGCGCGCAGCGGGTTGTGAAGGTCTTCGAATACGTCGCTGGATGACGACGCGCGGGAGCACGGCACCCGAGCCCGGCTTCGCCGCCAAGATCGCGACGCGCGCAGCGCTCGCCGGACGTCTTCAGGCGCTTCCGCGACCGCAGGTATTCACCAACGGCGTATTCGACATCCTCCACCGCGGTCACGTCACTTATCTCGATCGTGCCCGCAGCCTCGGGGCGTCGCTCATCGTCGGCGTCAATACCGATGCTTCCGTGCGCCGCCTCGGCAAGGGAGATGACCGGCCGGTCAATGCCCTTGCCGATCGCGTCGCGGTTCTCGCCGCGCTCGAGGCGGTCAGCCTGGTCGTCGCATTCGACGAGGACACGCCTCTCGCACTGATATTGGTTTGCCATCCGGACATCATCGTCAAGGGCGGGGACTATTCGGCCGCGACGACGGTCGGCGCGGCGGAGGTGATCGCCTGGGGCGGACGCTTCGAGGCGATTCCCGTCGTTCCGGACTGTTCGACGTCGGCGCTCCTGGCAAATATCCGCCGCTCGATGCGCTGATATACTTGGACGTTGAACCGCGGCCTCCAATGTATCAATCGCTCGATCCCGTCCGATTGCAGACGTTGCTTCAGGGCGCCGCGCCGCCCAGGCTCATCGATGTGCGCAGCACCGCCGAGGTCGCGCGCGGTGCGATTCCCGGCGCGACACACATCGAGCTTTCGGCCCTTCCGACGCGCGCCGCCGAGCTCGATCCGGAGGCGCCGTGCGTCCTGTACTGCCTCTCAGGCGCACGATCGGCGCAGGGTTGCGCGTATCTCGCCCAGCGCGGTTTCCAGCGGCTTTATCATCTCGACGGCGGGATCGCGGCCTGGGCCAAGGCCGGATTGCGCGTCACTCTCTAGGAATCAGCGATGGAACAGGCGCTCTCGATCGACCGCGAAGTCGATGCCAGGGGACTCAATTGTCCGCTGCCTATCCTGCGCACCAAGAAAGCGCTGAACGACATGAAGAGCGGGCAGGTACTGCGCATTCTCGCCACCGACCCCTCGGCGCTGCGCGACTTCCAGGCTTTTGCCAAGCAGACCGGCAACGAGCTCTTGCAGCACGTCGAACAGGACGGCGTGTTCTCTTTCCTGGTCAGGCGCAGATAGCCGCCAGGCGACCGCAACGCTTGCAGCGGGCTTTGACTTGAGGCCACGGCCGGTGCATCACCACCCCAAGGATTCAAAGGCAGCGCATGTCCACTGACACGCCCGCCGTCGTGGAGCTGACCAAGGAAACCTTTGCGCAGTCGCTCGACGGCTGCCCCTTTGCGGTGCTCGATTTCTGGGCGCCATGGTGTGGGCCCTGCCGCGCCTTTGCGCCGGTTTTCGCGGCGGCCGCGAGCCGGCATCCTGACCTGCTGTTCGCGAAAGTGAATACGGAAGAGCAGCAGGAGCTGGCCGCGCACTTTCATATCCGATCGATCCCGACGCTGATGATTTTCCGCGACAACTTCATCGTGTTTGCGCAACCGGGAGCGCTGTCCGCGGGCGCGCTCGAGGAGGTGCTCGCCGCGGCTCACACGCTCGACATGGACGCGGTGCGGCGCGAAGCGTCGGCTCAGGAGAGCGCGGCCACCGCGACGCGCGCCTGACGGGAGGCGCGGCGGGAGCCGGGACCCACCGGCACGGTCGCTGCGGTCATGCCGCCGCTCTCGGCCCGTCGCGACCGAATAGTCATCTGCGGTATCGATTCAGGAAGTCGAGGACGATCCCCTTCTGGCTCTTTTCGATCGCGGCATCGAGGCTGCGGTCTCCGGGGTCGTATTGCGCCGCCTTCCGGAATGCGTTGATCGCATCCTGATGGTAGCCCTGCGCCTGCATCGCGTACCCCAGGCAACGCCACGGCTCGGGACTCCAGAATTCGAGGTTGGACCACGCCTGACAAAGCTCCCCCGCTCGCCGCCAGTTTCCCGCATTCAGCATGCGCGGCCCCTCGCCACGGAGCAGCGCGAGTCGCGCCTGCCGTTCGGCGAACAATGCAGCGGTATCGACATCGTTGACGGCCGGATTGCGGAGCTGCGGCGTAGCAATATTGGGCGAGGGCGCGGTCAGTGTCCGGTCGATCGAGCCGATCTTGCCCACATCGCCCTGAAATCCATAGGACAACAGCGACGGCGGCGACGGGACCCAGGATACGATCGCCGTCTTCGCCATCGCGATCGAGTCGGCCATCGGCTCATGCCAGGCGACACCGTAGAGCCAGAGCATCGCGGCCAAGCCGACGACGCCCGTGACCGTATTGAGGACGCCCGGTGGACTGTGCGTGACCAGGCAGTCCTCCGTGAAATCCCAGTCGGTTTCGCCGTTCTGCGCGACGGTCTCATACGCGACAGCGATCAGGATCGGTGCCAGCAAGGGGAAGCCGCAGGCTATCCCCTCCCACCACACCCGGAACGCCCGGCGCAGCGCGCGCTGCAATTGCGCACGCACGTCGCGCCTTGCATACGCATCGCTGATCGAGAACTGGAGGTAGACGCCGAACAGCCATTTGCCCGGGGTCTGTTGCAGCGCTGCGATCAGCAGCGCCTCGACCGGCACCCAGGTCGCAGTGATCAGCATAGGCGCAACCAGCGGATGGCCGACCCAGAACGCCGCCTGGTCGCCGATCAGACCCGCGCCGTGCAGCTCGGACAAGAGCAGTGCCAGCATGAGGCCCCAGATGGCGTAATCGAACAGGCGCGCTGCGAGACGGTTCCACGGCCGCGGCTCGCTCGTCCGGCCGGCTTTCGCGCGCTCGAGCTCCGCCATCCGCAACTGGAAGATCCAGCTCGCGTCTTCCTGTGGCGCGTCGGTCCCCAGAAAGACGCTTTTCTCGCGGCGCCAGTTGAGTATGGCGATGTCGGTCTGCGGCATCAGCGCAGGCAACGGGACGACCCGGCGCCGCCGCATGAACGCGATACCATGCACCACGCCGTAGATCAGCGCCAAGACGAGCAGCGTGAGCGTCAGCCACACCAGCACCTGCTTGGCGACCAGCACCGCGTCGGCCGGCGTGACGAAGACGATGGCGCCCGCGATAAAAGCGCCGAACAGCGTGCACAATGCAAGGCGCCCCGCAACGGTGCGTCCGAACGACGCGACGACGCGCTCGGTCAGTCCCGGGTGGTGCAGCGTCTTTTCCAGCGAGCCGCCCGATGAGGTCAGCACGCGCTCCTCGGCGATGTCGATCACATCGTCGCCGGCTTGCGTAGCAGTGCCGGTGCCGGCATCGACAGCGACATTCGAGACGAAGTGCGCGATGCGCTGCTCGGTGGTCGCCTCGGTCGCGACTGCGAGCTCCTGATCGTATCGCTGGCGCTGCCCCGGGTCGCTCAGTATGCGGCTCGCGTGATTGATGAACCGCAGGGCCTCTTCGACATTGCCCTGTCCGTCGCGCGTCTTCGCATAATACTTGCGGATCAAACGGCGCAACGCGGCGCGCACCTCCTCATCCGAGGCGGCCTGCGGAATTCCCAGAGCTTCGTAGAGCGTTGCTTTCATGGCCGCTACCGCGGCAAATTGCAACGAATTTGACGTTGGGATATTCCGGTAATTAGCCCGCCATTGCAAGTTGCGCGCTTGGCGCGGCACAGAACGCGCAAAGGAACTGGCGCTGCGCGGCAAACGCTGCCGCTGTGCGTCACGCCGGCGAGAAAAACTGTCGAAGCCGCCCTTTGGATAAAAAAGGCGGCTCCGTGGCCGCCTTTTCGATAAGCCGCCGGCGCGGCCCGTTTGCCGTCACTCGCCCTGCTTGCCTTCGCGTTGCGAAAGCTTCTCGCGGATGCGCGCCGACTTTCCGGAACGCCCGCGCAGGTAGTACAGCTTGGCACGGCGGACGTCGCCCTTGCGCTTGACCTCGATACTCGCAATCAGCGGCGAATAGGTCTGGAACGTGCGCTCGACGCCCTCGCCGCTCGAGATCTTGCGCACCACGAACGACGAGTTGAGGCCGCGATTGCGCTTTGCGATCACGACGCCTTCGTACGCCTGCACGCGCTTGCGATCCCCTTCGACGACGTTGACGTTGACGATGACGGTGTCGCCGGGCGCGAACTCGGGGACCGTCTTGCCCAGGCGGGCAATCTCTTCTTGCTCCAGTTGCTCGATGATGTTCATGCAGCCTCTCTCCACTCGATTACGGATCCTGCGGCCGTCGGCCATGCATTGGGAGCGCAGGTCGCTCCCCGATGCACGCGTTTACCCTATGTTACCGCTCGCTTCTCCCGGTTTCCCGTTCCCGCCTGAATTCGTCGAGCAGTACTGCTTCCTCGTCGCTCGTGCCGCGCGCGGCAAGCAGTTCCGGACGCCGCAACCACGTCCGCCCCAGCGCCTGCTTCAGGCGCCAGCGCACGATTGCCGCATGGTCGCCCGACAGCAGCACCGCCGGCACCGCGCGTCCCTCGTACACCTCCGGCCGCGTGTAGTGCGGGCAGTCAAGCAAGCCGTCGACGAAGGAATCCTCGACGCTCGACTGCGCATCGTTCAACACGCCGGGCAACTGCCGCACGATCGCATCGATCAGCAATAGCGCCGGCAACTCGCCTCCCGAGACGACGAAATCGCCGATCGAGAGCTCCAGATCGACGGCGCGCTCGAGCAGCCTCTCATCGACGCCCTCGTAGCGACCGGTAACGACCACCAAGCCCGGCTCCGCCGCCAGCTCGACGACTCGCCGGTGCCGTAGCGGCTCGCCTTGCGGCGACATGTAAATCACGCGAGCTCTCGACACGCCCCTGCTCGAAAGCCGTCGGCACGCCGCGTCGATCGCCTGTTTCAGCGGCTCGGCCAGCATAACCATGCCCGGCCCGCCGCCGTACGGCCGATCGTCGACGCTCTTATGACGATCCGTGGCGAAATCGCGCGGATTCGTCGTCCCGAGCGTCCACAATGCGCGCTCCCGCGCCCGCCCGGTCACTCCATACGACGCGGCAGCTTCCACCAGCTCGGCAAACAGCGTAACGACCTCGATGTGCATCGTCTTCGCGTTCCCGTCACCGCATCTTCAAAGCCTCGCCCGTCGGCTTCTCCTGCGAGCGCGAGAGCCATCCAATCAATAGTCCGGTTGCCAGTCGACCACGATCCGGTCTCCGGCAATATCGATCGCATCGACGTAGACCGGCACCAGCGGTATCAGCCGCTCGCCCTCATCGCCACCCCCTTCCGCGGCCACCCGCAGGACCGGATGCGCGCCCGTCTCCAGCACGCTGCCGACGCGTCCGAGCTTCACGCCGGAGCGGTTGATCACCGCAAGGCCGACGAGGTCGGCGAGATAGACCTCGCCCGCAGTGAGCGCGGGCAGCGAAGCCCTCGGCACACCGATAGCCGCGCCTCGCCATGGCGCCACTTCCTCGCGCCGGCTCATTCCCTCGAGCCGTGCTACCAGCGCGTTAGCATGCACACGCGCCTCGAGCACCGCAAACTCGGACCATCGATCGTCGCCCGTTGCGAGCCACCACGCCCGGTACGCGAGCAAACCGTCGGGTGAGGCGGTGAAAGTACGCGCCTTGATCCAACCCTGTACGCCATAGGGGGCGATCACCCGCCCCATGACCACGAGGTCCGCCGCCCCGCTGACCTCGTTCGTCTTAACCAGCGGTTGCCGGTGCGCCCGCCGCGGCTTTCGTCGCCCCGGCCCGCTTGACCAAGCCCGCGACCGTATCCGACAGCTTGGCGCCCTTGTGCTTCCAGTGATCGATGCGCTCCAGCGAAAGACGCAGCGCTTCTTCGCCCTCGTGGGCGATCGGGTTGTAGAAACCGACGCGCTCGATGAATCGACCATCGCGACGGTTGCGCGAATCGGCGACGACGACGTTGAAGAACGGCCGCTTCTTGGCGCCGCCTCGAGCCAGTCTGATCACTACCATGAAAAATACCTGCTTTCGCCGGAAAAAGATGTTGATTATATGATGAAATCCTGGCCCGTGGCAACCGGAGGCCCGGACGCGTCGCTCGTCGGCTAGCGCAGGCCCGGAAAGCCGCCGCGAAAGGCCCGCAGCATTTTCTGCATCCCTCCTCTAGCGACCATTTTCATCATCTTCTGGGCTTGGTCGAACTGTGCAAGGAGACGGTTGACCTCCTGCACCGATACGCCCGCTCCCGCCGCGACGCGGCGCTTGCGCGCGGCCTTCAACAACTCGGGACGCGAGCGCTCCGCCGGCGTCATCGCGTTGATGATGCCCTCCAGGCGGCGGATGGCACGATCATCGGCCTGCGCTGCCTGCGCGGCCCGCGCGAGCTCGCCCGGAAGCTTGTCGAGCAGGCCTTGCACACCGCCCATCTTGCGCATCTGGCCGATCTGCGCCTTGAAGTCGTCGAGGTCGAAACCTTTGCCTGACTTGACTTTCCTGGCCAGCTTGACCGCCTCATCGCGATCGACCTGCTTGTGCGCCTCCTCAATCAACGTCAGCACATCGCCCATGCCGAGGATGCGCGAGGCCATGCGCTCCGGGTGGAAAACCTCGAGGCCGTCGAGCTTCTCGGAGACACCGGCGAATTTGATCGGCGCGCCGGTTACCTGCCGCACCGACAATGCCGCGCCGCCACGCGCATCGCCGTCGAGTTTGGTCAGCACGACGCCGGTCAGCGGCAACGTTGCGGCGAAAGCCTTGGCCGTGTTGACCGCATCCTGGCCCTGCATTGCATCGACGACGAACAGGGTTTCAACGGGGTGCAGCGCCGCGTGCAGCGCAGCGATCTCGTGCATCATCGCCTCGTCGATCGCGAGCCGCCCAGCCGTGTCGACGATCAGCACGTCGTGGTAGTGCTTGCGCGCCCAGTCGAGCGCGGCGAGAGCGATGGCGACCGGCTCTCCTGCGGGCGTCGTCGGAAAGCAGTCGACGCCGAGCTCCCGCGCCAACGTCGCGAGCTGCTCCATCGCCGCGGGGCGGTACACGTCGCAGCTTACCAGCAGCACTTTCTTGCGCGAGTCGTGGCGCAGGAGCCGCGCAAGCTTGGCCGCGGTCGTCGTCTTGCCGGAACCCTGCAAGCCCGCCAGGAGGATCACGGCCGGCGGAGTCGTGGCGAGGGCTAACGGAGCGGCGCCGCCTCCCATCAGCGTCGCAAGCTCGCGTTGAACGACGCCGATCAGCGCCTGGCCCGGCGAGAGTGAGCTCAAGACTTCCTGTCCGAGCGCCTTGTCGCGGACTGCAGCGATGAACTGCTTGACCACCGGCAACGCCACGTCGGCTTCGAGCAGCGCGAGGCGAACCTCGCGCAACGCGGCCTGGACATTGTCTTCGGTGAGACGCGCCTCGCCGCGCAGTGCCTTCACGACGCGTCCAAGCCGCTGGGTCAGATTGTCGAGCATCGGAAAGCGATCCTGGCTTGCGTGAGATGGCGCGACGACCCTGCCGCAGCCTTGGTGTAAACTCGGCCGGGGTAAGACGCCGGTCCGTGACGATTTTACTCTACTTGCTGGTCCCGGCCGCCTACCTGGCGGCGGCAACGTTCGAATGGAAGCGGTTTACGCCGGGCATTCGTGCGCCGGCGGCGCACGCGGGCACGATTGCCGGCTGGCTCGCTGCGGGCGCACTTGCAGGGCATGCGGTGCTTGTCGTCGGCGCGGTCTTCACTCGCGAAGGTCTCGACGTGAGCCTCGTCAACGCCTTGTCCGCCGTCGCCGGGCTCACCGCCCTGATCGCGTGGATCGGTAATCTGACGCGCACGCTTCCCGGAGTTGCGGCGGTCGCTTTGCCGGTTGCAGCGATCGGAGCATTGCTGCCGGCGCTGTTCCCGAACCCGCATCGCTTTTCTTTCGCCGACGAGCACTGGGCGGCGCTGCACATCGCGGTCGCGTTGATCGCGTACGCGCTTTTTTTCGTCGCCGCGCTGCAGGCGCTGGTACTGCTGGGACTCGAGCGGCGACTGCACCGCGCGCTGCCCGATCCCGCAGCCGAGACTTTGCCGCCGCTGCTCACGCTGGAGCAATTCCTGTTTCGGTTGGTCGGCGTCGGCTACGCGCTGTTAACCTTGACCCTCGTGAGCGGCGTTCTGTTTTCCGAGGAAGTGTTCGGCAAACCGCTGCGGTTCACGCACAAGATCGTGTTCTCATTGCTCGGCTGGTTCGTATTCGGCGCGCTGCTTTTCGGTCGCCATCGCTACGGCTGGCGCGGCCGCACTGCGCTCCACTGGATCCTCGCCGGCACGGCACTGCTGGTTGTTGCCTATGTGGGCAGCAAGTTCGTGCTCGAGGTGATTCTCGGCCGCTAAGGAACCCGCGGATTTCTTGACAGGGGCGGCGCGCGGCCAAATACTGGCCGCAACTGGCGTAACCGCCCAACTAGCTTGGACGATATTCCCTTAAGCAGTCTCTTTGCCGCCTTGGCGGGGCTGCTCTTGGCCTCCGGATTTTTCTCCATCGCCGAAACCGCGATGATGGCGGTCAACCGTTATCGGCTGCGGCATCGGGCGAAGCAAGGGGCCCGCGGCGCAAAACTCGCGCTCGCGCTGCTCGCCCAGACGGACACGCTTCTCGGCGTCATCCTGCTCGGCAATACGCTCGTCGCTGCCGCGGCCGCGACGCTGACTGCGGTGATCACCAAGCGCTTGTTTGGCGAAGGCGAAGCGGCGTTGGCGCTCGGGACCGTCGCCATCTCGTTCGCGCTGCTCGTCTTTTCCGAAATCACGCCGAAGGTGATTGGCGCCGCGCACGCCGACCGTCTCGCGCCCGTGGTGAGCTTTCTGCTGGCGCCGATGCTGAAGATTGCCACGCCGGTCGTATGGTTCGTCAACCTGTTCGTGCGCGGTTTGCTCAAGCTGCTCCGGATCCGGCCCGAGGGCGAGGGCCACGCGCCGCTCACGCAGGAGGAGCTACGATCGCTGGTACTCGAAGGCCAATACTTTCGCGGCAAGCACCGGGCGATGCTCGCAAATCTTTTGGATCTCGACGCCATCAGCGTTGATGATGTCATGACCCCGCGCAGTCAGATCGAAGCGATCGATCTCAACGCCAAGCCGACATTGCTGGCGCAACAGCTCGCCAACAGCTACCACACGCGACTCCCGGCGTACGAAGACGAGCTCGACAACATCGTCGGCATCATCCACGTGAGGCAAGTTCTGCGTCTGTTGCAGGGCGACGAACTCGACTCGGCGCAGTTGCGCACAATTCTGCGCCCGCCCTATTTCATTCCGGCTGGTACTCCGCTGCTTGCGCAGCTGCAGCAGTTTCAGGCCGCGCGCCAGCGGCTCGGGCTCGTGGTCGACGAATACGGTGAATTGCTCGGCCTGGTATCGCTCGAGGACATCCTCGAGGAGATCGTCGGAGAATTCACGACGCAGGCCCCGGGCGGCGCCGAGATATTCCAGCGCGAACCCGACGGCAGTGTTGTAGTCGACGGAATGGCTTCGCTGCGCCTGCTCAATCGCAAGCTTGGTACCGCGTTCCCTCTCGACGGACCCAAGACGCTAAATGGCTTGATCGTCGAACATCTTGGCGAAATCCCCGAAGCTGGAGCGAACTTTCGGCTTTCAGGCCAAGCGATTGAGATTCTTCAGGTCCAGGATCGCGCGGTAAAGGTGGTCAAGCTGTTGCCTCCCGTCGGCCGGAGTGCCGCTCCAGCTTTACAAACCAGCGGCGAGCAGGCATCATCGATCAGCTAAGTTTTATGCGTCTGGAATAATTCGCCGAACGCGGTGGAATCGCGCTCCGACGGACCAGACCACGGATCCATCCGTCATCCAAACGTCATGGCAACGCACGCGGCAACACGAACCATAAGCGGCCTCGCCCGGGCCATGGTGCAGCACGGGCTTTTATCGGAGTATGACGCCGAGACCCTGCAAGGTCAGGCGCAGGCCGCCAACATCGGTTTCGTCGAGCAGATGTTGATCTCGAAGCGGATGACGGCGATGCAGGTGGCGATGTTCGCGTCGCGCGCGTTCGGCACGCCGATGATGGACTTGAACGGCTTCGACATCGATCATATCGAAAAGGATCTGATCGACGCGAGACTGGCCGCCAGCCGTCGCGCGCTGCCGCTCCACAAGCGCGGCAACCGGTTGTTCGTCGCGGTGTCGGATCCGGCCAATCTGCAGGTACTCGATGAGGTCCGGTTCAAGACCAATCTCGTCGTCGACGCGGTCGTCGTCGAGGATGACAAGCTCGCCCAGACGATCGCCAAGTTCGCCGAGACGACGGGCCAGAAAATGTCGAATCTGGTCTCCGACGAAGATCTCGAAATCGAAGTCGATGCCGGCGGCAGGCCGGCGGAGGACGAAGCCAATCCCGACGTCGACGATGCACCCGTTGTCCGGTATCTCCAGAAGATCCTCGTCGACGCGATCAGTGCGGGCGTATCCGATATTCACTTCGAACCCTATGAGAAGTTCTACCGGATCCGCTATCGGCTCGACGGTCAGCTGATGGAGATCGCGCAGCCGCCGCTGGCGATCAAGGACAAGATGGCGTCCCGGATCAAGGTGATCTCCAAGCTCGACATCTCCGAAAAGCGCGTGCCGCAGGACGGCCGGATGAAGCTGGTCCTGTCGAAGAATCGGGCGATCGATTTCCGCGTGAGCACGTTGCCGACGCTCTACGGCGAGAAGCTCGTGTTGCGGATTCTCGATGCCGCGGGCGTCAAGCTGGGCATCGAGGCGCTCGGCTACGAGCCCGAGCAGCAGCAGCTGCTCCTGAATGCGATCAAGCGCCCGTATGGAATGATTCTCGTCACCGGCCCGACGGGCAGCGGCAAGACGGTGTCGCTCTACACGTGCCTCAACATTCTCAACCAGCCCGGCGTCAACATCGCGACGGCCGAGGATCCGGCGGAAATCCAGCTCGCGGGCGTCAATCAGGTCAACGTACACGAGAAGGCCGGCCTCACCTTCGCCACCGCGCTCCGCGCGTTCCTGCGCCAAGATCCCGATATCATCATGGTCGGCGAAATCCGCGATCTGGAAACGGCTGACATCGCGGTCAAGGCGGCGCAGACCGGCCATCTCGTACTGTCCACGCTGCACACCAACGACGCCCCCGCGACGCTGATGCGGCTCCTGAACATGGGTGTTGCGCCCTTCAACATCGCATCCTCCGTCATCCTGATCACCGCCCAGCGTCTGGCGCGCAAGCTCTGCACGCAGTGCAAGCGGCCCGAGGACATTCCGCCGGAAGCACTGGTGCAGGCCGGCTTCGGCGAAGAGGATCTCGACGGCTCATGGCAGGCGTTCGGACCGACCGGCTGCGACGCCTGCAAGGGCACCGGCTACAAGGGTCGTATCGGAATCTACGAGGTAATGCCGATTTCCGACGAAATGCGCCAGCTGATCATGCGCAGTGCCAATGCGCTCGATATCGCCGACCAGTCGCAGAAGGAAGGCGTGAAGAATCTTCGCCAATCCGGCCTGCTGAAGGTCAAGCAGGCCGTGACCTCCCTCGAGGAAGTCGAAGCGATCACCAACGAGTAACCACCGGAAGTCACCACTATGGCCACCGCGATTGCGCAGCGCAGAGACACCCGGGTCAAGGAATATACGTATCTCTGGGAGGGCATCGACCGCAACAAC
>Ga0075423_10002744_pt1 | contig 16104 bp, 15 predicted proteins | sample SoiMethybrSBSTD2_FD_80114 | JGI IMG/M metagenome (GOLD analysis project Ga0075423, IMG submission 80114) | Bulk soil microbial communities from a Populus tree surrounding site in Tennessee, USA - Soil MetaG P. TD hybrid SBSTD2 | ecosystem: Environmental > Terrestrial > Soil > Tree plantation...
AGGCCATCCCCGGCTTCTGGCTGGGCCTGATGCTGATCTATCTCTTCTCGGTGGGCCCCGGCTCATTAAAAAAAAAAGGCACCGGCGGGCTCGCCCACTACGTGATGCCGGTGCTGGTGCTGGCCAGCTTCTACGCCGCGCGCATCGCGCGGCTCACGCGCTCGTCCGTGCTCGACGTCCTCGGCGAGGACTTCATCCTCACCGCGCGCGCCAAGGGCCTCGCCGAGCTGGTGGTGGTGGCGAAGCACACGCTGAAGAACGCGGCCATCCCCATCGTCACGCTGGCCGGGCTCGAGACGGGCCAGCTCCTGGGCGGCGCCGTCATCACCGAGACCATCTTTGCGTGGCCCGGCGTGGGCCGCCTCACCGTGCAGGCCCTGCTCAACCGCGACTTCCCCGTGGTGCTGGCCGCGGTGTTCGTGATCTCGCTGACCTACACCCTGATCAACTTCCTGGTGGACGTGATCTACGGCTGGATCGACCCGCGCACGTCGAGACCCGCGTGAGCGCGCGTCCCCTGCTCGAGAAGGCGCAGCGCAACAGCCTCGGCTTCCTCGGCCTCGCGCTGGCCGGCATCGCCATCGTGGTCGCGCTGGCCGCGCCGCTGCTCGCGCCCCACGATCCCCTCGTGGGCGACTTCGCCCAGAGCCTCAAGCCGCCGGGGACCGCGGGGCATCCGTGGGGCACCGATCAGCTCGGCCGCGACCTCTTCTCGCGGGTGCTCTACGGGGCGCGCATCGCGCTGTTCATCGGGATCTGCGTGGTGCTCATCACCGCGGTGGTGGGCGGCCTCCTCGGGCTCCTTGCCGGCTATTTCGGCGGGTGGCCGGGCACGGTGCTCATGCGCCTGGTAGACGTGCAGCTCTCGTTCCCGCTCATTTTCCTCGCCCTGACCATCAACGCGATCGTGGGCCTCGGCCTCCGGAACATCATCATCAGCCTGGCCGCGGCGGGATGGGTCGTGTATGCTCGCGTGGTCCGTGGGGAGGTCCTGTCGGTGAAGCAGCGCGAGTACGTGCAGGCGGCGGCGGCGCTGGGCCTGGGCCGCGGCCGCATCCTGTTCCGGCACGTGCTTCCCAACGTGCTCCCGTCGATCTTGGTCGTTGCGAGTCTCCAGTTCTCGCAGTTCATCGTGGCGGAGGCGGCCATCTCGTTCCTCGGCTTCGGCGTGCAGCCCCCGACTCCGGCCTGGGGGAGCATGCTGTCGGAGAGCCGCGACTATCTCTACGTCGCGTGGTGGCTGGCCGCCTTCCCCGGCGCGGCCCTGGCCCTGACCGCGCTCGGCATCAATCTCGTCGGGGACTGGCTGCGCGACGTGCTCGACCCGAAATTCCGCGCCTGACGGCGCGTCCTCAGAGGAGGCCTTCATGGTGATTCCCCGGATCCGCACCCTGGCCCTCGCGGCCCTGGCTGCCGTCCTCGTCCTGCCTGCGACGGCGCCCGCGCAGGACCGCGCCAAGACCAAGGAAGTGGTGGTGGCGTTCGCGGCCGAGCCGCGCTCCCTGCTCCCCAACACCATCGTGGACTGGACCACCAACGATCAGGTCGAGCACATGTACGACCGCCTGGTGGACCGGGACGCCAAGACCTACAAGCCCGCGCCCATGCTCGCCACGGGGTGGAAGATCGTCAATGACACCACCTGGGAGTTCACCCTCAAGCAGGGGGTGAAGTTCCACAACGGCGAGCCCTTCAACGCCCAGTCGGTGAAGGCGACGATGGACTACATCAAGGACCCCGCGAACAAGACGCACTACGCGCCGCGATGGGCCCAGGTCAAGGACGTCCAGATCGTCAACGACTACACGGTGCGCTTCATCACCGACAAGCCGTGGCCGGGGCTCATCGACCGCATGGCCGCCACCGACTTCCTGCCCATGCCGCCGAAGGCGCTCAAGGAGCAGGGCGTGCAGGCCCTCGCCGCCAAGCCCATCGGCACGGGGCCGTTCAAGTTCGTGCAGTGGGCGCGCGACGAGAAGCTGGTCCTCGAGCGCAATCCCGACTACTGGCAGGGGCCGGCCGATCTCAGCCGCGTGACCTTCCGCTACATCCCCGAGTTCAGCGCCCGGCTCGCCGCGCTCCTCGCCGGCGAGATCGACATCATGAAGGACGTGCCGCCGCTCAACGTGGAGCAGGTGGACAAGAGCGGCAAGGCCAAGGTGCGCGCCACCGTGTCCTCGCGCATCAACTACCTGGCCCTCGTGAACCTCAAGCCCGGCCCCCTGCAGGACCTCCGGGTGCGCAAGGCCATCCACCACGCCGTCAACGTGGACGAGCTGATCGCCCAGGTGCTGCGCGGGCGCGCGACCAAGATGTGCGGGTCGCTCTCTCCCCTCAACGTGGACTACTCGCCGAAGATCGAGTGCATCAAGTACGATCCCGCGCGCGCCCAGGCCCTCTTCAAGGAGGCCGGCGTGGACCCGGCCAAGCTACAGCTCACGCTGGACACGCCGTCGGGCCGCTACCCGCTCGACAAGGACGTCTCGCTCGCCATCGCCTCTCAGCTCGGGCGACTCGGCATCAAGGTCAACGTGGTGGTGAACGAGTGGGGGACGCATCTCGACAAGATCAAGAACCGCACCACCGGCGACATGTTCTTCCTGGGCTGGGGGCCGGCACTCGAGGCCCAGGGCACGATCGAGCAGCTCTTCCAGGCCAAGCCGACCTACTCGTCGTTTGGGAACAACGCCACCATCGACGCCAAGATCGCCCAGGCCGTCACCATCGTCGACCCGAAGAAGCGGCTGGAGTCCTGGGCCGAGCTCCAGCAGCTCGTGCACGACGAGGTGCCGTGGGTGTTCCTCTGGCAGCAGCACGACCTCTACGGCGTGGCGCCCTGGATCGAATGGACGCCGCGGGCCGACGAGAAGGTGTGGATGTACGAGGCGAAGGTGGTCGCGCGCTAGCCGCACATCCGGAGCGGCGGGCGCGGGGCTTCCCCGCGTCCGCCGCTCCGGCTCCCGACGACGCGATCAGACCGCCTGAGCCGGAGGCTCGGCCCGCGCGTCGTCGACGGGGGTCGTCATGGCGGCGCTCTTCGCCGCCATCGCGGCCTTCTCGGCCTCGCTGATCATTTCCTTCGCGTGATCGGTCAGCTCGCTCAGTTCGCGGACGGCCAGGTCGTACCACGTATCGATCTGCATCGTCCCCTCCCCGGCGCCACCATGGGCGCCCCCGTAGGGTGGGATTCGCATGGGCCGTGCCACATCGATGTGCTCGTGATTTCAGGAGCTTGACGCGCCACACGACCCAGCGGTCCCACGGACTCTTGCCCGGCGCCACGCGAGTCTCAGGGCAGGACGCCTGAAGCAAGGGCCCGGAAATCTTGCTAGAATCCGCCCGCTGACCCGACGTCGAGCCGCCGAGGAGGCCGCATGGCTGGAATCACCGTCTTCACCAACGCCTTCCTGATCGACTGCACCGGCAAGGACCCCGTGGACGGCGCCGCCGTCGTCGTGGAGGGCGAGCGGATCAAGGACGTGATCCGGTCCGGCAAGGTGGGGCCCCTCAAGGGCCGCGTGGACACCATCAACTGCAAGGGCAAGACGCTGATGCCCGGCCTCACCGACGCGCATGTGCACATGTGCGCGGTGGACGCCAATATTCCCGAGCAGCATCGCAACAGCCCGCCCAGCCTGGTCGCCGCCAAGGCCATGCGGCGCATCGAGCAGGCGCTGATGCAGGGCTTCACCACGGTGCGCGACGCGGGCGGCGCCGACTACGGCTTCCGCGAAGCCGTGTCCTCCGGCCTCTATCCCGGGCCGCGCCTGCTCGTGTCGGGGCGCCCGCTCTCGCAGACCGGCGGCCACGCCGACAAGCGCCGCCGCGCCGAGTGGATCGCGCCGGTCGAGTGCTGCGTGGGCATGGTCGGCATCATCGCCGATGGGGCCGACGAGGTACGCAAGGCCGCGCGGGAGCAGATCCGCCACGACGTGGACCAGATCAAGATCATGGCCTCGGGGGGCGCGATGTCGCCCGGCGACGAGCTCGACACCACACAGTACACGGTGGACGAGATGAAGGCGGCGGTGGAGGAGGCGAACGCCGTCGGCAAGTACGTGCTCGCCCACGCGTACTCGGGCGCCGCCATCCGCAACGCGGTCACCGCGGGCGTGCGCTGCATCGAGCACGGCAATCTCCTGGACGCGGCGGGGGCGCAGGCGATCAAGAAGGCGGGCGCGTACCTCGTGCCCACCATGGTCACCTACGAGGCCATCTACCGCGAGGGCAAGAACTACGGGATCGGCGATCACCAGATCCAGAAGATCAACATCGCCCGGGAGAAGAGCGTGGAAGGGCTGACCTACGCGTACCGCGCCGGCTGCAAGATCGGCTCGGGCTCCGACCTCCTGGGCGACATGCAGTCCCAGCGCGCGGTGGAGTTCGAGCTGAAGAGCCAGGTCATGAAGCCGATGGAGGTGCTCGTGTCGGCCACGCGCACCAATGCCGAGATCTTCAAGATGGAGTCCGACATCGGCTCGATCGAGCCCGGCAAGTACGCCGATCTCCTCGTCCTCAAGGGCAATCCGCTCAAGGATCTGCGCCTCTTCCAGAACGGGGACAATCTGCTCATGATCATGAAGGGGGGTGTCGCCCACAAGCGGACGGTATGACCAGGAGCGCCAAGGGCGGCAAGAGCAGGAAAACGGCGGCACCCTCGGCGCCGGCGGCGGCGCCCGCGCCGCGTCCTTCCGCCCCCGCCGCGTCCTCTGCCGCGCCCCCCGCCGCCACCCCCGCCGACTTCGAAAAGCTCGGCGTGTTCTATCTCGGGCGCCCCTACGATCTCGGCGCGAAGGCATCCGCCGGCGGCCTCCTCCTCTACGATGCGAAAGATCTCGTCACCCACGCGGTCTGCGTGGGCATGACGGGCAGCGGCAAGACCGGCCTCTGCCTGGCGCTCCTCGAGGAGGCCGCGATCGACGGCGTCCCCGCGCTGGTGATCGATCCCAAGGGCGATCTGGGCAATCTCCTCCTCACCTTCCCCGACCTGCGCCCCGCCGACTTCCGCCCGTGGATCAACGAGGACGACGCGCGGCGCAAGGGCGTGACGCCCGACGCCTTCGCCGAGCAGCAGGCGGCGCTGTGGAGCAAGGGGCTCGCGAGCTGGGGCGAGGACGGCGCGCGCATCCGGCGGCTGCGCGAGGCCGCGGACTTTGCCATCTACACGCCGGGCAGCAATGCCGGGATCCCGGTGTCGATCCTCAAGTCCTTCGCGGCGCCGCCGAGCGCGGTACAGAAGGACGCGGAGGCGCTCGGCGAGCGGATCAGCACCACGGTCACGAGCCTGCTGGGCCTCGTGGGCATCGACGCCGATCCGGTGAAGAGCCGCGAGCACATCCTGATCTCCACCGTTCTTCGCGCCGCGTGGGCGGAGGGACGCGACCTCGATCTCGCCGGGCTCATCCAGCAGATCCAGTCCCCCCCGGTGAAGCGCGTGGGCGTGCTCGATATGGACGCCTTCTTCCCCGCCAAGGACCGCTTCGCGCTCGCCATGACGCTCAACAATCTCCTCGCCGCCCCCGGCTTCGCCGCGTGGATGGAGGGCGAGCCGCTCGACATCCAGACCCTGCTCTTCACGAAGGAGGGCAAGCCCCGCGTCGCGATCTTCTCCATCGCGCACCTCGGCGATGCCGAGCGGATGTTCTTCGTCTCGCTGCTCCTGAACCAGACGGTGGGCTGGATGCGGAACCAGTCCGGCACCACGAGCCTGCGCGCGCTCGTCTACATGGACGAGATCTTCGGCTACTTCCCGCCGGTGGCGAATCCGCCGTCCAAGCAGCCGCTGCTCACCCTGCTCAAGCAGGCGCGCGCCTTCGGCGTCGGCGTAGTGCTCGCCACCCAGAACCCGGTGGATCTCGACTACAAGGGGCTTTCCAACGCGGGGACGTGGTTCATCGGCAGATTGCAGACTGAGCGCGACAAGGCACGGGTGCTCGATGGCCTCGAGGGCGCCGCGGCGGGGGCGGGCAGCCGCTTCGACCGCGGTAAGATGGAGGAGACCATCGCCGGGCTCGGCAACCGCATCTTCCTCATGAACAACGTCCACGACGACGCGCCCGTCGTTTTCGAGACGCGCTGGGCGATGTCCTATCTGCGTGGCCCGCTGACCCGCGACCAGATCCGGACGCTGATGGCGGTTCGTCGCGGCGCCGCGCCGGCCGCGCCCGCGACGCCGGCCACGCCCGCCGCGCCGGCGGCGCCGGCGCCCGCGCGACCCGCGACGCCCGCTTCCCCAGGCTCGGCGCGGCCGGTGCTGCCGCCGGACATCGGCCAGCAGTTCCTGCCCGCGCGAGGCACGGGCGGCGGCCTTGTCTACGCGCCCATGCTGCTGGGCGCGGCCCAGGTCCGCTTCGCGGATGCCAAGCGCGGGATCGACGTCAGCCAGGACGTGACCGCCCTGGCGCCGATCGGCGGCGGCGCGGTGCCGGTGGACTGGGATCAGGCGCGCGAGGCAAGCGTGGCGCTCGCCGATCTCGAGGCCGAGCCGGCGGCCGGCGCGGAGTTCGGCGAGCTGCCCAGCATCGCGACCAAGAAGAAGAGCTACGCGGACTGGAGCCGCGATTTCGCGGGGTGGCTGTTCCGGACACGGGCCCTCGAGCTGCTCTTTTGCCCCGCGGCCAAGGAGACCTCGCGTCCGGGCGAGACCGAGGGCGAGTTCCGCGCGCGGATCCAGCACGGCGCGCGGGAAGCGCGCGACGCGGCGGCGGAGAGCCTGCGCCAGAAGTACGCCCCGAAGATGGCGGCGCTCCAGGAGAAGATCCGGCGAGCCCAGCAGGCGGTGGAGCGCGAGTCCGGCCAGGCCACGCAGCAGGGGCTCCAGGTCGCGATCTCCCTCGGCGCGACCGTCCTTGGGGCGTTCCTCGGCCGCAAGGCGGTGAGCGCCACCACCCTGGGCCGCGCGACCACCGCGGCGCGGGGCGCGGGCCGCGCGATGAAGGAGGCGCAGGACGTCTCGCGCGCCAAGGAGAGCGTGGAGAGCCTCCAGCAGGAGCTCGCGGACCTCGACGCGGAGTTCAAGCGGGAGAGCGACGCCGTCGCCGCGCAGATGGACCCCGCCCAGCAGCCGCTCGAGCCCCTCTCCCTCAAGCCCACCAAGGCGAACATCGCGGTGAAGGTGGTGACGCTCGCGTGGGCGCCGCAGCGCCGCGACGCCGGGGGCGCGCTCGTGCCCGCGTGGGAGTAGCCGCCGCGTGAGGGCGCGGCCGACGCTCGTCCTCCTTGCCGTGGGACTCCTCACCGGCTGCGCGGCCATCGACACGCTCGAGCGGCGCGGCGCCTCCCTCAGCCTCGCGCCGCCCAGCGACGTCGCGCGTCAGCTCGTCGGCCGCTGGGGCGAGGAGTGCAAGGTCGTCATCAACGGCGTGGGCGTCGATGGCCGCGTGGTGGGCTGGGGCCTCGACGGCGAGGCCATCAGCGGCCGGTTCCGGGAAGAGCGCGGCGCCGCGGGCGACGCCGGCATCCTGACCTTCAAGTGGCCGGTGGCCCTCATCCCGGTGCAGCCGGGCTTCACTCGCTCGTCGGCTCACGTGGCCGGGGGCGATCTCGTCTACACCTTCTACCCCGCGACGGCCCGGCTCCGCCTCACCGGGCCTCCGCCGCGGTGGGGGAACAGCGGCTCTCCCGTCTCCCAGACCTTCGACCTCGAGCGCTGCGCCGAACCGGGCCCGACGCCGCGCGATTGGGCGCCGATCGGCGCCCTCCCGCCACCGCCCTACGCCTGAAGGAGACCCTATGCGCCTGACGCTCGCCGTCGCCGGCCTCGCCGCCGTACTGCTGGCCCCCGCGCCCGCTCTTGCGCACAAGGACACCGACCCGCCGCATCAGCGCCACGCCCTGGGCGACCTCAAGCTCGAGAGCGGCGAGGTCATCAAGGACCTTGCGGTCTCCTTCGTCACCCACGGCGCGCTCAACGCCAATCGGTCGAACGCGATCCTGGTGGTCACCGACATCGGCGGCAACCATCATGGGCTCGACTTCCTCATCGGGCCCGGCAAGGCGCTGGATACGGACAAGTTCTTCGTGATCTGCGTGGATGCGATCGGCAACGGGCTCACCACCTCGCCGTCGAACAGCACGGCGCAGCCCCGGATGAAGTTCCCCCGATTCAACATCCGCGACCTGGTGCAGTCGCAGTACCGGCTCCTCACCGAGCACATCGCCGTGAAGCACGTGATCGCGGTGGTGGGCGCTTCCATGGGCGGCATGCAGGCGCTCCAGTGGGGCGTGAGCTATCCGGACTTCGCCGATCAGCTGATCGCCATGGTCCCGCTGCTGCGGACGCCGGCGTGGACGGTGACGGTGCTCGAGGCGAGCCGCAAGGCGATCATGCTCGATCCGGCGTGGAACGGCGGGGAGTACACGAGCCCGCCCGCGGCGGGCATGCGGCTCTGGCGCGACATCGTTCTCCTGGCCGGGCGCACGCCCGAGCAGCTCAACGCGCAGTTCCCCCACGGCCTGGACGTGCTCCCGTGGCTCAAGACGCAGGAAGACGCGCTCGTGCCCGTGTTCGACGCCAACGACTGGATCTATCAGACATGGGCCTACGAGCAGCACGACATCAGCGCCGGGCCGGGGCGCGACGGCGACATGTTCAAGACGCTGCGCGCGATCAAGGCGAGCGCGCTGATCCTGACCGGCGTCAAGGACCTTCTCAATCCTGAGTGGGAGGCCCGGGACGCCTTCCGCTACATCTCCTCCTCGCGCGCGGTCCAGATCAACCCCGCGTCCGTGACCGGCCAGATGGCCGCCGCGGGCACGCTCCCCGCTGATGTGGACACGCTCAACCGAGAGATCGCGGCCTTCATCGAGCGCGGCCAGCGCGTGAAGCAGGAGAGCGTGACGCGCTCCGCCCCGACGTCGTCCACGGGTCCCGCCGCCACCACGGAGCGGGAGATGGGGAAGCAGCAGCCACCCCGGACCCCCACCCCCCGCCGATAGCGGCCGACGGCGCCGCGCCCGGTATACTGGAACGGCCATGAAGATCGGCTCGGTCGAGGTGTCGTCGCTCGCGCGCATGGCCCCCATGGCGGGGATCACCAACGCGCCGTTCCGGCTCATCGTGAAGGAGTGCGGGAGCGGGCTCACCACCACCGAGGAGATGGACGCGGCGGCGCTCCTCACCAATCACCCGCACGCCAACGACATCGCCGCGTACTTCCCCGAGGAGCGGCCGCTCGCCATGCAGCTCCTCGGCAAGGATCCCGAGCTCCTGAGCCGCGCCGCCGACAAGCTCCAGGGCCTGGGCGCGGACATCGTGGATCTCAACATGGGCTGTCCCATGCCCCGCATCACCGGCAAGGGCAAGGGCGCCGCCCTCATGCGCGACGTCGCTGCTACGGCGAGAATCCTCCGTAGCATGCGCAAGACTCTATCGGTGCCCCTCACCGTGAAGATCCGGGGAGGCTGGGACGACGAGCACCTGAACGCGGTCGAGGTCGCGCAGATGGCCGAGTCGGAAGGCGTCGACGCGATCACCGTGCACCCCCGCACGCGCGCGCAGCGCCACACGGGCAAGGCGCCCTGGGAGGTCATCGCAGAGGTGGCGGCGGCGGTGCGTGTCCCCGTCACCGGCAATGGCGATGTCCGCTCCATGGCGGACGCGCGCCGCATGATGGCCGACACCGGCTGCGGCTCGGTGATGATCGGGCGCGGCGCGCTGGGCCGACCGTGGATCTTCAGCGAGACCTTCGACGCGCTCTCCCAGGAGGGCCGGCGCGACTACAAGTGGGGTGTCATCGAGCGGCACTGCGCGCTCATCCGCGAGCACTTTCGCGAGAAGTACGCGCTCGTCCAGATGCAGAAACATCTCGCGTGGTACACGGAGGGGCTCGGGTACGCCACGGACTGCCGGCGGCGCCTCTTCGAGTGCCGTGCCCACGACGAGGTGTGGGCGACCTTCCGCGAATACTGGGACCGCCACTGGCAGGGTGCCCCGGCTCCGCCGATGACCCCGGCCAGCGCCGGGGTCTAGCTGCCCGCGATGCCGTCGCCCATGACGAGCGGGTCGTAGTCGATATTCTCGCGGCCCCCTTTCTGGCTCACTTTCACACCTTTGCGCAAACTGCAGCGTGATGGCGTCGACCGATCCCTCGCACGCGTCACAGCAATGGGTCTGGTGCAGAGCACCGGACAAAAAAGGAGGAGCACAGATGAATCGCAAGGGATCGTTCGCCACAGGAGTGGCCCTGGCACTGATGCTGGGCACGGGGCTCACCCCGGCGGTGCCGGCCGTGGGTCTCCGGACGGCCAGCGCACAGGATCAAGCGGAGGAGACCGTCGCTGGTCAGTCCTTCCGCGTCGACTGGACCGTCAGCCCAGACGGGCAGGACAAGGCCAGGATCAGCGGATACGTCTACAATGACAACGGGGACCCGATGGAGCAGGTGCAGCTACGGATCACCGAGCTCGACGCGTCAGGCCACCCGGGCGCGAGTGTCGTCAAGCCGATCGACGAGACCGTGGCCCCCTTCGATCGAACGTACTTCGACGTGCAGGTCCCCGGCCAGGCGGCGTCCTACCGTGTGTCGGTGGATTCCTTCAGCGCCCAGGAGGGCGTGAAGTAGGCGCAGCTCGTGGCGCGCGGGCGGGGTGCGCCCCGCCCGACGCGCCGCGAGTCGCCTGTCTCCGCTCCCCGGCCCACGCGCGCGATGCCACAACTCGACCGGCTGATCGATTCGTGGGGCTACGTCGCGGTCTTCCTCATCGTGGTCCTCGGGAACCTGGGACTTCCAGTTCCCGAAGAGACCGTGCTCACCATCGGCGGCTACCTCGCCTGGCAGGGGCGGCTCCAATTGACGACCGTCGTCATCGTGGCGATCGTGGGCGCGGTCGCCGGCGACAACATGGCGTACTGGCTCGGGCGGCGCTACGGGCAACGCCTCCTCAGCCGCGTCGCCGCCGCCTCGCCCGAGCGCATCGAGTGGGCGCGGCAGTTCGTCGTCTGTCACGGCATGCCGGGGGTGTTCGCCGCGCGATTCGTAGCCGGCCTCCGGTTCATGGCCGGGCCTCTCGCGGGAAGCACCGGACTGGCGCCCGCGCGGTTCTTCATCGCCAACCTGCTGGGCGCGGTGGTCTACGTGCCAGTGATGGTAGGGCTCGGATACGGCGTCGGCTACGGTCTGGGCGAGCGGATCGAACAGCTTCGCCGGGCCGCCGGCAACACCGAGCGCATCGCGGTCGCCGCCCTGGCGCTCGTGGCGATTTCCGTCTGGCTCGTGCGCGCCAGGCGGGCGCGACGGGCCCCGCGAGGGCCATCGTCATAACCCGCGAGGCCGAACGCGAGCCGGCCTTGGCGCCCCGCTAGTCCAGGGCCTCGTCCAGCCGCCGTCCTTCCACCGGCCCCATCTCGAGGCCCAGGACCGACGCGAGGGTGGGCGCGACGTCGCGGCTTGTGATAGGCCCCAGCGGGCCGGCCGGCCGCACGCCCGCGCCCGCCGCGAGGAAGAAGGCGGCGTTGTCCGGATGCTCGGGGCGCTGGCCGTGGGTGCCGCGATAGCGCGGGGGCGCATGCAGATCCTCCCCGCGCGCCTCGTCTCCGAAGCAGTAGCCCGGCGCCGCGTCGAGGATCAGATCGCCCGCTAGGACGTTCTCGGCGGGCGTAGCCAGCCCGAGCGGCTCGTACTCGTCGGCCGTCCACGCCCCCGCCACACCCTCGAGCCCGGCGAGATCCCGCGCGAGGTCGCGCGCCAGCCGCACACGGTCTCCGCTTCCGCCCAGGTACACGTAGCCGGCGCCGTGATTCATCACGAGGCGCGCCTCGCTCTTCGCGATCAGGCCGTCGCCGTCCACCGCGAGCAGGCCGCGCCGGCGGAGGTGCACGTTCACGCGGATCTCGCGCTCCGCGGGCAGGAAGCCGTGGTCCGACACCACGAAGACAACGGTGTCACGGTCGAGCGCGCCGGCGGGGAGCGCCGCGAGCACCTGACCGATCAGCCCATCGATGTACTCGATGGCCCAGCGCGCCTCGGGCGAGCGCGGCCCGAAGAGGTGCTGATGGCTGTCCGCGCAGAGAAAGTGCAGGAGGAGCAGATCGGGGCGGCGTCCTTGCAGGAGATGCGCGGCCACGTCCGCCACCATCGCGTCCTTGAGGAAGCGCTTGGGGAGCAGCGCCCACTCCCCCTGCCGGTCCATCGGGTAGCCGAGCCCCGCCAGCTCTTGCCACACCGCGCGCGCGGTGTGGGCCTCGAACACGCGCTGATCCTTGAAGAAGGGCAGGTTCCAGTCGAGCGTGCGGGCGTGACGCGTGCACGGCCAATCCACCGCGGCGGTGCTGCGCCCCGCGGCGTGCGCGTGGTCGTAGATGGTCGGCGCCCGAAGGATGGCGCCGGCGTCGTACACGGGATCGCCGGTGAGATCCTTGCTGAGCCCGGAGGCGCGGTCGAGGATGTGATTGCCCACGATCCCATGCGTGCGCGGCTGCACACCGGTGACGAGGCTCACATGCGTGGGCCACGTGGTGCTGGGGAAGACCGCGGTCATCCGCGAGGACACGACGCCGCGCTCGGCGAGCCGCCGCAGCGTGGGGATGCGCAGGGCGGGCTCGTCCCAGTAGAACCCCGCGAAGCCGTCGATGCTGATGAGGAGGGCCCGGCGCATGCCAGGCCCGCCGCTACTGGCTCTTGCCGCGCCCGGCGATGTCCCAGACCGCCTCGACCTTGTCGCCGCGCATCGCGTAGATCTGGTCGTAGAGGTTGAAGGTGGGATCGCAGTGCGGCGGGAGGAACTCGATGCGGTCGCCGAGGCGAGGCGCGCGGTCCGGGTCGACGATCGTGAGGCGGCCGTGCTCGTCCCCCGCCCATGAGAACTCGAGGCCGGGCCACTCCACCGTCTCCGGCGGAAACGGCCGGTCCGTCGAAAAGGCCTTGAAGCCGCCGTCGACGATGGCCAGCTCCACACTGGGGCGGCTCACCACGGTGGTCAGCACAGTGAGCGCGGTCTCGAACTGATCGTTGATCTTGCCGCCCTTGGCGCCGATCCGTCGGTAGTCGATGTCCATCACGCAGTAGGAGCCGGACTGCAGCACGGTGAGCCCGGGCAGCTCGGGGTCGATGTCGAACGTGCCGGTGGACCCGCCGGTGACGATCTCCGTCGGCAGCCCGTGCTTCTCGAAGAGGTCGCGCGTCTTCATGAGCCGCTTCATCCACTTGTGGGACGCCTTGCGCCGCGCCGCCCAGCCCACGACGTGCGCACAGTGCCCCGCGTAGCCCTGGAGCCCGCGGAGATTGAGCGACCGCTCGTTGGCCGCGAGCTTGCCGAGATGCAGGGCGGGCTCGCCCGGCTCCGCGCCGGTGCGGCGCCCGCCGACCTCGACGTCCACGAGGACGTTCAGCACCTTGCCCGCGCGGCCCATCGCCGCGGCCAGCTCGCGGATGTTGTCGGCGTTGTCTACCACCGCGAGCGTCTCGGGGTTGCGGTCGAGCACCTTGAGCAGCCGCCCGATCTTCTCCGGCCCCACGACCTCGGTGGTGATGAGGAGATTGCGGATGCCCGCCGCCGCCATCACCTCCGCCTCGGCCACCTTGGCCACGCACACGCCCACCGCGCCCGCCGCGATCTGGCGGCGCGCGATCTCGGGGCACTTGTGCGTCTTCGCGTGCGGACGGAGCTTCTTGCCCACCGCCTTCACGTGGGCGGCCATCTTCTGGATGTTGCGCTCGAGGCGGTCGAGATCGAGGAGCAGCGCGGGGGTCGGCAGCTCGGCTTTCGTCATGGCCTGGGGAGCATAGCACGGCGGCGCTGCGCGCCCGCGAGGTCCGCGTCGAGACGCACGATGCGCCTCAGCCGCTTCCGTCGTCCAGGCTCACGCGATCGGACAACTCGTTACGATCGTCACGACGGCGAGGGAAATGCGTGGCGAGCGCGGCTCCGAGCTCCGCGACGGCGCCGACCAGCCCCTCGCGCGGGCGGCCCTCCCGCAGGTGGCCGATGACGCGCGCGACGAGTTCGTCCCAGTAGCCCTGTCCCACCCGCTGATGGATGCCGGTATCGCCGATCACCGCCACCTTGTGATCGTCCACGGCGAGGTAGAGGAGCACCCCCGCGCGGTCCGCGGTCCGGTGCATGTGAAGGCGCTCGAACACCGCGATGGCTCGCGCCATGGCATCCCCGGCGCAGCGGTGATCCAGATGGACGCGGATCTCCGCGGCGGTGCCCCGCTCGGCGTGGGAGACCGCCTCCGCCACCGCGTCGAGATCGGTGTCCGACGCGAATCCCCTGAGCCATCGTGGATGTCGAGGCATTGCCGCTCCCGTTACCAGCTGCCGCTAGAGCCGCCGCCGCCGAAGGACCCACCCCCGCCGCCGAAGCCGCCGCCGGAGGAGCCGCCACCCGAGAAGCCACCGCCGCCGAAGCCGCCACCCCCATAATACGGGCCGCCCCATCCGCGGGAGCCGCCGGTCCAGCCATGACGGCGGGCGTACGCGGCGTTCCGCTGGGCGGCCATGAATATCCCCAGGATCACGAGCACGACGAAGAGGAGCGGGACGAAGGCGGGGAGACGATCGTTGCTGCGCCGCGGCTCGCGGCGCGCCTCCGCGCGGAACTCGCCTCGGATCGCCGCGTCGATGGCGTCGAGCCCGGCCTCGATGCCCGCCGCCATCTGCCGCTCGCGGAAGCGGGGCACGATCACGGTGTTGATGATCGTCGAGGTCACCGCGTCGGTGAGCGTGGGCTCCAGCCCGTAGCCCACCTCGAGGCGTAGCTTCCGGTCGTCGAGGAAGACGAGGAGAATGACGCCGTTGTCCAGGCCCTTCTGCCCGATCTTCCACCGCTCCGCGAGCCGGATCGAGAAATCCTCCAGGCTCTCGCCCTCGAGCGAGCGGAAGATCGCCACCACGACCTGGTTCTGGCTCGTCCGCTCGCGCTCGGCGAGCTTGGCCTCGAGACGGTCGCGCTCCGCGAGACTCAACGCGCCCGCGTAGTCGTTGATGCGCCGGGTCGGCGCGGGGGGAACGGTCAGCGCGAGGGCGACCGCCGCGGGCAGCGCGGTGACGAGGAGGGCGAGCGCGAGCGCCAGGCGGATCGGGCGCACGGGGGCCTCCTCGCCGAGCGCCTAGAACTTGACCTTGGGCGCGGTCTCGCTGCCCGGCGCGGCTTCGAAGTACGCCTTCTCCTTGAAGCCGCGGAAGGCGGCGACCAGGCTGGCGGGGAAGACGCGGATCTGCGTGTTGTAGCCCTGCACCACCTCGTTGTACCGGCGCCGCTCGACCGCGATCCGGTTCTCGGTGCCCTCGAGCTGGCTCTGCAGCGCCAGGAAGTTCTGGTTCGACTTGAGATCGGGATAGCGCTCGACGGTCACCAGCAGCCGGGACAGCGCGCCGCCCAGCTGGTTCTGGGCGTCCTGGAACTTCTTCAGCGCGGCGGGATCGTTGAGCATCTCCGGGGTCAGCTGCATCTGGGACGCGCTCGCCCGGGCGCGGGTGACCTCCTCGAGCACGGTGCGCTCCTGAGCGGCGAAGCCCTTCACCGTCTCGACCAGGTTCGGAATCAAGTCGGCGCGCCGCTGATACACCGTCTGCACCTGTGCCCAGGCGGCGTTGACGCCCTGCTCGGCGGACACCAGCCGGTTGTTCACGCCCACGCCCCACATGAAGAGACCGCCCACGACCAGCACCAGGACCAGGAGGACCACGATGATGGCTTTCATGGGTGCAGTATAGCGTGGTCTGCGATTGTTGACCGACCCAGGAGGGCATGCTAGAAACGGGCGTACCCGCCAGCCCAGGAGGCTCCCGCCATGGATCTGAACTACGCCCCGGAAGACATCGCCTACCGCAAGCAGGTGCGGGCGTGGCTCGAGCAGCACCTGCCGTCCTCCCCACCTCGTACGTTGGAAGAACGTAAAATTTGGCATCGCAAGCTCTATGGGGGCGGCTTCCTCGGCATGGGCTGGCCCAAGGAGTACGGCGGCCAGGGCGCCCGGCCCATGGAGCAGGCCATCGTCGCCGACGAGATGGCGCGCGCCGCCGCGCCCGCGCCCACCAACGGGCTCGGCCTCGGCATCGTGGGCCCGACCATCGTCGTCCACGGCAACGAGTGGCAGAAGAAGCGGTATCTCCAGAAGATCCTCACCGCCGAGGAGATGTGGTGCCAGCTCTACTCGGAGCC
>Ga0075423_10002745_pt1 | contig 16102 bp, 14 predicted proteins | sample SoiMethybrSBSTD2_FD_80114 | JGI IMG/M metagenome (GOLD analysis project Ga0075423, IMG submission 80114) | Bulk soil microbial communities from a Populus tree surrounding site in Tennessee, USA - Soil MetaG P. TD hybrid SBSTD2 | ecosystem: Environmental > Terrestrial > Soil > Tree plantation...
GCAGCGGCTACGCGACATGGACCGCGACGGGATCGACGCCGAGGTGATGTTTCCCAACAAGGGGCTCTCGATGTGGGCCACGCCGGACGCCGCATTCGCGATGGCCCAGTGCCGCGTCTACAACGAGTGGGCGTGGGAGGTCTTCGCCAACTACAACCATCGCATGTCGCCGGCCGCGGCGATCGCCACCGCGGACCTGGAGGGCTCGATCGCCGAGGTGAAGCGCGTGGCCAAGGTGGGCTTCCGCGCGCTGACCCTGCCCTGCAAGCCCGTGTGGGGCGCGCACGACGTCGACCACGCCAACTACAACCTGCCGATGTTCGACCCACTGTGGGCGGTGATCCAGGACACGGGCCTGCCCATCACCTTCCACATCTCCACCGGGCGCGATCCGCGCGCCTCACGCGGCAACGGCGGCGCCGTCATCAACTACGTGTCGCACTCGCTGGCGCCCACGGTGGAGCCGGTGGCGAACTTCTGCGCCTCCGGACTGCTCGAGCGCTTCCCCAAGCTGCGCTTCGCCACCATCGAGGCCGGCATCGGCTGGCTGCCCTGGGCGCTGGAGGCCATGGACGAGGCGTATCGCAAGCATCACTTCTGGGTACGGCCGAAGCTGAAGCACCTGCCCAGCGAGTACTTCCGCATGCACGGCTTCGCGTCGTTCCAGGAGGATCCGGTCGGCCTGCGCCTGGCCGAGCCGCTCCAGCTGATGGATTGCTTCATGTGGGGCAACGACTACCCGCATCACGAGGGGACATGGCCGCACTCGGCGGAGGCCATCGAGCGGACGATGGTCGGCGTGTCCGATACCGCGCGGGCCAAGATGCTGGGGCTGAACGCGGCGCGCCTGTTCGGCTTCGAGGTGCCGGCGACGAAGCGCTAGCGGCCCGCCGGGGGCGCGACGTTGACGCCCTCGGACTTGTTGCGCGCGATCGCCTCGGCCACGAAGCCCGAGGCCTTCACGTCCTCGACGAAGCCGGCGAGGTACGCCGCGGCGGCGGTGTTCTTCTTCGCCGTGCCCACGGCCTGCTGTACGGCGGTGAACACGCCGTCGAGGATGCGCGCCCCCGGCAGCTTCTTCACGTCCGAGATGAGCCGCGGCCGGAGCCCCGACAGTGCCTCGAGCTTCTCCTTCACGAAGAGGTCGAACGAGGCGTCGATGCCCTGCGTCTTCATGAGCGTGGCGTGCTTGATGTTGCGGGAGAGCCAGAGCTCGTAGGCGCTCTTGTCGGCCACCGCGATGCGCACGCCCGCGCGGTCCACCTCGGCCACTGATTGAATGGTTGATCCTGCGGGTACCAAGTAGGTCGCGGGAATCTCCAGGTACGCCGCGGTGAACGCGATCTCCGCCGCCCGTTGCGGCTCGGCGCCGAGGAACGCCACGTCCCACACGCCGTCGCGCACGGCGTCGCCGAGCTTCCCCGCGGTGTCGAACTTGGAGAACTCCACCGCGACGCCCAGCCGCTTGGCGAGCTCGCGCGCGACGTCCGGCGCCACGCCTTTCGGATCGCTCGCCGAGGAACCGGGCGTGACGAGGAGGAAATTCCCGTGGTTCAGGCCGACCCGGAGCTTCCCGGTCGGCGTCAGCTCGGACTTGGCGGCGGGCGTGGGGGATGTCGTCATGCGGGCGACGTTAGCACGAAGGCCTCCCTTGAGAAAGACGGCGGGCGGGTTCATAGTCTTCGGCATGCTGCCGCCGCGGCCCACCACCTTCGAGATCGACCTCGACGCCGCTGCCTCGAACGTTCGCGTGGTGCGTCAGATGGTGGGCGCCGAGCGGAAGATCTACGCCGTCATCAAGGCCGACGGCTACGGCCACGGCGCGGTGGAGATGGGCGAGACCTTCCTCGCCCATGGCGCGGACGCCCTCGGCGTGGCCGATCTCGGCGAGGGCATTCGCCTCCGCCGGCGCGGCATCACCGCCCCCATTCTCGTGTATCCGAATTCCCTGCCCGAGGCGGCGCCCGAAGCGCTCGCCCACCGCCTCACACCGACGGTGGTCGATCTGGATGGCGCGCGGGCCTACGCGGAGGCGGCACGCGAGCCCTGCGACGTGTTCGTGAAGATCGACGTGGGCCTCGAGCGGCTCGGCGTGGTGCCCGAGCAAGCGGTGAAGCTCGTCACCGCCATGCTCGAGCTGCAGCGGCTCCGGCTGGGCGGGCTCTGCGCGCATCCCCACGCGCCGGGCGGCGCCGACGCCGCCTACGCGGACTGGCAGCTCGGCCGCTTCACCGCGGTGGTGGACGAGCTGGAGGCGCGCGGCGTGCGTGTCCCCATCCGCCTCCTCGCCGCCTCGCCGTTCGTGCTGCGCTACCCGCAGAGCTATCTCAACGCCGTCGACCCCGGCCGCATGCTCTACGGCATGACGATGAAGGACGAGCACGCCCCCACGCCGCTGCGCCCGACCTTCCACGCGCTGGCCACGCGCGTGATCGCACTGAAGGAGATCACCCCGCGCGAGCGCTTCGCGGACATGGCGCCCTTCCCCGTGTCCGCGCCGATGCGTCTCGGCGTGATCCCGATGGGGCTGGCCGACGGGCTCCTGTGGCTGCACGCCGACCGCGTGCTCGTGCGCGGGCGGCCGGCGCCGATCCTCGCCACGCCGTCGCTCGAGCACACGCGCATCGATCTCACCGCGATCCCCGACGCCCAGGTGGGCGACGAGGTCGTCATCATCGGCCGCCAGGGCGGGGCCGAGATCACCCTCGCCGAGGTGGCGCGGCGGCGGAACATCGGCGTGCACCAGGTCGCCCCCACCATCGGGCCGCGCGTGACCCGCGTCTATCGCCCCGTCGAGAGGAGCCGGACATGATCGCGTTCATGGATTGCGGCGCGGGCGGGCCGGGCGGCATCGGGAGCGCGGCGCCCGCGGGGCGGCACCGCGAGGTAGTCGTGAGCGGCAAGCGCGTCAAGACGGTGGACGTGCACGCGCACTGCGGGCTCCCCGAGGCGATGGCCCTGATGGGCTTGCCGTTCACCACCAAAGCGCTCCTCATGGCCACGCCGGCCGATCGCCTCCGCGCCATGGACGCGCAGGGCATCGACGTGGAAGCGCTCAGCATCAACCCCTTCTGGTACGGGGCGGACCGCGACGTGGCCGAGAAGCTCATCCGCATGCAGAACGAGTCACTGGCCGAGGCCTGCGCGGCGCATCCGGACCGCTTCGTCGCGTTCGCCTCGGTGGCGCTCCAGCATCCGGAGCTCGCCGCCCAGCAGCTCGAGGAGGGCGTGAAGAAGTACGGGCTCCGCGGCGCGGCCATCGGGGGCAGCGTGGAGGGCGCGGAGCTCTCCGACGCGCGCTTCCATCCCTTCTGGGCCAAGGCGGAGTCGCTCGGCGTGCTGATCTTCATCCACCCCCAGGGCACCGCGGAGCTCGAGCGCACGACGCGGCTCGCCGGCAACGGCGTCCTGACCAACACGATCGGCAACCCTCTCGAGACCACCATCGCGCTCTCGCACCTGATCTTCGAGGGCACGCTGGACCGCTTCCCTGGGCTCAAGATCTGCGCGGCGCACGGCGGCGGGTATCTGCCCTCGTATGCGGCCCGCTCCGACTCGATCATGACCACGTTCCCGCAGCGGATCACGAAGACGCTGAAGAAGAAGCCGACGGAGTATCTCCGCCAGCTCTACTTCGACTCCATCGTGTTCACGGGCGAGGCGCTGCGCCATCTCGCCGCGGAGGCGGGGCCCGGCCAGCTCGTGATGGGCACGGACTATCCGTATCCTTGGACGAGCACCTCGGTGGATCACATCCTCGGCGCGCCCGGCTTCTCGGACGCCGAGCGCGCGGCGATGCTGGGCGGCACCGCGGCCGCGCTGCTGGGCATCAAGACCTAACGGCCAGGAGGAACGGTATGGACCGGACGCTCTTCGCCAACACCACCATCCTCGACGGCAGCGGCGCGGCGCCCTACGCGGGCGACGTGCTCGTGGACGGCGCGCGCATCGCCGCCGTGCAGCGCGGCGGCGGGCTGCGAGCGGGCGACGCGCGGGTCATCGACGGCGCGGGCGCCACCCTCATGCCCGGCCTGATCGAGCCGCACGGCCACGTGAGTTACCCGGACGCCGCGCGGAACTCGGACTTCACGCGCCTCCCGCCCGAAGAGCATGTTCTGATCACGATGCGCAACGCCAAGCTCCTGCTCGACTGCGGCTACACGAGCGTGCTCTCGGCCGCCTCGGCCAAGCCGCGGCTCGACGTGGTGATCCGCAACGAGATCAACGCCGGCCGCATCCCCGGCCCGCGCTACCTCGCCAACGGCCCCGAGCTCACCGTGAGCGGCGGGCTCGGCGACGAGAACGCGCTCCATCTCCCGCACAACGAGACGCCGACCTTCTCCTGGGTCGTGGACGGGCCCGACGAGGTGCGCAAGGCCTGCCGCGTGCTCGTGCGCGAGGGCGTGGATCTCCTCAAGCTGAACCTCTCCGGCGACACGGGGCCGAGAAACAGCCGCTTTGAAAGATCCGTCATGACGGACGCCGAGGTTGCGGCGGCCATGGAGATCGCGCGGGCCGCCGGCGTGCGGATGTGCGCCCACGCCCGCAGCGCCGAATCCGTGAAGATGTGCGTGCGCCACGACATCGACATCATTTATCACGCGACGTTCGCCGACGAGGAGGCGCTGGACCTGCTCGAGGCGCGGCGCGACCGTGTCTTCGTGGGCCCCGCGCTCGGTCTCACCTATCAGGCCTGCCACGCCGTCGGCGACTGGGGCTTCACCCCGGAGATGGCCCGCCAGATGGGCCTCGTGCGCGAGCTGGAAGTCGCCGTCGAGACCATGGGCAAGATGCGCAAGCGCGGCATCCGTGTGCTGCCCGGCGGCGACTACGGCTTCGCGTGGAACCCGCACGGGACCTACGCGCGGGATCTCCTGCTCTTCGTGGATTTCCTGGGCTTCACGCCGATGGAGACGCTGGTCGCGGCGACCCGGATGGGCGGCGAGATCATGGGCCTCGGCCACGAGCTGGGCCAGGTGAAGCCCGGCTATCTCGCCGATCTGCTCCTCGTGGACGGCGATCCGCTCACCGACATCAAGCGGCTGCAGGATCGCGACGCGCTCCTCGCGATCATGCGGGACGGACGGCTACACAAGGCTCCCTGATCAGACGCGGCGCTGGAGGAAGTCGGTCACCAGCGGCCACGCGACATCCGCGTAGTGCGGCTGGAAGCCGGCACTGTCCGGATGCCGGAAGCCGTGATTGGCGTCCGAGAAGTAGTGCCACTCCACGGGCTGATTGTTCCCCCGGAACGCCTCCCACAGCGGCGCCTGGATGGCCGGCGTCGCGATGTAGTCGAGGCCGCCCGCGAACACCAGCGTGGCGCACTTGAGCGTCGGGGCCAGCTTGAAGGCGTGGCGCGGGCGGTGCGAGGTTTCCGGCTCGTCCCGCACGGACGGGTAGTACAGGACGATCGCCTTCACCTGCGGATGATCCGCGGCAAAGGGGATCAGCAGCCGCCCGCCCATGCAATGGCCGATGCACGCGGTGCGCGCGGGGTCCGACCCCATGCGGGCGGTCAGATATGCCCACGCTTCGTCCATCTTGCCGAGAAACTCGTCGTCGCCGTGCTTGGCCTGGAGATCCGCGCCCATGCCGATGTGATTGGCGCCGCCGATGCCGAACATGTTGAAGAAGTCCGGCACGAGCACGTTGTAGCCGAGCTGGGCGAGGCGATACGCGTCGATCTTGTAGTCGGCGGTGACGCCGTGGGCGTGATGGACCATCAAGACGCCCGGGCGCTTGTCGGCGCCGCCGGGCTTCGCCATGTAGCCGGGGATGCCGTCCGCCTCCTGCGTAAGCATCCGTGCGTCGATGGTCATGTCCGCTCCTTGATCGAGACGCGCCAGTGGATACGGTCCTCTTCGGGGGGATAGTCGCCCGCCGCCCGGTGATACGAGCAGCGATTGTCCCAGATCACGATGTCGCCCTTGCGCCAGCGGTGACGATAGCAAGCCGCCGGAACAATCATATGGTCAATCAGCTCATCAATTACATCGTCGCTCTCCGCCGGCTCCATCCCCTCGATGCGCAGGATCTTGCCCGGATCGAAGTAGAGCGCTTTGCGGCCCGTTTCCGGATGCGTCCGGATGATCGGGTGGAAGGCGGGCGGGAGGTTCTTGTCCTCCTCGTTGAGGAGCGCGGTGGCCTTCCTGCGCCCGCCGTAGGTGAACGCGCCCACTTTTCCCTCGAGCCGATTCCGGAGCGGCAATGGCAGCGCGTCGTAGGCCGCGTACATGCTGGCGAAGAACGTGTCGCCGCCCCGGCTCGGCACCGCGAGGGCGTAGAGCTGCGTGGCCTTGAAGGGCTCGTCGTCGTAGGCGCCGTCGGTGTGCCAGCCCTCGGCGCCCCGCCGGTAGATGGCCATGTCGAGCTTCCCGTCGGCCCCGAACTTCCCCACGCCCAGCATGGTGATCTCGGGATGGTCGGGATGCCGTGTCGACTTCGAGGGATGCGGCACCACCACCCCGAAGCGGCGGCTGTAGCGCAGGAAGTCCTCGATGGCGAGCTCCTGGCCCGGCACCACCACCACGTTGGCGTCGAGCCAGGCGCGATAGATGGCGGCGAAGCCCGCGTCGTCCAACGTCCTGACGTCGACGCCGCGGATCTCGGCACCGACGTGCTCCCCGAGGCGCGTGACCTCCACCATGGCGCCACCTCCTCTACATCTGCCAGGCTTCTGTCCAGCCCGAGTCCGCGCCCACGCCCTCCTGTTGCACCTTCACGTCGACGAGATACGGCCTGTTCTCCTTGGTGGTCTTATCCACGCCGCGCCGCAGGGCGGGCTCCAGCTCCTTCAACGTGGTCACGTGCTCGCCGTCCACGCCCTGGGCGCGCGCCAGCGCCACGTAGTCGGTGGACGGGCCGCTCAGCTGGAGGCCCGGATACTTCCCCTCGCGCACCATCTTGGTGTCCGGCATCTGGCGCGCCCAGTTGTGGCGCACGATCTGGTACGTGTCGTTGTTCGACACCACCGTGAGCACCGCGGTGTTGTAGCGCGCCATGGTCCAGAAGCCCGCCGCGCTGTAGGTGAGCGCGCCGTCGCCCAGGTGCAGCATCACCGGCCGCTCGCGGCCCGCCGCGATCTTGGCCCCGATGGCCGCACCCACCCCGAAGCCCAGCGACCCGCCGCCGCTGCGCGTCCACCACATGCCCCCGTGGCCCAGCGGCAAGAGTGCGGCGCGCGCGGTGCTGCTCTCCTGCACCATGGCGGTGTCGCGCGGGAGGATGTCGGCGAGGTGCGCCTCCAGCACGGCCGGATGCACGGTCGCGTCGTGCTCGTGCTCGCGCACGAGATCCTCTTCCTTGCTGATGAGGCTCGCCGCGTAGGCGCGCACTTTCTCGCGCTGACGCTTCCAGGCCGCCGCGCCGGCGGGGTTCACGCGCGGCAGGGCCTCCGCCAGGGCCTTCAGGGTGCCGCGCAGCTCGCACTGCACGGCCACGTCGAGCGGATAGTGGCGGCCCATGAGGAGCGGATTGGGGCCGATCTGCATCACACGCGGCTCGGCCACCGGCCCGTGCACACCCTGGCACCCCACCAGGAAGATCAGGTCGGGCGTGAGCCCCGTCACCTTCTTGAACTCGGCGGAGACGGGATAGCCGCCGCAGAAGAGCGAGTGGCGCAACGGGAAATTCGGAAAGATCTGGCGGCCCGCGAACACCGGCGCTTCCAGCAGCTCGGCCAGCGCGATGGCCTCCGCCTGGGCGCCCTGGCGCGACACGTCGTCACCGAAGATGAGCACGGGGCACGTCGCGGCGCCGAGCCGCCGCGCGATCGTGTCCACGCTCTCCGCGCGCGCCGGGGCCACGCCCTCGATGCGGTAGGCCGCCTCCTCGCCGATCTGGGCCTCGAGCCCTTCCTGGTTGAGCAGCGCCGCGCTGATCGAGAGATAGACCGGCCCGGTCGGATACGTCGTGGCCTCGCGCAGCGCGCGCGTCGTCGCCACGGTGATGGCGGCGGGATCCGCGCCGATCTGATACGCGCAGCGCGCTTCCTTCATGAGCGGGCGCATCGACTCCGCCTGGCTCAGCCCGGGAAACGGGGCCAGCCCGCGATAGTCCTGCAGCTCCGACATCCAGTCGCCCGCGACGACCAGGAGCGACGAGCCGGCGATCTGCGCGTTGAAGAGCTGGCCCGCGAGCTGATACGAGCCGCCCATCACGTGGGCGATGGCCACGCCCACCTTGCCGCTGAGCCGGTGATAGCCGTCGGCCATGGCGGCGACCAGGCCCTCGTGCTTGGCCACGACCAAACGCGGGTCCTCGGTCTCGGCCAGCGCGGCGAAGATGCCGGTCTCCGCCGAGCCCGGGTTGGTGAAAAGGTACTCGACCCCCGCGTCCTTGAGGGTCTGGATGAGCAGCATGCCGCCGGTGCCGGTGATGGTCTTTCGCATGGAGGCTCCCTGGGGTGGATGGTCCCCGAAATCCTACTCTTCCCGGGACCCGTCTGCCACGGCCTTGACCGTCCCCCGGCGCGGGACTACCTTTGGCAGCGCCCATGCCGACCCGGATCCTCACCGTCGGCCTCCTCGCCTGCGCGCTCGTGGGGCCCGCCGGCCCGGCGTCCGCGGCTCCCGCCGTCATGCAGGCCCTGTTCGACTTCGTCACGTTCGACGGCATCGACTACATCCGCTGGGACGAGGAGCCCGGCCGAGCGCTCGGCCCGCCGGATCTCGGCACCGAGTTCGCCACGGTGGCGTGCTCGTTCGGCGAGGATCGCCGGAGCTGCCCGTACGGGACCGACGCGGGCGCCGCCTTCATGCCCGCGGGCACGCGCGTGTACGCGGTGCGCGGCTACGCGACAGAGTTCCGTCTCGCCGCGGTGTGGAGGGAGCACATCTTCCTCTATCAGGCCTGGCGCAATCCGCGCGCCCGGGTGGGCGCGGACCTCTTCGACCTCGCGGGCAAGGTGCGCGCGGTCGAGGTGGACGTGGGCGGCCAGGACGGCGAACCCCCTCGGCACGCGATGATCACCGCATCGGCCGCCGTCGACGCCCTCGTTCAGATGATCCTGCGCGCCGGCACGCAGCGCCCCCTCGGCCACACCGCCGCCGAGCTGCGCTACTGGCTCACGTTCTGGCTGCTCGACGGCACCACGCTGGGCCGCCCCTTCTATCCCGCGTCGAGCGAGCTCATGGGCGGCGTGGTCGTCGGAGCCGAGTTCACCCAGCTGCTGGAGCGCCATCTCAAGGAGACGCCATGAGACCCCTCGTCCGGCTCACGATCGCCTCTCTGGCTATCCTCCTCGTCGCGCTCGCCTTCGCCGGGCCGGCCGCGGCCGCGCCCGAGGGCACCATGGTGTGGGGCCTCCACGTCACCCTGGCCTCGCGCTGGCTCGACCCCATCGACACCGAGGCCTTCATCAATCAGTTCATGGTGCTCTATGCGCTCCACGACGCGCTCGTGAAGCCCATGCCGGCCGGCGACAACACGCCGAGCCTCGCCGAGTCGTGGACCATGTCGAAGGACGGGCTCACCTACGACTTCGTCATCCGCAAGGGCGCCCGATTCCACAACGGTGATCCGGTGACTGCCGAGGACGCCAAGTTCTCCTTCGAGCGCTATCGCGGCGCCGCCGCCAAGCTCCTGAAGGAGCGCGTGCGCGAGGTGCAGGCGCTCGACTCGAACCGCCTCCGTTTCATCTTGAAGGAGCCCTGGCCCGACTTCATGACCTTCTACGGCACCTCCGCCACCGGCGCGGCGTGGATCGTGCCGAAGAAGCACGTGGAGAAAGTGGGCGAGGACGGCTTCCTCAAGGCGCCCGTCGGCGCGGGGCCGTATCGCTTCGTGAGCTTCCAGCCGGGCGTCTCGCTGGTGATGGAGGCGTTCGAGGGCTACTGGCGGAAGGTCCCGTCGGTGAAGCGGCTGGTCTTCCGCAGCATGCCCGACGAGACCACGCGCGCCGCCGCCCTCCGGGCGGGCGACGTGGACATCGTCTATCTCCTGAGCGGGCCCACCGCGGAGGACGTGAAGAAGTCGCCGGGCCTGCGCCTGGCCGCCGCGCGCCCGCCCGGCGTCGTGTTCCTCGATCTCCCCGAGCAGTGGGAACCCAAGTCGCCCTGGGCCGATCGCCGGGTCCGGCTGGCCGCCAGCCACGCGCTCGACCGCACCGGTCTCAACAACGCGGAGACCTTGGGCATGTCGCGCATCACCGGGGGGCTCATCCCCCGAACGCTGGACTTCGCCAAGGTGTACGAGCCGCCCGCCTACGACCCGGGGCTGGCCAAGCGGCTCCTCGCCGAGGCCGGCTTCCCCAACGGCTTCGACGCGGGCGAGCTCACGCCCTTCCCACCCTTCTTCTCGCTGGCCGAGGGCATCGGCAACTACCTCCAATCCGTCGGCATCCGCACGCGCCTCCGCACCATGGAGCGCGCGGCCTTCCTCACCGCCTGGCGCGAGAAGAAGCTGCGCGGCGTCATCATGGGCCTGGGCGCTCCGGCCGGGAACGCCGCCACGCGCATCGAGGTGTATGTCAGCAAGAGCGGGATCTACTCGAACGGCGTGGTGCCGGAGATCGAGGACCTCTTCGCGCGGCAGGCGCGCGAGCTCGACCGGGGCAAGCGCGAGGCGATGCTGGGTCAGATCCAGCAGATCATGCACGATCGCGTGATGCACGTGCCCATCTACGAGCTGGCCTTCCTCTGGGGGGTTGGGCCGCGGGTGGAAGAGGCGTGCGTGGACCACATCAAGGGCTTCTCCTACTCCGCGCCGTACGAGGATTTGAAGCTCAAGCCGGGCGCGAAGAGCCGCGACTAGAAAGGACCACGACCATGGCCATGCACATCGTCGATTCGCAGGTGCACCTCTGGGCGGCGGAGTCCCCGACCCGCCCGTGGCCGCCGGGCCGCGCCAAGGAGGCGCAGAAGCCGTATCAGATCCTCAAGGAGACGCTCCTGTTCCAGATGGACCTGGCCGGCGTGCGCCGCATGGTCCTCGTGCCGCCCTCCTGGGAGGGCGACCGCAACGATGCCGCCCTGGACGCAGCGCGCGCGTACCCCGACCGGTTTGCCGTGATGGGGCGGCTCAATCTGGGCGACCCGCAGAGCCGCGACCTCGTAGCGGGCTGGCGCCGCCAGCCGGGCATGCTCGGCATGCGCTTCACCTTCCACAACGAGCACTACCGTCACTTCCTCACCGAGGGCACCGCCGACTGGCTATGGCCGGCGGCCGAGAAGGCCGGCGTGCCGCTCATGGTCCTGGTGCCGGGCGCGCTCGACCACCTCGACCGGATCGCGGGCAAGCATCCCGGCCTCAAGCTCGTGATCGATCACGTGGGCATCGCCGTGCGCGGCAAGGCCCCGGAGGTCTTCGACGATCTCCCCAAGGTCACCGCGCTCGCCAAGCATCCCAACATCGCGGTGAAGGCCTCGGGCATGCCGTCGCTCTCCGCCCAGCCCTATCCGTTTCCCGATCTCCACTACGCTATCAAGAGCCTGGTCGACGCCTTCGGCCCTCGCCGCGTGTTCTGGGGCACGGATCTCACCCGCATGCCGTGCACCTACTACGAGTGCATCACGCTCTTCACCCAGCACCTGCCGTGGCTCAAGGGCGAGGACCTCGAGTGGGTGATGGGCCGCGGTGTGTGCGAGTGGCTAGGCTGGCCGCTCAGCCGGGCGTGAAGGGCTCGAGCGGCCGCCCTGTCGCAGGCTCGTAGCCCTCGCACTCGCGCACGGGCAGGCGCGGGTACTTGGGGAATCGCGAGTCCTTCTCCGCCTGCGCGCAACGGATGAAGATCGACCCGCGGTCGGACTCCACGCGCCGCGCATGCAAGCACGTCGCGCACAAGCCGGCCGCGGGCGCCGCGGGCACGCGGCTCAGCGGCGGGTGAGCCGCGGCAAGAGCTTCTTCGCCGCCTCGTCCACCTGGGCCAGCTGATCGCCGCCCGCGAAGCGCAGCACGAGGTGACGGGCGCCCGCGTCGATCCAGCGCTGCATCCACTCCGCGCAGCCTTCGATGGGCCCGGCGTAGGTCGCCTGACGCGCCATCATGGCCTGGGCGGGCATGGCGTAGTAGGTCTCGAGGAAGCCGTGCAGCCGCCGCTCGGCCGCGCGAGCGTCGGCGTCGAACGCCACGGTGAGATAGGCGGCGCCGCTGACGGCGTCCGCGGGGCGGCCGGCGGCGCGAGCAGCCGCCTGCACGCCCGGGAATTTCTCGGCAAAGAATTCCACGCTCGGTCCCGTGGGGAACCACGCGTCGAAGCGCGCCGCCTCGCGGAGGGCCGTCGGCCCGCTGCCGCCGATCCAGATGGGAGGCCCCCCGGGCCGGTGGGTTTTGGGCTCGACGGTGACCCCCTCCAGCGTGAAGTGCTTGCCGGAGAACGACACGTTGTCGCGGCTCCAGAGGGCGCGGCAGATCTCGAGCACCTCGAGGAAGCGGCCCACGCGGCGCTCGAACGGCACGCCGACCGCGGCGAACTCCTTCCGGATGGCCGGCGTGTCGCTGGCATAGCCCACGCCGAGGATGATGCGCCCCTCGGCCACGCGATCGAGCGTGCCGACGATGTGCGCCAGCGGCACGGGCGGCCGCAGCGCGGGCAGCAGCACGCCGGTGCCGAGCCGCACGCGCTTCGTGCGCCCGGCGATCGCCGCCATCAGCGTGAGGGGCTCGTGGCGCGGGCGCGCGGTGATGGAGTCGCCGATCCAGACCGCGTCGAACCCCGCCGCCTCCGCGCGGTCGGCCATGGCGAGGAGCGGCCCCGCTTCCGGCCGCCCCGACATGATGGCCTCGCGGGTGGGGATGAGGACGCCGAATTCCGTCGCCATCTCAGTCCTTGACCTCCATCAAGGCGCTGAGCCCGCGGTGGAACGTGGGCGCCCCGCCCGGCACCAGGCAGGTCTCCAGCACCTCGAACAGCTCTTCGCGCGTGGCGCCGAGGCGGATGGCGCGCTTCATGTGCGCGACGAGTCCCGCGCGCTCCGCCCCGCGGAACGCGAGCACTGCGATCGCGACGAACTCGCGCACCTTGGCGGAGACGTGGCGCCCCTCGCCCAGGCTCAGCTCGTAGATGCGGTTGTAGGTTTCCACGAACTCCGGATCCTGGCGCGCCGCGAACTCCCACTCGGGGTAGATGTAGCCGCGTGCCTGCGTCATGCGGGCGATCAGCGCGTCCGCGCGCGCGTTCCGGTTCTTCGGGTTGCCGTTGCTGGTGCCGCCCTTGCGGCGAGTCGCGGCCTTGGCCATGATCCTCCCTCTCCCTGGTGGTGGCGTGTTAGCGTGCTTGACGTGTCCGATCGTCCCCGGCGCTCGAAGGCTATCACGACCCGCGCCGTCACCGCCCGCCTCGTCCTCGGCGCCGCGCTGCTGGGACTCGCGGGCTGCGGCACGCTCGCGGTGTGGTTCGCGCCCGACAAGACGCCGAGCTCCGAGCGCCGACCGCAGGCCGCGCGCGCCGACGAGCTCTTCTGGCGCGTGCTCCACGCGGGTGCCTACGATCGGATCCCCGAGGCGCTGACCGCGCTGAAGGCCGCCTACGTGGCAGATCCGGGGGATGCCGTCACCGCCGCCCACATCGGGTGGCTGCACATCTGGCGGCTCTCCGAGCGCGCGCGGCTCCCCGGTGGCGGCGGGCCCGACATCACCGACGACGCAGCGCTGTCCCGGAAGTACTTCGAGGAGGCGGTGCGTCTCGCGCCGGGTGAAGCGCGCTATCTCGGCTTCTATGCCGGCGCGATGCTGGCCGAGGGCTCGATTCACAAGGACGAGCGTCTTCTTCGCCGTGGATACTTCACCTTGAAGGACGCCATCGCGGCCTGGCCGGAGTTCAACGCGTTCACCGCCGGCTACATCGCGGGGCTCCGGCCCCACGATTCGTCGGCCTTCCATGACGGGCTCGCCCTCCTGTGGGAGAACATCGACGTGTGCGTGGGCGAGCGGGTCGACCGCGCCAACCCGGACTACGCGCGCTACATGCGCCTCGAGACGAAGGCGGGCCCCAAGCGCGTCTGCTGGAACTCGTGGATCGCGCCCCATAACGTCGAGGGCTTCTTCCTCCACTTCGGCGACATGCTGGTGAAGGCCGGGGATCCCGCGCGCGCGGTGACGATGTACGCCAACGCCCGGCTCGCCGCGGAGTTCCCCTCGTGGCCGTACCGCGACGCGCTCGAGCGGCGCATCGTGGATGCCGCCGCCAACGTGGAGGCGTTCCGGCGCCCGGATCCGCCCGCGGGCGGGCCCGCCATGATGGTGCGCTCCCGCTATGCCTGCGTGGGCTGCCACCAGCAGTAGTGCGCGCGCTCTTCCGGCTGCGCGACTTCCGCTGGCTGTCGGCCAACATGGCCTGCGCGTCCATCGGCATGATGGGCGAAGTCGTGGTGCTGGGCTGGCTCGCCCTCGAGTTGACCAACTCGCCGTTCCTCGTCGGTCTCGCCATGGGGGCGCGGGCGCTGCCCCTCTTCTTCGTGGGAGTGCCCGCGGGCGTGCTCGCCGACCGGTGGCCGCGTCACCGGCTCCTGATGATCACCGCCGTGGGACAGGCGGTGGCCACCGCGGGGACCGGCGTCGTGATCCTGAGCGATGCCCTGCAACTCCCGCAGCTCCTGGCGCTGACCCTCGCGTCGGGCACCCTGCGCGGCGTCGAGCACGCGGCGCGCCAGAGCTACGCCCACGACGTGGTGGGCGGCGCCGGGCTGATGCGGGGGCTCGCCGTGCTGGGGCTCGCCATGCGCGGCGGCTGGCTGGTGGGCTCCCTCGGCGCGGGCGTCGTCATCGCCGCGCTCGGCTCGGGCGTGGCCTATCTCGCCGTCGCCGCGACCTATCTCCTGAGCGCGCTCGCGCTGCTCCCCGTCACCGCGCCGCCACGCGCCGCGGCGCGGGCCACCGACTCCATGTGGCGCAACGTGGTGGATTTCGCCGGCCTCCTGCGCCGTGATGCGATGCTGCTGGCGCTCATGGTGCTCACCGCCGGTGCGGAGGTACTCGGCTTCTCGCATCAGACCCTGCTCCCGAGCCTGGCCCGCGACGTGCTGAAGACGGGCCCCGAGGGTCTGGGCGTACTGAACGCGGCGCGATCCGTGGGCGGCATCGTAGGCCTGCTCGCGACCATGCACGGCGGGGCCATGGGCGCGGGGCGTGGAGGGGGCCTCTTCCTCGCCGTGCTCGCGGGATTCGGCGTGAGCCTGATGGCGCTGGGCGCGGCGCCGTACGCGGTGGGGTTCACCGGCGTGGTGCTCGTGCTCATCGCGGCCAATGCGCTAGGGGCGCTCACGGATCTCCTCGCGCAGAGCCTGCTCCAGCTCACCTCGCCGCCCGAGCTCCGCGGGCGCGCGGGCGGCGCGTGGGTGGTGGCGATCGGGCTCGCGCCGCTCGGCCAGCTCCAGATCGGCGCCCTCGCGTCACTGGTCGGCGTCAGCGCCGCGCTGGCCGCGAGCGGTCTCGCCCTGGTCGGGCTCGCGGCCGGGACGCTCCGCGTCTTCCCGCGGCTACGGCGCCCCTAGCGCGCCAGCAGCAGGCGCTCGTACACCGCCGACAGGATCTCGTCCGCGGTGGCGGACGCCCAGATCGGGAAGAAGGGCCCCTCCTGCAGCGCGCGCCAGTCAGTCATGAAGCGCGCCCACGTCTGCTCCTTCGTCTCTCCCGGCCGCGGCGCCTGCATGGCGTTGACCAGCGGGTCCCGGTGCTTGATGTAGAGCGCGGGCTTCTCGATGTGACGGTGCAGCTCCACGAAATCTCGCGTGAGGATCACGGCGACCGGAATGGACTGGAACGTCTGCCCATCCTTCTCGAAGAGATAGGCGTTCATCAGATCGGCATTGGGCGATTCGGCGGGATCGGCGCGGGAACCGGTCGCAAAGCGCGAGCCGTCCCGATTGAAGATGCGGAGCTCGAGCCCGCCCGCCTCGGCCAGGCGCGCGAGGATGCAGACGTCGCGCCGGCAATCGGACGACCACTCCTCCGAGATCACGAAGATCTTCGCGGGGCCGCCCGGCTGGGCGGCGAGCCAGCGGATAGCCGCGTCTTGCGCCTCGGTCAGCCGCAGGCGCTCGTACCATTGACGAATGCGTCCACTCAGGTCGCGGCGCTCCCGCCCCAGCCACCAGCCCGCCTCGCGCGCGTGATTCTCCGGCGTCCCGATGTAGTCGAGGTACTCGGGAAACGTCATCCCGGC
>Ga0075423_10002751_pt1 | contig 16084 bp, 14 predicted proteins | sample SoiMethybrSBSTD2_FD_80114 | JGI IMG/M metagenome (GOLD analysis project Ga0075423, IMG submission 80114) | Bulk soil microbial communities from a Populus tree surrounding site in Tennessee, USA - Soil MetaG P. TD hybrid SBSTD2 | ecosystem: Environmental > Terrestrial > Soil > Tree plantation...
GATCTGGCGGCCGTCCCACCAGAACCAGACGGGAACGGCGTCCGGCCGGCCTGACGGGCTCGCGGTCGCTACCCAGATCTCGCGCATGCTGCACAGGCGCCGGTCGACCCAATCCCAGGGGAGATGCCCGCGGGTTCGCCGGAGGTCGCTCACGGCGCGGCAGGCAACAACGGGGAATTGAGCTCGGCCGCGACGCCGCGGGCCTCGGCGAGCGCCTGAAGCACCATGACCGTGTCCGCGACCGGCACGTCCTCGAGGTACTCATCGCGTTGCTCGAAGGACGAGAGCACCGACGCGATCGCCGCCTCGTAGCCATCGTCGCCGGCCGCGAGCGTCGCAACCGCATCCGCGACGGGACGCGGGAAGTCGTCCCGGCCCTGGAGCTCCTGCCCGAGCTTCGCGGCCTCGCCGTCATCGCCCACGACCAGGGAGGAGAGCGCCCCTGCGTACCTGGCGATCGGCGATTCGGACTGCGGCGCACCGGCGTCCAGCGTCCGGCGCGCCTCCTCTTCCGCTGCCCTCCAGTTACCGGCGAGGATCCTGGCCTTCAGCGCCCCGATGTAACGGCCCCAGCTTCCCGGCGGCGCCGTCTCGAGGCTGTCGTGGTAGGACGCCACCGTCCGGTCCAGCCACCGGTCGGCGCCGGGGCTATCACCGAGCATGAGCGACGAGAGCGCAGCGCCCCACGCCGCGTTGCCCATCCTGGTCAGCTGGCGCTGGCGAACGTCGGGATCGTCGATCTCAGGAAGCCGTGCCTCGCCGTCCTGGAAGCGTGCGGCCTCACGCTCTAGATGACCTCTCCATCCTTCCGCCACGCGCGGGACAGAGCCTAGACTGGCCTCCGCCCAGCATGCGCCAGGCACGAGCAGTCGTCTACGTCGACGGAGTGCGGACCGCGTTCGGCCGCGCCGGTCCGAACGGTGTGTTCTGGCGCACGCGCGCCGACGACATGGCCGTCAAGGTCGTCCGCGAGCTCCTGCGGCGCAACGCGGACGTTCCGCCGGCGCGCATCGGCGACGTCGTCTTCGCGGCGACAGCCCAGGTCGGCGACCAGGGCCTGACGCTCGGCCGGTCCGTGGCGCTACTGGCCGGTCTGCCGGAAACCGTTCCGGGGCTCGCACTCGACCGCATGTGCGCGGGCGCGCTGACGGCGGTCACAGTCGGCGCCGGTGAAATCACTCTCGGTGCAGCGGACATCGTGCTCGCCGGGGGCGTCGAGCACATGGGCCACCACCCCATGGGCGCGGAAGTGGAGTTCAACCCGCGCTTCGTCGCCGAGCGGCTCGTGGACGAGTCGGCCGTGACAATGGGAGCGACGGCGGAGAACCTACACGACCGGTTTCCGCAGATCACGAAGGCCGACGCCGACGCGTACGCGGTGCGGTCGCAGTCGCGCGCGGCGGCCGCCTGGGAGAACGGCGTTATGCGTGACACCGTCGTGCCGATGGCAGTGTTCAGCGACGACGGCTGGCGGATGGCCGACCGGGACGAGTTCCTGCGTCCCGAGACGTCGATGGAGGGACTGGCCGACCTGCCGACGCCGTTCCGGCCGGGCGGCCGGGTGACGGCGGGCAACTCCGCCGGGCTCACCGACGGCGCGACGGTGTGCCTGCTCGCCGCGAACGAGACGGCCGACGAGCTCGGCCTCCAGCCGTCGATGCGCCTCGTCGGCTATGCCTTTGCGGGGGTCGAGCCTCACCTGATGGGCCTCGGGCCCGTCCCGGCGACCAGGCGCGTCCTCGAGCAGGCGGGTCTGACGCTCGACGACGTCGGTCTCTTCGAGCTGAACGAGCCGTTCGCCGTGCAAGTGCTGACGTGGTGCGACGGGGTCGGCGTCGACCCCGAGGACGAGCGGCTGAATCCGTACGGCGGCGCGATCGCCTGCGGCCACCCACTCGCCGCGACCGGCGTGCGGCTGATGGCGCAGCTCTCCTACGGCTTCCGCGAGCGGCCCGACGTGCGATACGGGCTGACCGCCCTCTGCATCGGTATGGGCATGGGCGCCGCGGTGCTGTGGGAGAACCTCGCGCGAGAGCATGCAGCCGACTGAGTTCAAGCTGCGGCGCGTCGAGACCGGCCGCGGGCCGCTCGCGCTGCTGACGATCGACAACAGCGAGGACTGGCAGAAGCCCACAACGCTGGGCCGTTTCTCGCTCGAGTCCCTCGCCAGCACGCTCGATGAGATCGAGGACGGCGACTGGGCCGCAGCCGTGATCACCGGGAAGCCGTTCGTCTTCTGCGCGGGCGCCGACATGGACGAGTTTCCCGGTGTCACGGCGGACGTCGCGCGCGACGGCAGTCGCGTAGGCCACGAGCTCTTCGCCCGGATCGCCGCGCTGCCGTTCCCGACCGTCGCGGCGATCAACGGCGCCTGCCTCGGCGGCGGCGTCGAACTCGCGCTCCACTGCAGTCACCGGACGATCTCGACCGCCGTCCGCCACTTCGCGTGCCCGGAAGTGTTCCTCGGCATCTTCCCGGCCTGGGGCGGGACGCAGCTCGTTCCTCGGCTGATCGGCGCCGAGGCCGCCGTCGAGTTCGTCGTCGCAAATCCACTTCGCCAGAACCGGCTGCTCGACGCCCAATCGGCGTTCGAGCGGGGCTTTGCCGAGCGCCTGCTCGAACCGGCCGAGTTCGTCGACCAGTCGATCGCGTTCGCGCTCGAGCTGACCGAGGGAGCGACGGTGAGAACGGAGGCCGACCTGTCGGGTCTCGCAGACGCAGTTCGGCTGGCACGCTCGCAGGTCGACGACCAGGTCCACGGCGCCGCGCCGGCTCCGTACCTCGCGCTCGACCTGATCGAGGGCGCGGCTGAATGGAACCTCGAGGAGGGCTACCTCCGGGAGGAGGACGCGATCGCCGAGCTGATGCCCGGCCCGCAGGCGCAGGCGTCGATCTACGCGTTTGGCCTCGTGGAGCGCCGGGCGCGCAAAGGCATCGGCGTACCCGATGCCGAGGCCAGGCCGGTGCGAAAGGTCGGCATCGTCGGCGCCGGGCTGATGGCGACGCAGATCGCAACGCTGTTCCTGCGGCGGCTCGAGGTGCCGCTCGTCCTCCGCGACCTGGAGCAGGACATCGTCGCCACGGCGCTAGGAAACGTCGTTGGGGAGCTCGCCGCGCAGGTCGCGAAGGGCCGGTATGACGAGGCAAAGGCCGAGTTTCTCGGCTCGATCGTCTCCGGCGGCACGTCCTACGACGGCTTCGAGGACTGTGATCTCGTCCTGGAGGCGGTCGTCGAGCGCCTGGACGTCAAGCAGCAGGTGTTCGCGGAGCTTCGTGAGCTTGCGCCGCGAGCGATCCTGGCGACGAACACGTCGTCGCTGCTCGTGTCCGAGATGGGCGCGGACGTCGGCCTTCACTTCTTCAACCCGGTTCCGCTGATGCCGCTCGTGGAGATCGTGCGAACGGCCGATACCGACGACGCCGTGCTCGCGACCGCGTGGGACGTCACGCAGCGGTTGCGCAAGCGAGGCGTCCTCGTCCGCGATGCGCCCGGCTTCGTCGTCAACCGTGTGCTGACGCGGATGACGTCGGTCCTCATGCAGGCGCTGGAGTCCGGCAATACGGTCGACGAGACCGACGAGGCGATGCTTCGCCTCGGCCTGCCGATGGCGCCGTCGGTCGTACTCGCCATGGTCGGAGCGCCAGTCGCGAACCACGTCCTGCGGACGATGCACGAGGCGTACCCGGATCGGTTCCCGCTCTCGCCGGCGCTGGCTGCGCTCGCCGCAGGCGAGGAGCCGGAGCCGCTCACAGCGCGGCCGCGTCCCGTCGAGGAACTGACAGACGAGGCCCTGTCGGCCATGGCCGACGAGATCGGCCACCTGCTCGACGAGGGCGTCGTCGCCTCGGCGGAGGACGTCGATACGTGCATGCTCCTCGGCGCGGGCTTCCCGTTCTTCCTCGGCGGGATAACGCCGTATCTCGATCGAACGGGCATCTCCGAGAGCGTGGTCGGCAGGCCACTGGCCGGTCTCCCGCACCTGACCGCGCGATAGCCTCCGTCCGTGGCGCGCGACGACTGGCGTATCCGAATCGAGCTGGAGGAGGAAGGGGCCGCCGAGCAGTTCCTCCACCGGCTGCACATGGATCTCGGCTCCGAGGCGCGCGAGCTGGCGCGAGACCTCGAGGCGCGTCGGCTCGCGGTCACGCACGACGCCGACACGGTGTTCGTCTACACCTCCTCCGGGCTGGAAGCGGAGCAGGCGCGTTCGATCGTCGACGCCGTGCTGCGCGACGAGGGACACACGGCGAGGGAGCTCATCGTCGAGCATTGGCTGGAGGACGAGGATCGCTGGGACGACGAGCCGCCGCAGCCCGACATCGAAGCTGACCTGCTCGCTCGCGGCTATGCGCCATGGGAAGTGCGTGTCGAGTGCGAGTCGACCGGGAAGGCGGAGGAGCTCGAAGCGTCGCTCGAGGCCCAGGGCTACAGCGTCGTGCGCACGTTCCGGTACGTCGTCGCCGGAACGGACAGCGAAGAGGAGGCGCGCAAGCTGGCGGGCGAGCTCCACGGGACGGTGGAACCGGGCGGCGAGCTCGTGTGGGAAGTCACGCCCCAGAACCCGTTCGCGGTCTTCGGCGGCCTCGGCGGCTAGCCTCGAACGAGCAATCCGAGTCGAATCGGCCCCGTGGTTCGGGTATGCTTTGAGGGCCGGTTCGCCGTTCAGAGCCGAGCCGGCCGTCATCTTCCTGGCAGTTGGCAGCACATCGCGTGCTGCACGGATGCAAGAGACCAGCGAGCACTCGACGAGCGTGTTGGAGGCCGAGGACGGTCTCCGCGAGGCTGCCCTGCGCGCGGGGGAGTGGGCGGGTGAGCCCTTCCTGCGCGAGGGCGAGGATCCGGGGGTAGCGCTCGCACCGGGGACGGCCCGGCGGCGGGCGCTCGACGACGCGCTCGCGGAGCTGGAAGCGGGCAACGACGAGCCGACGCCGCGCTGGCGCGTCCGCTACGGGCTCATGCTCGGCCTCGAGCGTGTGCTCAGCGAGCGACCTCCGCGGCTGGCCTCGGGAACCGAGCTCCGCCGGCATCAGGTCGACGCGCTCGCCGGCATGCTCACGGAGCTGATCGCCGCCAACCAGGCTGAGGCAGACCAGCCCGAGAACGGCGTCTTGGCCGACGTCGACGAGGAAGAGGAAGAGCCTTCCGAGAACGGCGAGGTCGAGACGATCGAGGAGATCGCAGCCGAAGACCCGGGCGCGGTGCGTCGCTTTCGATTCCGTCACCCAACCGCATCGGGAAAGACGATCGCGGCGTCCGGCTTCGTCGAGGCCGCCCGGACGCTTGGAGTCCTGATCCTCACCCACCGCCGGCTGCTCGTCTCGCAGTTCAACCGCGAGCTCGGCCAGGAGGGATACGCCGACCGGCTCGTGCCGCCGGTGGACCGTGGCCGGAAGCCCCCGAAGACGAACCCGGTCACGATTCAGACGTACGCCTGGTTCGCGCGACACGTCGGCGAGCTCTCGCGCGATGCGTACCAGCTCGTCATCTGCGACGAGGCGCACACCGCGCTGGGGGAGAAGACCAGCGCCGCGATTCGCAGCTTCCCGGAACCGATCTACATCGGCATGACCGCCACCGAGCAGCTGATCGCGAAACAGGTCTCGGACGTCTTCCCGGCGTCCGTCGACGACCTCCCGCTCCAGGAGGCGGCGCGCCGCGGCCTGATCGCCCCGCTTCGCTGCCTCCGCGTGCCACCGGTCGCGGCAATCCACTCGGTACCGATCGTCGGCGGCGACTTCGAGGAAGGCGCCCTCGCCGCGGCCCTCGACCACCAGGCGCTGAACCACGCCGCCGCGAGCCTCTACCGCGATCGCTTCGACTCGACCCCGGGGATCGTCTACGCGGCCGGCGTCGATCACGCGTACCACCTGGCGCAGGAGTTCCGGGCCGCAGGGCTCAAGGCGGAGGCCGTGAGCGGACGCACTCCGCCGGTCAAGCTCGCCGAAACGCTGGCCGCCTACGAGCGTGCCGAGATCGACATCCTCATCAACGCCCAGCTCCTCGCCGAAGGCTGGAACTCCCCTCGAGCGACCGTCTGCATGCACCTCGCGCCGACGGCCAGCCGGCGCGTCTACCAGCAGCGCATCGGCCGGATCATGCGCCTGTTTGCGCGCAAGGAAGCCGGCGTTGTCGTCGATTTCGTCCCCAAGTCGGCGACGCACAGCGAGCGCGTCGTCTCGCTCCACAGCCTGCTCGACGCCGACTTCTACCGCGAGGGAGCACGCGTCACGCCGGCCCCCCGCCGACGCTTCCAGCGCCGGGCTCGCCGCAAGCTTTCGCCGGTGCCCTGGCTCGTTCCTGTCACACCCGACGTCCGGCGCCGCCTCGGCGTCATCGCCCGCGAGTGGCAGCGGATCGATCCGAAGTACCTCGACGACGACGAGCAGCAGTACTGGGCCTCGATCGCGGGCCGCCAGGTGCGCTTCGACGAGCGCACCGAGTTCGCGAAGAAGCTGACGGAGAGCGGCGCCACCAGAGGTGCGCTCGCACAGTTCCTGATGACATGCGCGGCGGAGAATCCGAACCGCCGCCTGCGCCTTATCGCGCTCTCCGACCGCGTCGGCATGGGCATCGACCGCGCGAGCTTCGACGATCTGGTCACGCTCGTGACGCAGGCGCCGCCGTGGGAGAAGGACAGGCTGCAGGGGGTGCGCGTGCTCCTGCGCGGAATCGGTGAGGGGAAGGCGGATGCACCGGAGCAGATCCTGGCCCGCTGGACGTGGAAGCTCGCGCGCGCGACGCGCAAGGTCCAGGACCGGCGGGCAAGCGCCGAGTTCCCCGAGGCGAAGCGTCTGCTCGGCGCACTCGCGAACTCGCGGGGCCACCGCCACGAGGAGAACGCCGGCAAGCTCGTTGCGGCATCGCTCGAGCAGCCGCTCCATGTCGGTGTCGCCCTGCTTGCGTCGGCCGAGGGGTATACGCCGCGCTCGAACCGGCTGCTCGAGACGGCTCGCGAGCGCATCGCTCCGCTTCCGGAAGTGGCGAGCGCGCTCGCCGACAACCTGCCGGCGCCGAAGCTGCCCTCGGCGAAGCGACGGCGGAAGCGGCGGCGCAGGAAGGGCCGCTCGGGTGGCGGGTCCGCGCCCGAGGCGACGACGCCGGAGCAGACTGCAGCGGCTCCCGACCGGCAGCCGGACGGCGGCGAGCCGGCCGAGCTGCCGAAGGCCGCGGAAGCCTGATTCGTTAAGCCGGCCGTAACCGCTCGCGGCGTACCCTTGGCGTTGGGCGATGGCCGTCCTCGTCGGCATCGGCTTCCTCGCGGGCGTGATCACCGCGGTGTCGCCGTGCGTGCTGCCGGTTCTCCCGATCGTGCTGGCAGGGTCGGCCACGGGCGGACGGCGGCGGCCCCTCGCGATCGTCGCCGGATTGGCGCTGAGCTTCGGCGTGTTCACGCTCTTTGCGGCCTGGATCCTCGATCGGCTCGGCCTGCCCAAAGACCTGCTGAGGAACGTGGCCATCGGCCTCCTGTTCCTGCTCGCTGCCTCGCTGATCGTGCCGCAGCTCGGCACGCTCCTCGAGCGGCCCTTCTACCGCTTCAGCAGGCTGCGTGCGAAGAGCGATCTCGGCAGTGGCTTCCTGCTGGGCGCGAGCCTCGGCCTCGTCTTCGTCCCCTGCGCAGGCCCGGTACTCGGCGTGATCGCTACAAGCGCGGCCACGTTCGAGTTCGGCGTCCGGACAATCGTGTTGACCGCCGCCTACGCGCTTGGTGTCGCCGTTCCGATGCTGCTGATCGCAACCGGCGGCCAGCGAGCCGCCGAGCACACGAAGGCCTTCCGCGTGCACGCGCGCGAGTTTCGTGCAGCGCTGGGCGTGGTCATCGCGGCAAGCGCATTCGCCGTCGTCTTCCACGTCGACGAGAAGGCGCAGACGGCCTTCAGTAACTACACGAACTGGTTCCAGGGGAAAGTCGAGCGCAGCGCGGCGGCGAGCCATGCACTCGGCAGGGTGAACCCGAGAGACCCGAACGCCGTGTCACGCGCCGCGGGCTCGAATTCGCTCGACGACGTCGGGCGGGCGCCGGACTTCGTCGGCATCTCGCGCTGGTTCAACACGCCGGACGATCGGCCGCTCTCCATGGCGGGCCTGCGCGGGAAGGTCGTGCTCGTCGATTTCTGGACCTATACGTGCATCAACTGCCTGCGCACCCTTCCCCACGTCGAGGGCTGGTACGACCGGTACCGGAACGACGGCCTCGTCGTCGTCGGCGTGCATACGCCGGAGTTCGCCTTCGAGGCCGTCCCCTCGAACGTCCAGGGCGCGATCAACCGGCTCGGCGTCCACTATCCGGTTGCGCTGGATCCGGCGTACGGCACGTGGAACGCGTACGGCAATCAGTATTGGCCGGCGGACTACCTTGTCGACCGGCGCGGGCACGTGCGCCACGTGCACTTCGGCGAGGGCGACTACGGCCAGACAGAAGACGCGATCCGCACGCTGCTCGCCGAACGCGTCCGGCGCCTTCCTCCCCGGGTCCGGGCGCCCGATCTGACGCCGAGGCACGCGATGACGCCGGAGTCGTACCTCGGCGCCGACCGGCTGGATGCCAACGTCGGGATGCGCGCCCGGGCCGGACGGTCGTTCCGGTATCGCCTGCCACGGCGCATTCTCCTGAACGGGCTCGCGTTCGGTGGTACCTGGCGAATCGAGGGCCGGCGGGCTGTCGCAGGTCGAGGTGCCCGACTGCGGCTCCATTTCCTTGCCCGCGACGTCTACCTCGTCCTCAGCGGTCACGGGCGCGTTCGCGTTCGCGTCAACGGCGGACTCGTTCGTTCGGTCCCGGTGACGGCGAACCGGCTCTACACGCTGGTTCGCCTGCCGCAGCTCTCTGAGGGCGTCCTGGACCTCACGTTCACGCCCGGCGTCAGCGGCTACGCGTTCACGTTCGGGTAAGCGCGCTCAGGCCGACTCGGAGCCCGGCTGCTCGCCGTTCTCCTCGCGATCGCGCAGGAACCGCGTCAGCTCGGCTGCGAGGGCGTCGCCCGACGGGATGTCTTCCTCCGGCGCATGCTCCTGCTCCGCGGCGTCGGCGCGTTCCTCCAGCTCTTCGACGTATGCGGCCGTGTCCGGATCGGACGAGACCGCCTCGCTGACCTGCTCTGTATAGGTTTCGATCGCCTCGTCCAGTTCGGTCGTGTCGAGGCGTGCATCCAGGAGAGTCGCGAGCCGGTCGCAGATCGCCTTCGCCGCGCGCGGGTTCGGCGTGAGCGAGACGTAGTGCGGAACGGCAGCCCAGAGGCTGACGGACGGGAGCTCTCGCCGCTTGCACGTGTCGTGAAGGACGCCGACGATCCCGGTCGGTCCCTCGTAGCGCGAGGACGAGAGACCGAGCGCCTCGACGAGCTGCGGATCGGTCGCGCTCCCGGTGACCGGCGGGACGCGGGTGTGGGGGACATCGGCGAGAAGGGACCCCAGCGTGACGACCAGCTGGACGTTCAGGTCCTCGGCCAGGCCGACGATCAACTCGGTGAACGCGCGCCAACGGATGTTCGGCTCGATCCCGAGGAGAAGAACGACGTCCCGCTCCGTCCCGGGGAGGTGCGCGGTGAGAAAGGCGTTCTCTGGCCATTCGATCTTCCGCGTGACGCCCTCGACGAGCGACACGTGCGGCCGCGTTGCCTGAAAGTCGAAGAAGCCTTCGGGATCGATGTCGCCGAACCGCTCGGCTCCCCAGCCCTTGGCCAGAAAGCCCCCGGCGAGCGATGCCCCCTGACCCCCGTCGTTCCAACCGCGAAAGGCGGCGACCAGCACGGGATCCGTGAGCGCCGGCCGCGACTCGAGGCGCAGCTCATCAGTCATCCATCAAGTCTACGCGCGATCCCGGCCCCCAATCGCGCGCCACCACGCCGGCGCGCCGGCCGCCCGACTTCCCCCTCCCGGGTGGGGAGCGGGCTCCACCCGCTTCCCGCCTTCGAGTCTACCCCGCCAACCCTGGCGACGTCGTCACGAAACTGTGCCGATTTCGCGCGAGGCCGGTTCTGCCGCCGCGGCCGGCCTCGCCGCGGTCTCCCGGCTGGGCGTTGCCACCGGCAGGGGTGGTCTGAAGAGCAACAGCGCGAGCATGACCGAGACCGACCACGTCGCCGCCGCGAGAGTGACGTGAACGAGGACGAGGCCCCACGGGAGCTGCGTGCGGTACTGGATCTCTCCAACCGCGACCTGTGCAAGCACGAGCGCGAGAACCGCGGTCGCCGTTCCGAGCAGCATCCAGTAGCGCCGGCAATAGAGAACGAGGTAGCCCAGAACGCATAAGAAGGCGATGCCGAAGACGGCCGTCGCGCGCACGTGCACCCAGATCGCCGTCAGCGGAGACCCGAGGCGTTCGATGTCCGAGCCGCCTGAATGCGGCCCGGCCGCCGTCACGAATGCGCCCGTCACTACAGCGGCCAGTGCCGACAGCGCGACGATCGCGCTGGCGTACCGGACGAAGGGCGGCACGAACGTCTCGCTCCGGCCGCGCTCGTTCGACCACGCCTCCACCGAGGCCACGACGGCGGCTCCGAGCACGAGCATTGCGAGCAAGAAGTGCGACATGACGAGCACCGGATTGAGGTCGAGAAGCACCGTCAGGCCGCCGAGCGGCGCCTGCGCGATCGTCCCGATGAAAATCGCGAACGTCAGCCAAATCACCGCTCGCGACAGCCCAGGCGTTCTGCGAGCGCCGAGCCAGAGCAGCAGCGAGAGACAGATCGGAATCAGGCCCAGAGCACGATTGCTGAACTCGACGACCGCGTGGAAGTTCTGCTCCGGAAACGGCGTGTTCCCGCAACGCGGCCAGTTGTCGCACCCGAGACCGGACGCGGTGAGCCTGACCACCGCTCCGCTCGTGATGATCAGGAAAAGCGAAAGGAGCGCCGCCCATGACAGCCAACGGAACGTGGTCGGGCTCAACTCGAGACGGCGGAGGCGCCCCACGAGCCCGAGTGTAGACGCGCCGGGATCTAGCTGAGCGACACCCCACGTCCTTGCTCGACAGCGCCGATTCGCTTGATGAAGAGTCCGCCCGCCCGAAAGCCGGCTTCGAGGACGGGCCCTCTCGCAGCTGGCAGCGAGATGAGCAGTCCACCCGCGGTTTGCGGGTCGTATGCGAGGTCGACTAGCCGAGGCGCGACGCCATCGAGACTCACGTGTGATCCCGCGAACTCTTCGTTACGGCCGGCGCCGGCCGTACGCAGGTCGGAGTCCGCGACAGCAAGCGCCCCCGGGAGCGCCGGCAGGTCGGCCGACTCGATTCGCGCGTGGACCTGACTTCGATCGGCCAGTTCGTACGCGTGGCCGAGCAGGCCGAAGCCGGTCACGTCCGTGACGGCGCTCGGCTCTAACGGGCGAAGTGCATCGGCCGCGTCACGGTTCAGCGTGCGCATCGCGGCCACCGCTTCTGCGAGCTCGTCTGCACCGAGCAGTCCTTTGTTGAAACCGGTGAGTACGAGGCCTGTTCCGAGCGGTTTGGTCAGGTAGAGGGCGTCGCCCGGTTGCGCGGCGCTCTTCGGCCAGATGCCGTCCGGGTGAACCAGCCCGACGACGGCAAGGCCGTACTTCGGCTCATCATCAAGGATCGTGTGACCTCCCGCGAGCAGCCCGCCCGCCGCTCGTACCTGACGTTCCGCTGCGGTGAAGATGGAGCCGATCGCCTCTTCTGGGAGCGCTTCCGGGAACGCGGCGACCGAGAGGGCGAGGAGCGGCGATCCGCCCATTGCAAACACGTCGTTGAGCGCGTTCGTCGCCGCGATCGCTCCGTAGTCTGCGGGATCGTCGACAAGCGGAGGAAAGAAGTCGATCGTGAAGACGAGCGCGCGCTCGTCGTCGAGTCGGTAGACGGCCGCGTCGTCAGCGGGAGAGAGCCCGACCAGCAGATTCTCCGCCTCGGCCGGCACGAACCCCGCGAGGAGCCTTTCGAGCCGCGCCGCCGAGTATTTCGCGGCGCAACCCCCGGTCGATGCGAGATCGGTCAGCTTCAGCTCCACCCTTTGGTCAACTGTAGCGCCGTGGTTTCGACCGGCCGCGGCTCGGCCGATCACGCGGCTACGACCGCTCGATAGGTGCGTCGACGAGGTTGCCCACTCTGTCCGGGAGCCGTCGTAATTGCGGACGTCCTCGAAGCCGAGCAGTTCGCGGAGGACGAACCATGTGTGCGCTCGTCACGCTCCTTCGCCGGGTAGGAGGCTTGCGTCTTAATGGGCGCCTCCGTTGACAGCGGGCGCCCCTCGTCGACCCATTTCTGGCGGCCCCCGTCGACGATCCGGACGTCCACATGGCCATTCGTCTTCAAGTACCAGTACGCATACGCCGCGCGAACCAGTTGTTCTTGTCGCCGCAGAGAATGACCGTTGTGTCGTTCGAGATGCCGCGCTCGGCCATCAACCGCTCGAAGCTCGCCTTGTCGACGAGATCGCGCTCCACCGGATCCTCTCAATCGTCGCGCCAGTGAAGCTTGTTGGCGCCCGGAACATGCCCCTCGTCATAGAGCTCGGGAAGCTCGTCGACCTCCGCGACGACGACGTTGGAGTCGTCAAGGTGCCCCAGCCGTGTTAGCACGTGCTGAATCGCAGCGACACGAGCGAGGTTTGCGAGATGACCCGGCATCCATCCCGGGGTAACCTCACGCTCGTCCCGCCGGAGATCTCGGCCTTATCGGTCGTGCAAGATGAGTGCGCCATACCCCGATGGATCGGCCGCGCTTGTATCGGCAAGCAAGACGCGCCAGCTACGCGTGCGGCGCTCGGACGTCTACCAGCCGCCCTCGTGGAACCCGCAGTTCGGGAGCACGATGGCCTGCAGGAAATACGCGAGCATGAAAGCCAGCAAGAGAAGAGTGATCAGCCTCGCCTTCATTTGTTCACCCCCTTCGCTCAGTTAGAAGTGGAAGTCCTGCAGCGCCTCTGCCGCCATGCGGTAGAGGCGCGCTGCGACCTGATCTTCGCCCCGCCTCGACGCCAGATCCCCCTGAGCGATCCACGCCGCAGCTCTGTGGCTCGCCGAAGACAACTGGTCGAAGCTGGATTCAGCGGCTACGAACACGTCGCCTGCTTCATCCAAGCGCCCCTGCTCCATCAGAGCCCGGCCAAGCACCAGCTGTGCGTTTCCGACCTCGCTGAGCACGTCAACGCGATCTCCGAGAAGTTCCAGGGCCTGACGTGCTTGATCTTCCGCGAGCGGAAGCTGACCCGTTCTAAGGTGCACCTGAGCGAGAGAAGACACAGCGTAAGCGGCATCAGTCTGGTTACCGACATCGAGTGCGACGCGAAAGGCGTCTTTGAGTAGAGCCTCCGCATGGTCCGCATGACCCAGAAGGAAATTGAGTCCGCCCAGGTTGTTGAGAAGCCGACCTACGTTTGCTTGGTCGGCTATCTCTTCGAAACAGCCCTTCGCCTGCTCGGCATATCGCCGTGCGAGGATCCAGTGGCCACTTCGCTCGGCAACCAGAGAAGCTTGGAAATAGACCTCCGCTAGCGTGCGCTTGTCTGCAGCGCCCTGCGCCAACTCCAGGGCGCGCTCGACGTCTTCGCGCGCCGCTTCCCAATCGCGCTGAAGGCGATAGCAGCGAGAGCGCGCGCTGAGAACACTCGACCTCAGGAGATCGCACGGCAAACCGGATCCCTCGGCCAGCGCTAGAGCTTCGTTGAAGAGACCGATTGCGGTTGAAGTACTCGCGAGCTTGAGACGGCAAGCGCCAAGTCGGTAGAGGATGTCGGCCCGGTCGACGTCCGAAAAGGTTGGGCCCTCAGCGAGGTCACGCGCACGACTGAGCGACGAAATCGCTCGCTTCACCTCGCCGTTCCGCATGCGAGCCCACGCCTCGCCTGCGAGCATCCGAACCTCCAGCTCGGCCGAGCCGGTCGCGAGAGCGGCGTCACCGATCGCCTCGTACTCACTGATCGCCTCGGGGAAGCGGTCCGACTCGCTGAGGGCCGCGGCGCGAGCAAGGACTGCCTCGATGCGCTCACGCTCGTCGGCGGAGACACCATGCTCCAGGAAGCCCGGATCGACGTCTAGCCGGGCCGCTAGCCATTCAATGGTGTCCCGAGTAGGCCGCGTCTTGCCCCGCTCGATCTGGCTGACGTACTCCTTCGAGAAGCGGGTGCCGGCGAGTTCCGTCTGCGTCTGGCCTGCGGCAACGCGAAGTTGACGGACCCGCTCACCGAGGTCCGCAGCTCGTCCTCCGAGCCGATCACGCTCGTCTCGCTTAGTGCCGATTTCTGTGAGTTGCTGTTGCGACAAAGCCGTCGGAGTCTCTCAAGACCTGGCCATTTCGGCCACGTTTCCCTGCCCTAACGGGGGACAGCGAGCAAGTGAAGTATACGGTGGAGCAAATCACTTCACAACTGCACTTGACAAGAGCACCCTGCCCTCCTATAGTTCCGCCTACAGAGGAGCACCGCATCGCGCCAGTTGACACCGGGCGTGGCTGGGCCGCAGAGCCATGAGCTTCGGATTTTGGCGCCTTCTGAAGCGGTAGCTTGCCTCGCCAGGGGATTGCCCCCGGGGCCGCAGCCGGGGGTTTTCCCATGCCTGAAGTTGGCTAGTGACCCTCGGGTGAGGGACGAGCCAACTTGTCGCCTAGCGGCTTGCCGTGGACCTACATTGCTCTAAGCGCCGACCTCGGCCAGCTCGCCGGCCTCGCCGTGCCGATAACGACGGACAGTCAGCACCGCGATCACCGCGGCGGCGAATGCGATGGCCGCGGCGACCTCTAAGGCGTGCTTGAATCCGGTCACGAACTGAGCCGTCGCACGGCTGTCCGTCGGAGGCACGTGCACGTAGGACGCGACGATGGCGCCCATGAGGGCGATTCCCAGCGACCCTCCAACCTGTCGCATGCTGTTCAGTACGGCCGAGCCGACGCCGGCCTTGTCCACTGGGACCGATCCCATCGCGGCCGCGGTTGTCGGGGTCATCGCGAGTCCCATCCCGAGCCCGCCGACGATGAGGCCCGGAAAGATGTTCCAGAAATTTGACGTGAGATCGAGTCGCGAGAACACGAGCAAGGAGATGCCAACGAGCGTCATTCCTCCACCCATCAGCCATCGGGACCCGATCTTGTCCGACACGCGTCCGGCAAGTGGCGCGACCAGGATGATGAGAAGCGTCATCGGCAGAAACGTTGCGCCGGCCTGCGTTGCCGAATAGCCGAGCACGTTCTGCACGTAGAGCGACACGAAGAAGAACACACCGAACATTGCCAGCGCAATAAGCATCATGGTTGCGTTCGCACCCGCGAACGTCGTATTGCGGAAGAGCGAGAGGTCGAGCATCGGAAGCCGCTGCCGCAACTCGAGTAGGATAAATACCGCTAAACCGATGGCTGCAATCGCGAACAACGTGAGAATTCGCGCAGACGTCCAGCCGTAACTGTTTGCCTCGATAAGTCCGTAGGTGAGCGCGAACAGCGCCACTGCTGAGGACAGCAAACCCGGCAGGTCGAGGCGTTGCTCGTGCGAGGTGTCGCGAGACTCGGCAATCACCACGCGCGCAACGAAGATCGCGAGTACGCCGACGGGCACATTGATGAAGAAGATCCAGTTCCAGCTGATCTGCTCGGTGATGACACCACCGATCAGGGGCCCGATTGCCAAGGCCATCGCCGAGACTCCCGCCCAGATACCTATCGCAGTGCCGCGTTGCCGAGGCGGAAAGGTCGCCGTGATGATCGAGAGCGTCGCCGGGTTCATGAATGCCGCTCCGGCGCCCTGAACAACACGCGCGCCGATGAGCATGTTGGCATCGCCCGCAAGCCCGCATGCGAGAGACGAAGCGGTAAAGACGGCAAGACCTACGACGAAGATGAGGCGACGCCCGAGCATATCGGCGAGCTTGCCGCCGGTCAGCATCAACACGGCGAAGGTCAGCGCATATCCGTTGACGACCCACTCGAGCTCGGAAATTGAAATTCCGAGGTCGTGCTGAATCGAAGGCAGCGCAACGTTCACGATCGTGTTGTCGAGCATGATCATGAACAGCCCGAACGAGACTGACGCTAGAGTCAACCACTTTCGGTTCTCGGGTGCGAGAAGGCGTGTCCTCATCGCGATATGGCCATCGGGCTACGGTAGCTCGCGCGGCGTCGGACGTGTCGGGGCGACGCTTCCC
>Ga0075423_10002753_pt1 | contig 16078 bp, 8 predicted proteins | sample SoiMethybrSBSTD2_FD_80114 | JGI IMG/M metagenome (GOLD analysis project Ga0075423, IMG submission 80114) | Bulk soil microbial communities from a Populus tree surrounding site in Tennessee, USA - Soil MetaG P. TD hybrid SBSTD2 | ecosystem: Environmental > Terrestrial > Soil > Tree plantation...
CGGCGGGTGTCGCGTTGTAGTGGTTGGCTTCACTCGCGGGCCCCCGAACCGAATCGTTGATTTGACCGTGCGCGATCGTCACGAAGATCACGGCTGCTGCGGCTCCAAGCAGCACGCTCTTCATCGTCGACATGATCCGATGCATAGTCGCTCCTGTGACGCCCTGAAGGGTGAGCGTCGACCGTAGAGTCTATCGGGCCACGCCGATCCGCTCGATAGACTGCGGATATCCCTAGGGTAACGCCGCCGGCGCTGAAACACGATACCGACAACGCACGATTCGTACGAGGTCGGCCATGAGGTCGGCCGTCACATCCGCACGACGCGGCTGCCCTCCTCATCCCAACGCCACACGCCGCTTCGGCCTTGGAGATGTACCCCGCCCAGCCATCGATTGATACCGCACGCGGCCACTCTGTCGAGCTGACCGGCCAGTACCGATCGACCGCTGTCGGTCAGCGCGATCGTGCCTCGGAGGACGTGTCCGCTCGATGCTGATAAGTCGAGCATCAGAAGCGCTGGCGAGATGCGTGCGAGCGTCTCTGCCATCGACGCCATCGTGCCATCGCTGACGTAGTAGAACTGCTCGCCGTCGTGCATACGCGGGAACGCGTTCCACAAGGCGATGCCCTCGCTGGCGAGCGTGAGAAGACGGCGCTCGGTTCGCGACAGTCCATCGCTTGTCCACGGGAACTCCTGCAGAAAGCGTGTAAGCGCCGCCGCGAGATAGGGCAGCGGTGACAGGTCCTCGCGGCGAAGCTGGTCGAGTCCCTCGGGTGTCGGCGCTCGAAACGTGAGCCACGCGCGCCGAGCGAGCTCGTACTGCGCATCGCTGATGCGCTGGCGCGTGTCGAGCAGCGACGCGAGTTCGTCTGGCTCGAGCTCGCCAAGGCCTTTGAAGTCGGGGCGACCCGGAAACGAGCCGATGCAGATCAACGACACCGGCTTGGTTGGAGGAAGACGATCGCGAATCCACGGCAGCAGCTGAATAAGGTTCAGTTGATCGAACAGGTCGTGCTCGAACCACAGAACGAGCTCGTCGTACGCCTCGTGCGCCTCGATGACGGCCCGCCATTGCCGGAGGTCATTGGCTGGGTCGAGTGTCGGATCGTTTCCCTCCCATGCCGATGGTCCGAGTTCCCCGGGGCTGGTCAAGAACTGCTCTCGCACCTCGAGCAGTTCGGCATCGTTGAGCCCGGCAGGAACGGGACCCTCGTACAGAACATCTGCCCAGATCGATCGCAGGCCTGGAATGCCGGCGGCGTCGATGGTCATCGTGGTGGAGCTGCCGTTGGCGACGTGGAGGAAAGGTGTCGGCATTTGCCTCAATGAATTTGCCAATGCAATCAGCCCTCACAATACTAGGCAATCACGGGCAGAGTCGGCGGCTCGTTGGGCTTGGGCGCTGCGGCGGAGTAGAATCTGTCATTTCATCTTTTCGAAAGGCGACCGTGATGACCAGTCGTTTAATCGCTGCCGTGACTACGGCTCTCGCAATCGTCGCGTTGTGCGTATTTGTCGGTACGCCCGTGTCGGGCCAGGCGCGAGCCACGCCGCCGGCGCTTGTCATCACCGCAACCGGCGGCAAGCCGGTGGAGTACAAGGCGCCGCGCACGCCGTGGGGCGATCCCGATCTGCAGGGCGTGTGGTCGAGCGACGACATGGAGAACATTCAGATGGCAGCGGGGGGAGGACGCGGCGGCCCGGGACGCGGCGCCCCAGGGGGCGGTGCTGCACCACAGCCGGCGCCCGGACAGGTTCCACCGCTCTATCTCGACGACGCGGCACTGGCAGCCCGAAAGAAGCAGGTCGAGTCTGCGGCGAAGCAGCGTGATACCGCCGCCGAGAGCAGTTTCCGATTCGATTACGCTCGACGCGTCTTTCCGCAGACGCGCTTGATCGTGGATCCACCGGACGGTCGTCTCCCGGCGATCAAGGTGAACCAGCAGGAGCGCGGGATGCCGCGGGGCACGTACGGCCCGGGGCCGCTGAATTCCTGGGAGGACTTCTCGCTCTACGAGCGCTGCATTACGCGCGGTATCGCCGGATCGATCCTTCGCGTCATCTACGGCAACGGCAATCGCATCGTGCAGGCGCCCGGCGTCGTCGCGTTCTCGACCGAGATGCTGCCCGACACGCGCATCTTCTACACCGATGGCCGCAAGCACATCGGCCAGTCGATCCGTCAGTACCTCGGCGACTCCACTGCGCGTTGGGAGGGCGAGGAGCTCGTGGTCGAGACCACGAACCTCACCGACAAGACCGCGATCGGCGTGAATGGCAACGGCGTGCGCCACAGCCAGCAGATGGTGATCACCGAGCGCTTCCGCCGCGTGGCCAACGATATCATTCAGTACCAGGCGACCTACGACGACCCGGTGACGTACGAGAAGCCGTTCACAGTGTCGTTCCCGCTCACTCCGCTCGATGGCGGCGTGCTCCTTCCGTACGACTGCCACCCGGGCAATACTGCGATCTCGATGTCGCTGTCGGCTGAACGGGCTGAGGACCGAGCCGTCGCCGCAGATGCGGCGAAAGGCATCGTTCGTAAGCGGCGCACCGTGCAGGATGATGGCGCCGGCGTTGGCGCCGCGCCGCCTGGCGGCGGTCGTGGTGGTCGCGGCGGAGTGCCCCCGGTTCCGGGCGCTGCGACCGGCGAACGCGACGTCGAAAGATAGTCGTGGACGCGGGTATTAAGACCCGCCGACGATCTGATCAACGAGCCGCGTTCGCGCGGCTCGTTTCATTTCTGCATCGATCCCTGCCAGTTCGACTTCGCGCATGCGGCCGGCGCCGAGCGACGATGTGACCTCGTACGGCCCGAGCGTGGACCCGGGCTGGAGTGTCATGAGTGGAGTATATTGCCGCCCGATGTTCCGAAGCCCTCACCCTGAAATTGACATCCCGAACCTGACGCTCACTGAATACGTTCTGGGCGGGGCCCGCGAGTTCGGCGATCGACCAGCGTTCGTCGACGGACTCTCCGGGCGAACACTGTCCTTTGGCGCGCTGCTCGACCAGGTGCGTGCCCTCGCCGCTGGCCTGTCGCTGTCGCATCGAGTGGGGAAGGGCGATGTCGTCGCGATCTGGGCGCCCAACGTGCTCGAGTACCCGGTCGTCTTTCATGCGGTCGTGAGCCTTGGGGCGATCCTCACGACGATCAATCCTGCGTACACGACTCCGGAAGTGTCGTTCCAACTGCGCGACGCGAACGTGAAGCTTCTGGTCACGACGGCGGCGCTCGCCGCGCGGGCACGTGAGGCCGTCGAGGCGGCGGCCGCGTCGATCGAGATCGTCACCATCGACGATGGGCCTGGACTGACGCCGCTCGCGTCGATCGGCAGTGACATCGATCCGCCTGCGGTCGCAATCGATCCATTCAACGACGTCGCGGTTCTTCCGTATTCATCGGGCACGACCGGCCTGCCGAAGGGCGTGATGCTGACGCATCGCAATCTCGTAGCCAATCTCGCGCAGCTGGACGCGATCGAAGGCGACATCAGCGCGCTCGTTGGAGTGCTGCCGTTCTTTCACATCTATGGCATGGTCGTGATCATGAACTTCGGGATCGTGCGCGGCGCGACGGTGGTGACGCTGCCGCGCTTCGACCTCGAGGCGTTTCTCGGCGCGCTTCAGAACTGGCGAATTCCCACCGTACACATCGCGCCGCCGATCGCGGTGGCACTGGCCAAGCATCCGCTCGTCGATCGCTACGATCTCTCGGCCTTGAACTGCGTGTTTTCTGCGGCGGCACCGCTCGGCATCGAGCTCACGGAAGCCGTCGAACGGCGACTCTCGGTAACCGTCCGGCAAGGCTACGGGATGACCGAAGCGAGCCCGGCGACGCACTTCAGCGTGGCAGGGTTCGTACGCCGCGGCAAGGTCGGAACTCTGATCCCTGGCACTGAATGCCGAATCGTCGATCCGTCAACGGGCCTCGACGTGGGCGTTGGCGAGGTTGGTGAGGTGTGGGCGCGCGGTCCCCAGGTGATGAAGGGATACCTGAACAACCCAGAGGCCACGGCGGCGACCGTCGACGCCGACGGCTGGCTGCACACCGGCGACATCGGCTTCGTCGACGAGGATGGATTCCTCGAAGTGACCGATCGGCTGAAGGAGCTGATCAAGGTCAAGGGCTATCAGGTGGCGCCCGCGGAGCTCGAAGGACTGCTGCTGAAACATCCGAAGGTCGCCGACGCGGCGGTGATCCCCGTGAAAGATGAAGAAGCCGGCGAGCGGCCGAAGGCCTTCATCGTCGCCAGCGAAGCGGCGACAGCGGAAGAAATCTGCGCCTTCGTCGAGGCGCACGTCGCGCACTACAAACGCCTGGCGCAGGTCGAATTCGTCGACGCCATTCCCAAATCGCCGTCGGGCAAGATTCTTCGTCGCGTGCTCGTCGAACGCGACCGGGCGTCGACGCGGACGCCGGTCTCGTGAGCCGCTCAGCTCCGCACTGATTCCACAGACATCTCCACCAGCAGCGTCCGGCACGGCTGGCGTCACGACCCCAGGTCAAGCCCTTATTGACTCAGGGTCAATTACGTGGGACAGTGGGATCAGTCATGGCCCCTCGCGCTGCCGAGCCAGCCGTTCCGCGCTGGCAGCGCCGGCCCGACGATCGGCCCGACACCTTGATGGCGTCGGCGCTCAAGCTGGTCAAACAGCACGGATATCGTCGGGTGCGGCTCGAAGACATCGCCGCCGATGCCGGCGTCTCCAAGGCGACTGTCTATCACTACTTCGACAACAAGGACGATCTGATCACGCGCGCGCTGTCGGAACGCGTGGCCGAGCGACAGGCCGAAGCCGAGGCGATGCTCGCGCGCAGCGGTCCGTCGGCGACACAGCGCCTGCGTGTGTTTCTCCGCCACTTCTGGGATGTGCAGCTCTCTCCGCACGCCGGCGCGTGGCAGCAGCTGCTGGTAAGCGAGATCGTCACCGACGCTCCACCGGTCTTCCGCGCCTGGGCCAAGGGTCTCGTGAATCGCTGGGGCGTGGTGGAGCGGCTCATTCATGACGGGCAGGCGGCGCGCGAGTTCAACCCTGATGTCGACGCCGCCGTCGCTGCCCGGATGATCCTGTCGGGTCTTTCACATCAAGCGCTCTTTCACGAACATCTCGGCGTCAAGCGACTGGCGCCGTGCGATCTCGATCGCCTCTTCGAATCAGCGCTCGCGCAATTCTTCGCGGCACTCGCCGTTGGTTCTCACATCGTTCCGCCACGGTAGCCCTCTTATGTCACCATCGTCGGTTTCATCTCTCGTTGTTTTCGTCTTCCTCGCCCTTCTGTCGCAGGCGTGCTCTGCCACGAGTGCGGCGCCGGCGCCGCCAGCTCCGCAATCGGTTGGCGTCGTCACGGTTCAACCCGAGCGTGTGACGTTGTCGGATGAATGGGTCGCTACGCTCGACGGCAATGTGAACGCCCAGATCCGCCCCCAGGTCTCTGGATATCTGATTCGACGCGACTACCAGGAAGGCGCCGCGGTTCGAAAGGGTCAGGTGCTCTTCGAGATCGATGAACGCCCGTTTGCGGCCGTGCTCGCGCAGGCGCGCGCGAACCGCGCCGAAGCCCAAGCCCAGCTCGGCAAGGCGAAGCGCGATCTGGCCCGCGACCAGCCGCTCGCGGAGGCGCGCGCGATCGCGCAAAGTCAGCTCGACAACGATCAGCAGGCGGTGCTTGCCGGAGAAGCCGCGGTAGCGTCGGGGGATGCCACCGTGCAAAGCGCCGAGCTCAATGTCGGTTTCACCAAAGTGACCTCGCTCATCGACGGCGTGGCGGCGATCGCGACGGCGCAGATCGGCGATCTCGTTACCCCCTCGACGCTCTTGACGACCGTGTCGCAGATCGATCCGATCAAGGTGTACTTTCCACTGAGCGAGCAGCAGTACCTGCGGATGACATCGGGCGTGCGCGGGCAGGTGCTGGGTACGCGACCGCCGTTGACGCTCACGTTGGCTGACGGCAGCATTTACCCGCGAACCGGGACGATGACAGCTGTGGATCGCGAGGTCGATCCGAAGACCGGCACGATCCGCATCAGCGCGCTCTTCCCGAATCCAGCCCAAGCGCTCCGGCCTGGCCAGTACGGCCGTGTCCGAGCCGAGACGCGCGCGATCGAGGGTGCCCTGCTCGTGCCGCAGCGCGCGGTCACCGAGATTCAGGGCACTTATCAGGTTCGCGTCGTCGGGTCCGGCAACACCGCGCACGTCCGGCGCGTGACGGTCGGCGAGCGCGTGGGCAGCCGATGGATCGTCGCCGATGGCCTGACGCCCGGCGATCGCGTGATCGTCGAAGGCGCGTCGATCAGAGATGGCGAGCGCGTCGTGCCGACGGCGGCGGAGTAGGCTATGTCTCGCTTCTTCATCCGCCGCCCCATTGTCGCCATCGTCATCGCGCTGATGACGGTGATCGTCGGTCTCGTTGCCATGCAGGCGCTGCCTATCGCGCAGTTCCCCGAGATCGTCCCGCCGCAGATCATGATCAGCGGCACCTACACCGGAGCCGACGCATTGACCGTCGAGCAGGCCGTTGCGACGCCGCTCGAGCAGCAAGTCAACGGTGTCGACAACATGCTCTACATGCAGTCGATCAACGGGAGCGACGGCACCGTGCAGCTCGTGGTCGCGTTCGACGTCGACACCGATCCGAACATCGATCAGGTCAACGTGCAGAACCGCATGGCGCAAGCGGCGCCGAATCTGCCGACCGAGGTCAATGCCTTCGGGCTGACGATGCGACGGTCGACCGGCTTTCCGCTGATGGTCCTCGGCTTCACATCGCCGCACCACACCTACGACGCGTTGTTCCTGGCCAACTACGCCAACATCAACATCATCGATGCGTTGTATCGCGTCCCGGGTGTCGGCGAGGTGCGCGTGTTCGGCGCCGGCGACTACGCGATGCGGATCTGGGTCAAGCCCGATCGACTCGCGGCGCTGGGACTGACGGTCCCGGATCTTGCGCGCGCTGTGCAGCAGCAGAGCACGGTGAATCCGGCCGGTCAGATTGGCGCACAACCGACACCGGCGGGACAGGAATACACCTACACCGTTCGCGCGCAGGGCCGTCTGCAGACGCCAGAGGAATTTGGCGAGATTGCCGTGCGATCGAACCCGGACGGATCGGTCGTGCGGCTCAAGGACGTCGCGCGCATCGAACTCGGCGCGCTCAACTACCAGCAGATTGGCCGTGTCAACGGTCAGCCGGGCGTCGGCATCGGCATCTTTCAGGCACCCGGATCGAATGCGTTGGCGGTGGCCGACGGCATCAAGAAGACGATGGCCGATCTGAGTCCGCTTCTGCCACCCGATGTCAGCTACGTCTACACCATCGACGCAACCCGCGCGGTATCCGAAAGCATTCGCGAGATCCTGATCACGCTCGTCATCGCGCTCGTCCTCGTGGTGTTCGTCGTCTACGTGTTTCTGCAGAATTGGCGGGCGACGCTCATCCCGATGGTGGCCGTGCCGGTATCGCTGATCGGCACATTCGCGGTGTTCCCGTTCCTCGGCTTCTCGATCAATACGCTCTCGCTCTTTGGTCTCGTCCTGGCCATCGGCCTCGTCGTCGACGATGCGATTGTCGTGGTCGAAGCGGTGGAGCACCACATGGAAGACGGGATGAATCCCAGGGACGCGACGCTGCAGGCGATGAAGGACGTGTCAGGGCCTGTCGTCAGCATCGCGATCATTCTCGCCTCGGTCTTCATCCCGGTCGGGTTCATGAGCGGCATTCAGGGCCGGCTCACGAAGCAGTTCGCGATCACGATTGCCGTCTCGGTGCTCATCTCGGCGTTCAACGCGCTGACGCTGTCGCCGGCGCTGTCGGCGATGCTGTTGAAGCCGCGCCAGCAGACGTCGGGCGCGATCGGCCGCTTCTTCGGCGTCTTCAACCGGTGGTTCGAGCGCGCCACGCATGGCTACGTCAGCATCAGCCATCTGGCGATCAGAGTGGCCGCCATTGGCGTCGCGGTGCTGGTTGCGTTTGCGGCAGTCACCGGTCTTCTCGGGCGAAAGCTGCCGACAAGCTTCGTTCCTCCCGAGGACTATGGCTATGGACTGGTGAACATCCAACTGCCGCCGGCCGCGTCGCTCGAACGGACCGACGCCGTGCTCCACAAGACGGATGCCATTCTGCAGCGCCATCGCGATGTGATCGAGAACTTCGACATGATCGGCGGCTTCAGCCTCGCGAACCGCGTGAGCGCCAGCAACAATGCGTTCTACTTCTTCGGCCTCAAGCCGTGGGGGGATCGCCGTCTCGACGCGCAGCAGCTGATTCAGCTGCTGAACGCTGAATTCCGGCGCGACGTGCCCGAAGCCTCGGTCTTCGCCGCGATGCCGCCGGCGATTCCGGGACTCGGCAACCAGGGCGGCTTCTCGTTCTGGCTGCAGGATCGCAGCGGCGGCAGCCTCGAATCGCTCGACCAGAACCTGCAGAAGTTTCTAGCCGCGGCGCGGAAGCGTCCCGAACTGGCCAATGTGGCGTCGCAGTTCAGCGCCTCAGTACCTCAGGTCTTCGTCAACGTCGATCGCGACAAGGTGTTGAAGCAGGGCGTGTCGATCGGCGACGTGTATCAGACGATGCAGGCGTTCCTCGGCGGGTTGTTCGTGAATCAGTTCAATCGCTTCGGCCGTCAGTGGCGCGTGTTCATGCAAGCCGAAGGCGACGAGCGCGCGGTGGCAGCCGACATCGCGCAGTTCTATGTGCGCAACAACGACGGCGCGATGGTGCCGCTCTCGGCGCTGCAGACGACCAGTCCGACGGCAGGTCCGCAGTACACGAATCGATTCAACGTCTATCGTGCGGTGCAAATCACCGGCGCGGCGGCGCCCGGCTACAGCTCAGGACAGGCGCTCGATGCACTCGAAGACGTGGCGCGCACGACCTTGCCGCGTGAGTTCGGCCACGACTTCTCGGATCTGTCGTATCAGGAACGGAAAGCGTCGGGTGGCACCGCGGGATTGTTCGGGCTGTCTCTGCTGTTCGTCTTCTTGATCCTCGCCGCACTTTACGAGAGCTGGTCGCTGCCGTTTTCCGTTCTCCTCTCGGTGCCGGTCGCCGTGTTCGGCGCCTTCGCGGGTTTGTTGATGCGACGGCTCGACTTCGACGTCTACGCGCAGATCGGCGTGATCATGCTGATCGGCCTCGCGGCCAAGAACGCGATTCTGATCGTCGAGTTCGCCAAGACCCGTCTCGAGAGCGGCAAAGACGTCGTCGAGGCAGCGCTCGAAGGGGCGAGGCTGCGGCTGCGACCGATCCTCATGACCTCGTTCGCGTTCATCCTCGGCTGCGTACCGCTGTGGGTAGCGACTGGGGCAGGCGCCGAGGCCCGCCGGATTCTTGGCACCGTCGTCGTCACCGGAATGCTCGCTGCCACCTTGATTGCCACGTTCATCGTTCCGCTGCTCTTCGTGCTCGTCGAACGTGTGGCCATGCGATCGTCCGCTTCGCGCGCCGATGCTGTCGGGATGCTGCCGGGAGAGAGCTCATGACCATCTCGGTGCGGCATCGTCTCGGTGGGCTCGCCGCGCTCGCATGCCTGATCAGTGTCTCTCTACTGGGTGCGTGCACGCTTGGCCCGAATTACACGCGTCCGATCGTCGACGCGCCGTCCGGCTTCCGTGGCGCGCAAGATCAGGGCGGCACGGCGGTGGAGCAGTCGATCGCGGATCGGAAGTGGTCAGAGATCTTCGAGGACCAAGCGCTTCAGGCGTTGATTCAGCGCGCGCTCGAGCATGGCTACGACGTGCGCATTTCCGCGGCGCGAGTGCTCGAGGCGCAGGCGCAGCTCGGGGTGACTCGCGCGGATCAATTCCCCGCGGTTTCCGGTGGTGCGACCGAACTCGCGGAGCGTCCGTCGCGTGCGCTCACTGGAACGTCTCGCACGTTCGCGGGAAGCGAGTTGCAGGCATCGGCTGCCTGGGAGATCGATTTCTGGGGACGTTATCGCCGCGCGACGGACGCGGCGCGTGCCGCGCTGCTGGCGAGCGAGTGGGGACGTCGTGCGGTGATGACGACGCTGGTGAGCCAGGTCGCGCAGGGCTACTTCCGTCTGCGTATGCTCGATCTGAGTCTCGACGTCTCGAAGGCGACGCTCGAATCGCGACGCGAATCGCTGCGGCTCACGCAGGTACGCGAGCAGGGCGGCGTCGGGAGTCTGGTCGATGTGCGCCAGGCCGAACAGCTCGTCTACGAAGCCACCGGCGAGATCGCCACGCTCGAGCGCGAGATCGAGCAGGAAGAGAACCTCCTGAGCGTGCTGCTTGGCGACAACCCAGGCACGATCGCACGCGGTCGCGCGCTCACCGATCAGCCCGAGCCGCCGGAAGTGCCGCCGGGTCTGCCGTCGGCGCTGCTCGAGCGCCGGCCGGACATCCAGGAAGCGGAACAACGGCTGGTGTCTGCCAACGCAGAGATCGGCGCGGCACGAGCGGCATATTTTCCGAGCATCACGCTGACTGGATCCGCAGGCGTTCAAAGCGCGGCGTTGACGGCGCTGTTCAGCGGCGCGAACGCCGTCTGGTCTGGGGCGGCGAGCCTGGTGCAGCCGATCTTCACTGCCGGCCGCACACGTTCGCAGGTCGCCGCTGCCGAAGCCCGGCGCGACGAGGCCCTGCTCGACTACCAGCAGACGATCCGCCAGGCGTTCCGCGAGGTCTCCGACTCATTGATCGGCTACCGCAAGCTGCGCGAGTTCCGCGAACAACAGCAGCTGCTGGTGACATCTGCAGACGATGCCCGCCGGCTCGTCGACGTCCGCTATAGCGGCGGGGTCGCGAGTTATCTGGAGGTGCTCGACGCCGACCCGCGCCGCTTCAATGCGCAGCTCGGTCTGGCGGAGGCGCAGTTCGACGAACTCTCGGCACTCGTCGAGATCTATCGCGCGCTCGGCGGTGGCTGGTCCGCGCCATAGGCACTTCCGCCTACGGTGTGGCAGGCACGGCGCGGGTGACTCCACGCCGGGTCTGCAGCCAGTGCTGCAGCTGCGCCATGTAGGTGAAGACCACGGGCGTCAGATACAGCGTCACGAGCTGAGAGAACAACAGCCCGCCGACCACGACCAGCCCGAGCGGTTGACGCGCTTCACCACCGGCCCCATAACCGATCGCGATCGGCACGGCACCGAGCATCGCCGCCATCGTCGTCATCATGATCGGCCGGAAACGAATAAGGCAGCCCTGATAGATCGCCTGCTCCGAGGTCATGCCGCTGCGCTCGGCATCGAGCGCGAAGTCGATCTGCATGATCGCGTTCTTCTCGACGATGCCGATCAACATGATCATGCCGACGAAGGCGTAGATGTTCAGATCCATGTGGAAGACGAGCAGCGTGACCAACGCGCCGAAGGCGGCTGACGGGAGACCAGACAGAATCGTGAGCGGGTGAATGTAGCTCTCGTAGAGGATGCCGAGCACGATGTAGACGACGAGCACGGCGATGACGAGCAGCGCCGCAAGATTGGTGAGCGCGCCCTGAAACGCCTGGGCTGCGCCAAGGAACTGACCGGCGACGCCTTCCGGAAGCGATGCGTCGGCGATGGTCTTCACGCGCGACAGCACGGAACCGAGCGCGGCACCCGGGGCGAGGCCGAATGAAATCGTCGCCGCCGGGAGCTGGCCGAAGTGATCCACCGTCTGCGGCCCGACCTGCTGCTTGACCGCGGCGAGCGTATCGAGCGGCACGAGCGGCCCGCTGGCGGTGACGGCGTTCGTCGTGGTGGCGTTCGTGGCAGTGGTGTTGGTGGTGGGCCCGCCCTTGAAGTACAGCAACGACAGCGCGCTCGGATCCGACTGGAATTGCGGCGCGAGCTCGAGCAGCACCTTGTACTCATTGACCGGCGCATAGATCGTCGACACCCAGCGCGGACCGTAGGCATCGTAGAACGCGTTCTCAATCTGGTTGGCCGTGACGCCCAGTGCCGCAGCCTTGTCCCGATCGATGGTGACGTTGACCTGCGGACTGTCGATCTCCAGATCGCTCGTGAGGTCCTGGATGCCAGGTACCTCGGCAAGCCGCTTCAGCAACGTGTCCGTGGTGCGATACAACTGCTGCGCGTCGGCCGACTGCAGCGAGTATTGATATGGGCTCTTGCTCACCTGCCCCCCGATGCGGATGGTCGGCGGGTTCTGCATGAAGACTTCCATACCGGCGATGCCGGCGAGCGGCGGGCGCAGTTGCTCGATCACATCGTCGACGCTCGCACTGCGCTCGTGGCGGGGCTTCAGTGTCACGACGATCTGACCGAGATTGGGTGCACCGAGCGTATTGGCGACGGCGCCGCCAATCGTCGACACCAGCGCCGACACGTTCGGGTTCTCGCGCACGATGTTGGAGATCTGCGTCTGGTACTTGACCGCGTTGTCGTACGACGTGCCCTGTGCCGCTTCAGTCGTGATGGCGATCTGATCGGTGTCCTGATCGGGAATGAATCCCTTCGGGACGAGCACGAACAGCACCGCCGTGAGCACCAGCACGGCACCGGCTGCGGCCATCGTCGCCGGCCGGTGGCGCATCACGACCTGCAGCGTGCGGTCGTAGAACCCGAGCATCGCTTCGAAGTAGCGCTCGGTCGCGGCCGTGAACCGTTCCATCGTCCGGCGGGTCTGAGGAGTCGCCTCGACGCCCGATTGGCGATGCGTCGGCCGCTTGAGAAAACGGCTGCACAGCATCGGCGTCAGCGTCACCGATACGACTCCCGAGATGAGAATCGCGACGCAGATCGTGATCGAGAACTCGCGGAACAGACGCCCGAGCACGCCGCCCATGAACAGAACGGGGATGAACACCGCGGCCAGTGACAGCGTCATCGACACGATGGTGAAGCCGATCTCCTTCGAGCCGACGAGCGATGCCGCGTACGGATCCTCACCATGCTCGACGTGCCGGTAGATGTTTTCCAGCATCACGATCGCATCGTCGACGACGAAGCCGACCGAGAGGATCAGCGCCATCATCGACAGGTTGTCGAGGCTGAAGCCGAGGAGGTACATGACCGCGAACGTACCGATGATGGAGAACGGCAGCGCCAGGCTCGGGATCACCGTGGCCCAAACGTTCCGCAGGAAGATGAAGATGACGAAGATGACGAGCGCGAGCGTCAAGACCATCGTGAACTGCACATCGCGGTACGACTCGCGGATCGTTTCCGATCGATCGTAGAGGACGTCCATGTGCACGCTGCTGGGGAGCTCGGCCTGAAACTGGGGCAGCAGCGTCTTGACGGCGTCTGCCACCGTGATGGTGTTCGTGCCCGGTTGCCGCTGAATGCCGAGCGTGATCGCGCGTTCCTGGTTGTCGGGCGTGAAGTACCACGACCCGGTGTGCGGGTCCTCCGCGCCATCGATCACCTGACCGAGCTGATCGAGACGAATGGGGGCGCCGTTGCGATACGCCACCACCATGCTCTTGAATTCATCGGCATTCATCAGCTGTCCGCTCGCCTGCAGCGTGTAGGCGCGATGCGGACCGATGATGTTGCCGGCGGGGACGTTGACGTTCCACGCCCTGAGCGCGTTCTCCACCTCGTTGATGCCGACCTGACGCGACGCCAGCGCGTGCGGATCGAGTTGCGCGTGCACGGCGTACTTCTGGCTGCCGAGCACCTGCACTTGTGCGACGCCACTCACCTGGGAGATGCGCTGCGCCACGCGTGTCTCGGCCCACTCGTCGAGCGAATAGGCAGGCAGCGTCTTCGAGCGCATGACGAGATACAGGATCGGCTGGTCCGCAGGGTTCACTTTGGTGAACGTCGGCGGTGTCGGCATACCTTGGGGAAGGAGCCGTGCGGCCTGCGTGATCGCGCCCTGCACGTCGACAGCGGCGCCATCGAGGCTCCGATCGAGGTTGAACTCGAGCGTAATCTGCGTCGATCCGAGCGAGTTCACCGACGTCATCGACTCGAGTCCGGCGATGGTCGAGAACTGATTCTCGAGCGGCGTCGCGACCGACGCGCCCATCGTTTGTGGACTGGCGCCGGGCAGCTGCGCGGTCACGAGCAGCGTGGGGAAGTCGACGTTGGGGAGATCGCTCACCGGCAGCGATCGATACGCCACGGCACCAAAGAGTGCGATCGCAGCCATGAGCAGGCTGGTTGCGATCGGCCGCTGAATGAAACCTTGAGAGATGTTCATACCTACGCCGTGGCCCCTCGACTGGGCTCGGGGCAGGCTGGCCCCGCAACCGCCGGAATCTTCCTGGTCTTCACGAGACGCGCGAGATAGGTGTAGACGACCGGCGTGAGATACAGCGTGATCAGCTGCGAGACGGCCAGGCCGCCGACGACGGCAAGGCCGAGCGGACGGCGCGCCTCACCGCCCGATCCGTAGCCGAATGCGATCGGCAGCGAACCGAGCAGCGCCGCGGCAGTCGTCATCATGATCGGACGGAAGCGGATGATGCAGCCCTCGTAGATGGCATCGACTGGACTCTTGCCGTGCTGCCGTTCCTGGTCGAGGGCGAAGTCGATCTGCATGATCGCGTTCTTCTTGACGATCCCGATCAGCATGATGAGACCGACGAACGAATAGATGTTCAGTTCGTTGCCGAACAGCCAGAGCGTGACGAGTGCACCGAGGCCCGCCGATGGAAGACCAGAGAGGATCGTGATCGGGTGGATGTAGCTCTCGTAGAGCATGCCCAGCACGATGTACACGACGCCGATGGCGATCACCAGCAGGAGCGAGAGGTTGGCGAGCGATGCCTGGAAGACCTTTGCCGATCCCTGAAAGCTGGTCGTGACGCGCGCCGGGAGCATCCGCCTTGCAACGGCGGTGACCGTGTCGACCGCCTGGCCGAGCGACACCCCAGGCTTGACGTTGAACGAGATCGACACCGCCGGCAGCTGCCCCATGTGATTGACCGACTGCGGGCCGACCGTCTCCTTGAACGAGACCACCGATTCGAGGGGCACCATGTTGCCCGACGGCGTCTTGATCGCAATCTTCCGCAGCGAATCAGCCTGCTGCTGATACTGCGGATCGAGCTCCAGCAGCACGCGATACTGCGAGCGCTGCCCATACAGGGTGGTCGCCCATCGCGGACCGAGCGCGTCGCTGATCGAGTTGGCAATCGACGAAGCGTTCAAGCCGACGGCAGCTGCCTTGTCGCGGTCGATCAACAGATCGACTCGCGGACTTCGTGACTCGAGATTGGTCGAGACGTCCTGCACCTCGGGCAGCTGCGAAATCGCGTTCATCAGCCGCGGCGTCCAGGTGTAGAGATCCTCCGTATTCACGCTCTGCACCATGAGGTTGTAGCCGCTGTCGCCACGGAATCCGCCGATCTGCAGCGACTGCGGAATGTTGACGCCGGCTCTGAACTGCGGGAATCGACCAAGCACGCCACGCAGCTGCTGGGCGATGAGCGGCGCGCTCACCGGCCGTGTTGCGCGCGGCGTCAGTTGGATGAACACGCGCGCCTGATTCATCCCGCCGGTGTTGCCGCCACCGGTGTTGGCCATCATCGCGTCGATGTACGGATTGCGGTTGATGGTGCCGGCGACGCGCTCGGTGGTGTCGACCATCTCGTAGTACGACGTGCCCTGTGCGGCGCGCAGGTTGATGAACAGCGCGTCGTTGTCGGTGTCGGGGATGAATCCTTTCGGCACGACGCCGTACATCTCGAGTGTGGCCAAGAGGACGATGGCAAACAGGACGAGCATCGCCAGCCGGTAGCGCAACACCAGCCGCAGGCTGCGCGCATATCCACGCTGCAGCGCATCGAAGGCGCGGTCCATCAGCCCCGCGAATCCGACCTTCGAGTGCACAACCTTGAGGAACCGACTGCACAGCATCGGCGTGAGCGTCACCGACACCACGCCCGAGATCAGAATCGCCGCGGTGATCGTCACCGCGAACTCGCGGAACAGCCGCCCGAGAATGCCGGCCATGAACAGAATCGGAATGAAGACCGCGGCGAGCGATGTCGTCATCGTGAGGATTGTGAAGCCGATCTCTTTGGACCCTTTGAGCGCAGCCTCGAGCGGCGTATCGCCAGCTTCCATGTGGCGCACGATGTTCTCGAGCATCACGATCGCATCGTCGACGACGAAGCCGATGGAGAGGATGAGCGCCATCA
>Ga0075423_10002754_pt1 | contig 16075 bp, 12 predicted proteins | sample SoiMethybrSBSTD2_FD_80114 | JGI IMG/M metagenome (GOLD analysis project Ga0075423, IMG submission 80114) | Bulk soil microbial communities from a Populus tree surrounding site in Tennessee, USA - Soil MetaG P. TD hybrid SBSTD2 | ecosystem: Environmental > Terrestrial > Soil > Tree plantation...
ACGAAGCGCGCACGCCCCTGATCATCTCGGGGCCATCGGACGACTCCACCGACAAATATTACGAGGCGGTCCGGGTCGTCCCACGACTGAAGCTGGAAGACGATTTCAAGGTGGACGAAAAGGCCCGCACGGTGAACCTGACCGAAACGGGCGTGGAGAAGGTGGAGAAGGCCCTGGGAGTTGCCAACCTCTACGACCCCGAAGCCATGGAGCTGAACCACTGCGTGCAGCAGGCGCTGCGTGCCCATGTCCTGTTCAAGCGGGACGTGGATTACATGGTGAAAGACGGTCAGGTGGTAATCGTCGATGAATTCACCGGCCGGCTGATGCCGGGTCGGCGCTGGAGCGACGGGCTGCACCAGGCGGTGGAGGCCAAGGAGCAGGTAAAAATCGAGAAAGAGAACCAGACCCTCGCCACCATCACCTTCCAGAACTATTTCCGCATGTACGAGAAGCTGGCCGGAATGACCGGCACCGCCGACACCGAGGCCGTGGAGTTCGACAAGATTTACCGGCTCGAGGTCATGGTCGTCCCCACGAACCGCAACCTCATCCGCGTCGAGAACCCCGACGTCATCTACCGCACGGAGGAGGAGAAATTCCGGGCCGTGGTAGGGGAGATCAGCGAGCTGCACGAGAAGGGACAGCCGGTGCTGGTGGGCACGGTCTCCATCGAGAAATCGGAGCACCTCTCCCACCTGCTGAAGCGCAAGGAGATTCCCCACGTGGTGCTCAACGCCAAGTACCACGAAAAGGAGGCGGAGATCGTGGCCCAGGCGGGGCGGCTGGGAGCGGTGACCATCGCCACCAACATGGCGGGTCGCGGGACCGACATCCTGCTGGGCGGAAATCCGGAATTTCAGGCGAGGCGTGACATCACCGCTCAGACCTTCGAGACGCCGGAGCTCTCCGATGTGGCCTACGACAAGACGCTGGAGGAGGCCCGGGACCGTTGCGCCAAGGAGCATGATCGGGTGGTCGAGCAGGGAGGGCTGCACATCCTGGGCACCGAGCGCCACGAGGCGAGACGCATCGACAATCAGCTGCGCGGCCGCGCCGGGCGCCAGGGCGATCCGGGGTCTTCCCGCTTCTACCTCTCCCTCGAGGACGATCTCCTGCGGATTTTCGGCTCGGACCGGCTGAAGGGCCTGATGCTGCGGCTGGGAATGGAAGAGGATGTTCCCATCATCCACCCGATGGTGACCCGCTCCATCGAGCGAGCCCAGAAGCAGGTGGAGGCACGCAACTTCGATATCCGCAAGCACCTGCTGGAATACGACGACGTGATGAACAAGCAGCGGGTGGAGATTTACAAGCTGCGCAAGGAGCTGCTGGAGGGCAAGGGGCAAAGCGAATATCTGGCGCAGAAGATGGAAGAGATTCTGGACTGGGTCCTGGACACCTATGCGTCGGAGGCGGCGGAACCCGGCGACTGGTCCATCCCCGAGCTCACCCTGCAGATGCAGCGCCTGTTCGGCATCGATCCGGTGAAGGCGGGCGTGGACTTCCAGAGCGTGTCGTACCGCGAGCTCCGGGAAATCCTGTGGAAATCGATCCAGTCCAAGTACGTCCAGAAGGAGGCGACGCTCGGAGCGGAGATCATGCGCCAGCACGAGCGGCTGGTCATGCTCAACGTGATCGACACGCAGTGGAAGGACCACCTGCTCACCATGGACCATTTGAAGGAGGGAATCGGGCTGCGCGGCTACGGCCAGCGAGACCCCCTCACGGAGTACAAGCGGGAGTCCTTCGAGATGTTCGTGGCCATGAAGGAGCGCATCGAGAATGACATCGTCCGCTTCCTGTTCCTGATGGAACCGGTGATTCAGAAGGAGCGCGAGCAGATGCAGGAGAAGCGGGAGCGGGACCTGACCTACTCCGCCCCTGCCAAGGAGGCGGCCGAGCCCCGGCGGGCCGCCGCCGGGCCCAAGGTGGGGCGCAACGATCCCTGCCCGTGCGGCTCCGGAAAGAAGTACAAGAAGTGCCATGGCGCCAGTGAGGGGAAAGTGGTCCACGGAATGCGCGGCTAACCGGAAGTGGGGAGACTCGGAGCATGAACAGAGAGGCGGTTCCGGAAGGGCTGACGTTCGACGACGTGCTGCTTCAGCCGGCCAAGAGCGAAGTCCTGCCGTCGCGGGTGGACACCGGCACCAGCCTGACCCGCAGGATCCGCCTGAACATCCCCATCCTTTCCTCGGCCATGGATACGGTCACCGAATCGCGGCTGGCCATCGCCATGGCGCAGCACGGGGGCCTCGGGGTGATCCACAAGAGCCTGGCCATCGAAGAGCAGGCCGTGGAGGTGGACAAGGTGAAGCGATCCGAGAGCGGGATGATCGTGGATCCCATCACCATGCACCCGGAGAACCGCATCTTCGAGGCGCTGGAGGTCATGAAGAAGTACAAAATCTCCGGCGTGCCGATCACCGATGCTGGAGGCAGGCTGGTGGGAATCCTCACCAATCGGGACCTGCGCTTCGAGACGCGGCTGGATCTGCCGATCTCCGACCTGATGACCCAGAAAAACCTGATCACCGTGCCGGTGGGCACGACACTGGAGGAGTCGAAGCGGCTTCTCCATCAACACAAGATCGAGAAGCTCCTAGTGGTGGACAAGCATTACCACCTGAAGGGCCTCATCACCGTCAAGGACATCCAGAAGAACATCAAGTATCCCAATGCCTGCAAGGACCACTTGGGGCGACTGAGGGTAGGGGCGGCCATCGGAGTGGGAGAAGAGGCCCTGAACCGCGCCCAGGCCCTGGTGGAGGTCAAGGTAGACGTCCTGTTCATCGACACGGCCCACGGGCATTCGAAGGGAGTGCTGGAAACCGTGCGCGCCATGAAGAAGGCGTTTCCCGAAGTGGACCTGGTGGCGGGAAACGTGGCGACCGAGGAGGGAGCCGAAGACCTGATCCAGTGCGGTGTGGACGCGGTGAAGGTGGGCATCGGCCCCGGGTCCATCTGTACGACGCGGATCGTGACCGGCGTGGGAGTGCCGCAGATCACGGCCATCGCCGAATGCGCCAAGGCCAGCAAGAAGCACGATGTGCCCTTGATAGCAGACGGGGGAATCAAGTATTCGGGAGACATCACCAAGGCGATCGCCGCGGGAGCTCACTGCGTCATGATCGGCAGCCTTCTGGCGGGAACCGAGGAGTCTCCTGGCGAGACCATCCTGTACCAGGGCCGAACCTTCAAGTCCTACCGGGGCATGGGGTCGCTGGCGGCGATGAAGCGGGGGAGTGCCGATCGGTATTTTCAGGAATACGAGTTCGAGGAGCAGAAGCTGGTGCCGGAAGGGATCGAGGGGATGGTGCCTTACAAAGGCAGCGTCTCGGCGCTGGTCCCCCAGCTGGTCGGCGGCCTGCGCTCCGGAATGGGATATTGCGGCTGCGCCGACATCGAAGCCCTGCGACGGGAATCCAAGTTCCTCCGCATCACCTCCGCGGGGCTCAAGGAATCCCATGCCCACGACGTCATCATCACGAAGGAAGCGCCGAACTACCGGACGGAGTGAGGGCCTCTACCGGCGCCGATCCTCGATGCTGATTTCTCTCACCTCTCCCCCCAGATCCGTCAGCCGAATCGTGACAGCCTCGCCGGGCAGGTAAGGCCCGAGGCGCTCCGGCCACTCCACGATGGCCACCCCGTCCGTCCCGAGGATCTCCTCCAGCCCCAGCTCCCGCAGCTCCGACGGTTTTTCGATGCGATAGAGATCGACGTGGTACACCGGCAGGCGCCCCGCGTAGATGTTGATCAGTGTAAAGGTGGGAGAGCGGACCTCTTCGGGATCGACGCCCAGGCCTTCGGCAAGGCCCCGGGCGAATTCAGTCTTACCGGCGCCCAGGCTCCCTTCCAGGAGAACGCAGTTCCCGGCGCGCAAGCCGGCTGCCATGGTGCGGCCGGCGCTTCGAGTCTCTTCGGGGGATCGGGATTGCATCGCCGTGCGCGGGCCGACGGGGTCAGCCGCCGCACCTCCCTCCACCTTGCGGGCGCCTCCTTCTGATTGAGGGACTCACGGACCAAGCCTCCGTCTAGGAGCTTTCGTCTGAGCCCTTCAGCAGCTGGGCCATCGCGTCGGGCAGGTGGTCGATGATGTCCCGGGCCATCAGCGCAAGCTCGCCTCGCCGCGTGGCGCAGAGGTCGGCGGAAAGGCCGTGCAGATAGACTCCGAGGAGGATGGCGTGGAGGATGGGAATTCCCTGCGTCACGAACCCTGAGAGGATCCCCGTGAGGACGTCTCCGGAGCCGGCAGTGGCCATGCCCGGGTTGCCGGTGGGGTTCACCCAGACGTTGCCCTCCGGATCGGAGATGAGGGTTCGATGTCCTTTCAGGACCAGAAAGCAATGATGCTCGGTGGAGAATTTCTGGCAGATGGAGATGCGGTTCTTCTGGACGTCATCCGAGGAGATCCCAAGCAGCCGTCCCATCTCGCCGGGGTGCGGGGTCAGGATGAGCGTGCGGTCCTTTCCCGACAGCGACCCGGTGTGACCCTGGAAGGCGTTCAGCCCGTCGGCGTCCAGGATGAGCGGCAGGCGGGTCTCACCCACCAGCTCGCGAATGAACGATTGGGTTTCGGCGGCCGTGGTCAGCCCTGGCCCAAGGGTCAGGACACCTTTTCCTTCCAGCAGCTTGAGCACCCGGGCGGTCGCCTTGGAGGAGACCGTTCCCTCGCGAGTCTCGGGGATGGGCTCGGTCATCATCTCCATGACCTGCGGAGCCAGGATCGGCTGGACGCTCTCGGGTGTGGCCACGGTGACCAACCCGACTCCCGAGCGAAACGCCGCCTCGGCGACCATGCGTGCCGCACCCGGCTTCCCCTTGGAGCCCGCCACGACAAGCAAGTGCCCGTAATCTCCCTTGTGACTCTCAACCTTGCGAGGCGGCATGGTATGAGCCAGCTCAGCGGGGTCGGCCAGGCTGAGCCGGACCCCCTCCGCTTCCACGGCCTCCTCGGGAATGCCGATGTCGGCGATGTAAACCTCGCCCGCCATCTCCTCCGCGGGAAGAAAGATGTGGGGGATCTTGGGACAGCCGAAGGTGACGGTGGCATCGGCATGAATGCAGATTCCTGGAATTTCGTTGGTATCCGCGGAAAGCCCGGAGGGGACATCGATTGAAACCCGGGTGGCTCCGGCATTGTTCACGTCACGCATGACCTCTTCCAGAAAGCCTCGAACGCCACCCTGAACGCCGATGCCGATGAGCGCATCCACGATCATCTCGAAATCCGCCAGCTCGGGCAGGAAATCGTGCCAGGCTCGGATGTCGGCAATCTCCTGCACTTCGACGCCCGACTTTTCCAGGATCTTGAGATTCACCAGAGACTCGTCCTTGGTGTCGGACTTCCTGCCGAACAACAGCACGCGGATGTCATAGCCCCGGTTGTGAAGGTGCTTGGCAACCACCATCCCATCCCCGCCATTGTTGCCCTTGCCGCACAGGACGAGGACGTCCCTGTTTTCCAAATCCTCGAAATTCGACTCCAGATAGTCCACCACCTGCAAGCCGGCGTTCTCCATGAGAACGATGCCGGGGATGCCGTACTCGCGGGTGGCCCGCTCGTCGATGTTCTTGGCTTGTTGCGCGTTGAGGATTCTCAAGGGGCACTCCCTCCGGGCCCAAAAATATAGCCGAACGGTGCCGGCAGCCGCAACCCGGCGCCCTCGCCGGGGAGCCGGATTTACCCGGGTGGGAGGTGCTCGTGATCCCCCGGCAATCAGCTCTTCCCGCGAATCTGTTTCCAGCATCCCAACCGATGAATCCACGCACGAGCTCCGATTTCGGGGCGGCGAGCAACGGGAGACAGGCCGGTCGGGCGGACAGGTCCGGGAGCTTTTGACAGGGTGAGACACCCGGCCCATAATGAGCGCCCTTTAATGCAACCCAAGGAGCAGGCGCGTGCTGCGGTTTCTAACGGCAGGGGAGTCTCACGGCCCGGCGCTGGCGGCCATCCTGGCTGGCATCCCGTCCGGGATGCCCCTCAAGGCGGAGATCATCGACACCCAGCTGGCGCGGCGCATGGGAGGCTACGGCAGGGGCGGCCGGATGAAGATCGAATCGGACCGGGTGAGGCTGCTGTCGGGAGTGCGGTTCGGAAAAACCCTGGGCAGTCCCATCGCCCTGCTCATTGAAAACCGGGATTGGGTGAACTGGCAGGCGGCCATGGCGCTGGAACGCGCCCCCTCGGATCGCTCCGCGGCCCGGCGAGTGACACGACCGCGGCCCGGGCACGCCGATCTTCCGGGGGCCCTCAAGCACAACACCCACGACGCTCGGGACATCCTGGAGCGGGCCTCGGCGCGGGAAACGGCGGCGCGGGTGGCCGTCGGGTCCATCTGTCGCGCCCTGCTGGCGGAATTCGGCATGCAGATCGCCAGCCACACCACCTCGGTGGGCGGCGCCACCGTGCCGGAAGGAGAGGATGCGCCGTGGAAACGGATCCTCGGGTGCGAGGGCTCGCCTCTGCGCTGCGCCGACCCGAGACTCGAGAAAAGGATGATGCGTGAAATCGATCTGGCCAGAAAGCGCGGGGACTCGGTGGGGGGGAGCTTTCAAATCGTCGTCCGGGGAGCGCCGCCGGGCCTGGGAACCCACCGGCAGTGGGATCTGAGGCTTTCCGGCCTGGTCGCCCGGGCGCTCCTCTCCATCCCCTCGGTGAAAGGCGCGGAAGTCGGATCGGGTTTTTCCAACGCACGCGCGCGGGGGTCCGAGGTGCACGACGAGATCCGGTACGATCGGAGACGCCGCGCGTTTTTCAGGAAAACAAACCGCGCCGGGGGGATTGAAGGCGGCATGACCAACGGCGAAGAGATCCGGGCGAGAGCCTTCGTGAAGCCCCTCTCCACGCTGCCTCACTCCCTCAGATCGGTGGACCTGGTTTCCAAGGAATCTTTCGATGCGGCCGTGGAGCGCACCGATACCACCGCGATCGCGGCGGCGGGGGTCATCGGCGAGGCGATGCTGGCGATCGTGCTGGCGGAGGCTTTCGTTCAGAAGTTCGGCGCGGACAGCCTCGCGGAGATGGGCCGGAATTATCGCGGCTACCTCCGGCAATTGCGCGCCTACTAGTCCCACCCCAGATCACGTCTTCCCGGGATTCCCGCCAGGCCCTTTGCGATACTCACGGCGCGCAGGATGGAGCGCGTCAGCGCCTCGACCGCGAGCGCCTCCAGCTCCAGCGTGTCGGCCTGCAGCTTTCCGGTGGACAGCGTGTAAACCAGGTCGCCGTCGTTGGCCGTGTGCGCCGGGGAGAGGCAACGGGCGAGCGCAACCTGCGACGCGGCCGCCAGGCGGCAAGCCTGCTCACGGGTCAAGGCCGCGTTGGTGGCCACGAGCCCCAGCGTGGTGCTGTCGCCGCCTCGAGACCCGCCGGGACCCCTGGGGCGCCGTCGATTCGAAGCGGCGCGGCGCAGATGTGCTTCGATTCCCACCAGCCGACTTCCCCCATCTGAATTGCGCGCCCCCGCCAGGAGGCCGCCGGTGGCGGGATCGCGAACGTCTCCGAAGGCGTTGACTACCGCCAGAGCGCCCACGCGCAATGAGCCGCAGCGCAGGGTCGCCGTCCCCACGCCCCCCTTCATCGCCCTGCGAATCCCGAAGTATTTCCCGACGGAGGCTCCCGTCCCGGCCCCGACGCTGCCTTCGGCGGCGCTGGCGGCGCGGGCCGTCGTGCAAGCGCGGAACGCCATCGCCTCGTCGGGCCTCCGGCGGGAGTTTCCCACTCCCAGGTCGAAGAGGATGGCGCCGGTGACAATCGGCACCTTCAGGCCGCGCACCGGGAATCCGATGCCGCGCCGCTCCAGGTAGCGCATGACGCCGCCGCCGGCATCGAGGCCGTAGGAGCTGCCTCCCGCGAAGAACACCGCGTGCACCTTCTCCACCCGATGGCCGGGCAGCGCCACGGTAGGGTTCCTGAGACTCGAGCCGCCGCCCCGCACATCCAGTCCGCACACCGCTCCGCCCTCGCACAGCAGCACGGTGATTCCGGTCGCTCCCTTCACGTCGGTGGCGTGCCCGATGCGAATCCCCGGAATCTGCATCGATCTCGTCCTCCACAGCGTCTTTCGCCCGTCGCGAGTCTTGCAGGGGGAGCTCCGACATTTCGAGGCGATCCCCCATCTCTGCGAGCAGCGGCGAATTGTACCATTCCCAAGTCCCCTATCCGGGAAGGCCACTCGCCCCGGTGCCCGCGCCCCTGCCGAAGCAACCCGGCGGTGCTCCTGCGCCCGCGGGATGGTGTGGTACGCCTGTGGATAACCGCGACCCTATCCTGTGGGACGGCTCTGGAAATCCTGTGGATACTTTTGGGAGGAAACCGCTCAACCTCCGGACTTCGAGGGGTTTGACAGCGGCGCATGGGCTGCCTATGCTGTGCCGGTCGTTTTCGCGGCGGAGGAGCGCGTGAGCAACCGGGTTCGAGTGGTCCAGTTCGGCATGGGTCCCATCGGATTGGCGCTGGCCAGGGAAGTGCTGGCGCGGCCCGATCTGGAGCTTATCGGGGTAGTGGATCGCTCGGCGGGTCTGGCGGGAAGACCTCTGGACGAATTGCTGGGGCCGGAGGCGCATCGGCTGCCGCGCGTCGTCCCCAACCTGGGGGATCTGCCGCTGCCGCCTCAGCCGCGCGTCGTCCTGCATGCCACCGGCTCCCGCCTGGAGGACGTGGCCCCTCAGCTCGAGGAGATTCTATCGTTGCGCTGTCACTGCGTCTCCTCCTGTGAGGAGCTGTCCTTTCCCTATCTGCGCCACGCGGAGCTGGGGAGGCGCCTGGACGAGCTGGCGAAAAGCTCCGGAGTGGGACTCGTGGGGGCGGGTGTCAACCCCGGCTTCGCCCTGGATCTGCTTCCTGCGGTGCTGAGCACCGCCTGCCGGAGGGTCGATCGGGTAGAGGCCTCCCGCGCCGTGGAAGTGACCCGGCGGCGGGAGCCGCTGCAGCTCAAGGTGGGGCTCGGCATGACGCTGGACGCCTATCGCACCAAGGAGAAGGCGACAGGGGGAATGGGGCACGTCGGACTGGCGGAATCGGCGGCGCTGCTGGGCTCCGCTCTCGGGTGGCGGGTGGATCAAGTCACCGAGTTCAGCGAGCCGCTGGTCACCCAGCACGAAATCACCATCGGGCAGCACACCCTCGCCCCCGGGACGGTGCTGGGCACCCGGACGCGGGCGACGCTTTCCGACGATGGCAAGGAAAGGGTCTCTCTTCAAGTCACGATCGCCGCCGCGGTGGGCCGGGAGGAGGATCACATCGTCCTGGAAGGGGACCCGAGGCTGGAGCTGGTGATTCCGGGAGGAATTCCGGGGGATTCCGCCACAGCTTCCATACTTGCAAGCCTGGCTCGGCGGATTGTGGCCGTCCCCCCCGGCCTGCATAGCGTTCTCACGTTGCCGGTGGTCCCGCCGGGACCCCCGCGCCTTCTCTGATACTCCTTACAGGTTCAGGTCGGCTTCTTCCGACAGGAAGTAGGATCCGCACACCCGGTCCAGGGTATCGGCGTCCAGCGAAGGCTCCGTGCCGGAGAAGCGCGCCGAGTCCACCACCTTCTCCAAGACATCCCTGGGATGGCAGCAACGGACCGGAATTCCCTGCTTTTCATAGTATTCATCGTACAGGTAGTCCACGGCCCACTCGGAGCCCTGGATGTGATGCCGCTCCGCCTCGCGCTTGAAGATCTCCAGATACTCGCTCCGGCTCGGGTCGGTGATGGAGATTTTGTAGCGGATCCGGCGCAGAAACGCCTCATCCACCAGATCGTGGGGCCTGAGGTTGGTGGCGAAAATAACCAGCGTGCGGAACGGCACCGGGAACTTGCGGCCGGTGTGCAGGGTCAGATAGTCCACGGCCCGATCCAGGGGGACGATCCAGCGGTTCAGAAGGTCGCGGGGCTGCACCATCTGGCGGCCGAAATCATCCAGGATGAAGACGCCTCCGTTGGATTTCATCTGCAGCGGGGCCTGATAGAAGCCCTCCCGCTCGTTGAAGGTCAGGTCGAGCATCTCGAGAGTCAGCTCGCCGCCGCTGAACACGACGGGCCGGCGCGCCTTGACCCACCTGCGATCGGGCATGTCGCCGGAGAGCGGCGTGCCTTCGCTTCCGCTCCCCATCGGCTCCTCCTCGCCGTGGAACACCGGGTCGTAGACTTTGATGACCTGCTGATCCATCTCCACCGCGTGGGGAACGTGGATGCCGCCACCCAGGGACCGCCCGATCGCTTCCGCCAGCATCGTCTTGCCGTTCCCGGGGGCGCCGTACAGGAAGAGTGTCTTGCGGGCCGCGACCGCCGGCCCCACCCGATCGAGGAGCCCCATGGGCATGACCATGTGGGCAAAGGCCTCCCTCAGCCGCTCGGCGGGGATGCGCTCGAGCCCCAGGTTCTGCAGGGTCACCCGCCGGCTGTACTCGGCCAGCGAAACGGGTGCGGGACCGACGTAACGGCTCACCGACATCGCCTCCCGGGCCCGGTCCCTGCCGGCGGAAAGGATGCAATAGCGGTAGGCGGCGCGGCTGGGACCGTCGTTTCCCTTGACCTCGATGAGGCGCTCCCGCTTCATCGACTCGAGAGTTTCTTCCAGCACGTTGAACGGCAGACGGATCGCCTCGGAGATATCGCTCCCTTTCATTTCGTTCTGGTAGTAGAGGGTCTTCAGGGTGAGATCGAAAAGGAATGCCGGCGAGAGCCCGGTCTCCTCCTGCGTGCGCGGCGCCCGCGGCGTCTCGGAGTCGTGGGTCGCGGGATTGATGACCTCCATCACGGTCCTGTTGCTCATGCTGTGCTCCTCCTAGTGTTCGATTTCGATCCGGTCGCCGACCTGGGTTCGGGTCCGCCGCACGGTGCCGGCGGGCAGCTCAATGACGGTCTTCGCCTTCCAGCGGATGGGAGCGAATCGTCCCGGGACGAGGTTCTCCTCGACGCCGACGACGTTTCGGTCCCGATCCAGAAACAGGACGTCAATCGGGAATGCCATGCCATGGGTGTGGATCCCGCGGCAGGGGATGATCCAGAGGGCTTCGCCGGTGGACAGCCCGGACTTTCCGGAGAGTCCCTTGAAGCGGGTCCAGAAGGTGTCGGCCTTCTGCATTTTCGCGGCGATCTCGACCTGGCGTTGCTGGTTCACGGCGCGCATCGGCTGCTTCTCCTACTTCGAAGTGTTCTGGATGGTCTCACTGAAAATCCTGGCCAGGTTCAGGAACGCCGGACCCAGGATCACGACCAGCAGAGCCGGGAAGATGCAGAATATGAGGGGAAAGATCAGCTTGATGGTCGTTTTCGCAGCCGCTTCTTCCGCCCGCTGAATCCGCTCGGTGCGCAGGCAGTCCGAATGCACTCGCAGCGACTTCGCCACGCTGGTCCCGAACTTGTCGGTCTGGATGAGCATGGCGGCCAGCGAGATGACATCGTCCACGCCCGTGCGCTCTCCCAGGTTCCTGAGGGCCTCGGTGCGGGTCCTGCCGGCGCGGATTTCGAGATTGACCAGCTTGAGCTCTTCGCTCATCTCGGGATGGGTTTTCTCCAGCTCCTCCGCCACCTTGACGATGGCCTGGTTGAGCCCCATGCCCGCCTCGACGCAGACCACCAGCAGATCCAGCGCATCCGGCAGGCTCAGCTTCAGGCGGTGCTGCCGCCCGCGCGCCATGCTCTTGAGCACCAGCTTGGGCAGGATCATCCCTGCCAGGGCCAGGATGGCGATGGCGAAGAAGCGAGTCGCCGGCATCATGTGCACCTGCATCGTGCCCAGGAAGAAGACCGTCGGCAGGCTTAACATACAGACGAGGCGGATGGTGTTATAGACCGCCAGGGCCGAGCCGGTGCGGTGCCCGGCGTAGTGCAGCAGCTTCTGGGTCTGGGAGGCTTCTCCCATGGACATAGGAGTCTTGAGCATCTTCTTGCGGAGAAACCCGAGCTTCTTGGAATCCACCGGGGTGGAAGCCAGGGCCATCCCCACGTCCCCGCTCTCCGGAATCGACCGGACAGTCACTTCCGGCAGTTTTTGCAGCCGGTCGAGCGCCGCGCGCCGCGGCTTCAGCGCCAGGTAGCCCGCCGCCGAGAGCGACAGGGTGAAGGTGGTCATCAATCCCACGAGCAGCATCATCTCGAAGTTCATCGGCTACACCTCAATGTTGATAATCTTGCGCATCCAGAGCAGACCGATAACCCACATCACAAGGGCGGAGACGCCCATCCAGAATCCCCTGGGGTCCTCGACAATAATCTTCATATACTCGTAGTTCATATAGAAGGTGATGAGGAGCATGGCCGGGGGCAGGCACAGGAGAATGATGCACGTGAGCCTGGCCTGGGCCGTATGCACCTTGAGCTGACGGTAGATGCGGAAGCGCTCCCGGATGGTATGGGAAATCTTCCCCAGCAGCTCGGCCAGGTTGCCGCCCGACTGGCGCTGGATCAGCACCGCCACGACGAACAGCTTGAGGTCCATGAGATTGACGCGCTCCAGCAGGTTCAGGAGCGCCGTTTTCATCGGCAGGCCGTAGTTCTGCTCCTCGAACACCCGTTGGAACTCTTTCGCCACCGGGTCCGGCATCTCGTCGGCGATCATCTTGATGCCGGTGTTGAAGGCGTGCCCGGCCCGGATGGCCCGGGCGAGCAGGTCGATGGCGTCGGGAAACTGCTCTTCGAAGCGCCCGAAGCGCTTGGTGCGGATGCGCATGACGACGAGGATCGGCAGGAAGCCCGCCAGCACCCCCACGCCGATGGCCACCAGCACCCCCAATTGGATATTCAAGCCCAGCCGCGTTCCCAATCGGAATCCCAGGCAGACCAGTAAGCCCGCGACGCCGCACACCGCGATCAGCAGGGCCAGAGTTCCCGTCTTCATCTTTACGTCGGCCTGCTCCAGCAGGCGCTTCATCTTGCCGCCGGCCCGGAAGCGCAGCAGCAGCCGTTGCAGCGGACCGATGCCGGAAAGGGTGGAGTCTTTGAGGATGCTCAGCTCCTCCTCGCCGGCGCCCTGCGCGGCGAGCACCGCGGAGACCCGGGCCATCATCAGCTTGTCCACGGACCGGCTTTGCTGCCGGACCATGAGCATTCCGATGCCTACCACGAGCATCGATGTCGAACAGAACACCAGGACAGTGGCGAGAAGCATGGACTACCTCCAGCTCCGGTTGGCTTGCAGTTTTTCCAATGTAGCCGTCTCGTCGAACATCTCCACCGGAAGGTGGATGCCGGCAACCCGCAGTCGGTCGGCGAAGCGCGGGCGGATTCCGGTGGGGCGGAAACGTCCCACCACCTTGCCCTGCTCGTCGATGCCCGCCTTCTCGAACACGAAGATCTCCTGCATGGTGATCACGTCCTCCTCCATGCCGGTGATTTCCGAGAATCCGGTTACTCTCCGGGTCCCGTCGGAATGTCGGGCAATCTGGATGACCAGATTGATGGCGGAAGCGACCTGCTCCTTGACCGCCCTGGGAGGCAGCTGAAAGCCCGCCATGGCCACCATGGTCTCCAGCCGGCCCAGCGCGTCCCGGGCGGTATTGGCGTGAATGGTGGTCAGCGAGCCGTCATGGCCGGTGTTCATGGCCTGCAGCATGTCGATGGCTTCGCCGCCCCGGACCTCACCGACGACGATGCGGTCGGGGCGCATCCGGAGGCTGTTGATCACCAGCTGGCGCTGGGTGACCTGGCCCTCTCCCTCGATGTTCGGGGGACGGGTTTCCAGGCGCACCACGTGCTCCTGCCTCAGCTGCAGCTCCGCCGAGTCCTCGATGGTCACGATCCGCTCGTTGTTCGGGATGAACGAGGAGAGGACATTCAACAGGGTCGTCTTGCCGGCGCCGGTGCCGCCGGAGATCAGGATGTTCAACCGGGCCTTCACGCACGCCGCCATCAGCTCCAGAATCGGAGACGTGAGGGAGTCGTAGCGCACCAGGTCCTCTCCGGAAAGCGCGTCCTTGCGGAATTTCCGGATGGACAGGTGCGGGCCGTCGATGGACAGGGGCGGGATGATGGCGTTGATGCGCGATCCATCCGCCAGCCGCGCGTCCACCATGGGGGAGGACTCGTCGATGCGCCGTCCCACCCGGGAGACGATGCGGTCGATGATCTGCATGAGGTGGTTGTCGTCCTTGAAGCTGACCTGCGTGGGCTCCAGCTTGCCGTGGCGCTCGACGTAAATCTGATCGAAGGTGTTGACCAGGATGTCGTTGATGCTGGTATCGGCCAGCATGGGCTCCAGGGGACCCAGTCCGAAAATCTCGTCCAGGATCTCGTCCATGATGACCCGGCGCTCCGCGGTGGACAGGGGCGTCATCTGCTGGTTCATGAGATCGGTGATCAGAGAGCGGATTCCCTGAGTCGCCGTCTCCCGGTCCATCTGCTGCAGCGATTCGAGGTTGAGGCGATCGAGGACCTCCCGGTGCAGACGGGCCTTGAGCTGCTGGAACTCCAGAGTGGTCGGAACCGCGGAAAGATCGGTCGTGCTGTTCATGCGCTCCTCCTTTTACGGCCGCTCAGGCCGAGGCTCCATGGTGCGATATGCGGGCCATACCCTTGGGAAAAATTCCCAGGACCTTCTTGCGAACGTTCGGCGATGCCGGGGATACCCCGTTGGGGGACAGCGACATGGCGTAATTCTCGAAGCAGGTGGAAAGACCATTGCGGTTTCGGCTGACAAAGGGAATCCCGTCGTTCAGGGCTTCGGGGATGGAGCGGGTGTCCAGGGGCACCGTCCAGGCCACCTTGCGCTCCAGGACCTTCTCAGCCTCGTCCTTGGTGATGTAAGGGTTGCGGTCGTGACGGTTCACCACAAGGCGGATGAGCTCGGTGGAGATCCCCGCCTGGTCCAGCCTGCGCAGGCACCACTGGGCGCGGCGCAAGGCCAGCAGGTCCAGGGTGGTGACCACATGGATGAGGTCGGCCTGGGAGAGCGCCGCCTGGGTGGCGGGATCGGCCAGGGACCCGGTATTGACCACCACGCAGTCGTACTGCTCGCGCACGAACTTGAGCAGCTGGGCCACCCGGGTGGAGTCGGCGATCGCCACCTTGTCGGGGTTTTCGGTGGCGGCCAGCACTTCCAATCCCGAGACATGCTTGAGAACCATGCCGTTGAACAGCTCCCGATCCATCCGGTGCGTGTTGGCAACGGCGTCACTCACGCTGAAGGTCGGGCTCAGGTTCAGCAGCAAGGCCGCGTCGCCCGCCGAAAGGTCCAGGTCGACGAGCAGAGTGGATTGCCCGCTTCCCACCAGGCTCACCGCGAGGTTGGTGGCGAGCGTGGTGGCACCGCAGCCTCCTTTGGAGCCCAGGAAGGTGAAGATGCGGCCGCGCTTATTGCGATGCGCCGGGGCCTCGGGGGTCAAGCGCCTCCAAAGGCGGTGCAGTGCCTCCAGAAGTTGGCGATGCTCCAGGGGCAAGGTCAGAAACTCACCGGCGCCGGCGCGCTGCGAGCGCAGCATCAGCTCCGAATCCCCCGCGTGCCCCGCGACGAAGATGCGGGGCGTGGGCTTGCTGTCGAAAAGCTCCTGCACCAGGAGCAGCGCCGCGGAGGAATCGGCCTCGGCATCCACCAGCAGGACGCAGGTCGGGTTCGACTCGAGCACGGCCAGGCAGGCGTTCAGGCTGGAGGGGCGCGCCGCCGCAGCCAGGGACTTCACGCCGATCCCCTCGGGCTCTCCCACCGCCTTGGCAACTTCGTTCTGGAAGGCGGGTCGGTCGCTGACAACATAGAGCTCGGTTTGCGGCATCTTGGATGTCTTCATTCGACTAACCTCACGAAGAGAAGTCCGCCTGGAGTGGTTCCCGCGTCGCTCCCTGAAGCGGGCATGATCCGCGCATGAACCGTGCCGTTGCCGTCGATACCTTCCAGGAACAGGCTGGCGATGTTGGTCACTTCGACTTGCTGCTTCCCCGACGTCGGCGGGTTGCGCGGATCGAAGAAAGGAATTCGGATGATTCGGGGGCTTCCGGTCGCGCCGTAGGCGCTGCCGGCGACCTGGTTGCTGGAGGTGTCCCAGTAAGCGCCGGGATCCTGGGCGACCAGGTCGTTCACCCCTTGCTTGGTCGGACCGATCATGTTGCCGTTTTCCGTGTACAGGAGATCGCCGATGCTCACCGGGGTG
>Ga0075423_10002755_pt1 | contig 16073 bp, 12 predicted proteins | sample SoiMethybrSBSTD2_FD_80114 | JGI IMG/M metagenome (GOLD analysis project Ga0075423, IMG submission 80114) | Bulk soil microbial communities from a Populus tree surrounding site in Tennessee, USA - Soil MetaG P. TD hybrid SBSTD2 | ecosystem: Environmental > Terrestrial > Soil > Tree plantation...
CCTACAGGCAGACTCCCGCGACACAGAAGGGCCTGAAGACGTTCCAGGAAGTGGGCTGCGCTTCGTGCCACATCCAGAACCTCACGCTCGCCCACGACCGCCGCGTGGCCGATGTCGAAACCGTCTACGACGCCGAGCGCGGGAACCTCAACCACCTCTTCGCGACGGCGACGCCGCTGTTCCAGACCCGCTCCGACGGCAGCGGCTTCCCCGACCTGAAGTCGCCGAAGGGTCAGCCGTTCCTGGTCCAGAACATCTTCACGGATTTCAAGCGCCACGATCTGGGTCCCAATTTCTACGAGCGCAACTGGGACGGCAGCATGCAGGAGCAGTTCATGACCCGCGCGCTCTGGGGAATCGGGAGCAAGGGAGTCTTCGGCCACGACGGCCGCAGCATCACCCTCGACGAGGTCATCCTCCGGCACGGCGGAGAGGCGCAGAGCGCCCGCGACGCCTTCGCCGACTTGAGCGCCGAACGCCAGCAGGAGATCGTCGACTTCCTGAGGTCTCTGATCCTGTTTCCTCCGGACGACACGGCCTCCAACCTGGATCCCGGAAGCCGCGACACGCAGCACTATCCGCAGTACGGCCACGGCAGCATCAAGCTGACGGTTTTGTTCAACGATCCGGCCGACAAGGAGTGACGATACCGGGGCCTCGTGCTACCGCAGGTATCCCCAATTGTGGAGCTTGTCGGAGTCCTCGGCCCAGCGCTCGCCGATGTCGTCGCGGTAATACATGTTGGGGATGAGGATGTTGCGGACGCGCGAGTAGGCCTGCTCGCGCGCCTGCTTCATCGTCTGGCCGAGCCCGACGACCGTCAGCACGACGCCCGAGGTTCCCGCGACCAGCCACTGGCCCTCCACGATCTTGACGTCCTCGATGTGGACCTCTTCGGGTGTGCCTCGCTTGAAGACGATGACGGCGTTTTTCGTGAACGACTCGAAGGTCGCGTTGTCGTCGAAGGGGAAGGGGGGCATGACGATCCGCACGCCGACCTGGAAGCCGCTCTTGACCTTCAGCTTCGGGTCCTGGCCGTGCGCGAGGTCTGCGAGGAAGAGGCCGATCGGCGTGATCATGCCTTCCTGCTGGATGAAGATCGTGGGATAGCCGAAACGCGACGTGAACTCGAGAGGATAGATCCCGTTGTTGTTGACGATGCAGTTGACATCGATGTAGCCGACGTAACCTTCTTCGGCGAGCTTCGGCGCCATCTTCAGCAGCGTCTGCTCGAAGATCTTGTTGGGCTCGCTCCAGAACATCGTCGTGCCCATCTCGCCGGTCGGAGGACCGCTGTTGCCGGGGAAGAGCTTCTTGTGCTCGAAGTTGGTGTTGATCGGGTACACGTAGCTCTTGCCGTTGAAGAACGCGCCGACAGCGACCTCGACTCCGACCACCCGCTTCTGGAGCTGGAAGACCTTGATCTCGTCGGAGAAGGCCTTCTTGTAGGCCTCGAGCATGCGGATGACGTCGCGCCCGTCCTCCTCGTCGCCCACGAACAGACGCCGCTTGACGTTGCCGGCCGCGCCCGAAGGCTTTATGACGTAGCGCGTCGGGTTCTCCTGGACGTAGGCGATCGCCTCGTCGAAGTTCTCGAACTCCCCGTACGGGATGATGGTGACCCCCGCCTTCTTCAGCTCCTCCTGCCCGAAGGAGCGGTCGTCCTCGAGCCGGTCGGTGTAGGGCGTGCCGCCCACGACCGCCTTGCCTCTGGCTCGGAGCGCGACGGCCTTCTCTCCCTGCCCGAGCGTGTCATCGAAGACGATCACGTCGGCCCAGTCCACGTCCTTCTCCCAGTCGTCCGTTTTCGGCACGAATCCGTCGGCGATGTCCTTCTCCTCGGGATCGCCGATGAAGTAGCGGACCTCGTGGCCCTCCTTGAGCACCTGCCAGGCGATGTCACCGACGAGTCCCGTCAGGGAGACGAACAGGAACTTGCGCTTTTTCTCCATCGAGGTGGCCGGATTCTACACGGGCGACAACAACTCTTTACGACCGTCGCAGGCCGTCCCGCAGGAAGTCCGCGAACTTGCGCGAGGCCGGACGTTCATAGCGGATTGTGTTTCTGGCTAGTGAGACGACGCGCGTCAGGGAGGGCTCGGTCAGCTTCAACGCGCGCAACGGCGGACCGGGAAGCGCGAACGCCGCGCGCGGCAGGATCGAAACGCCGAGGCCGGCGGAGACGAGGGCCCGAATGGTGCCCAGGTTGATCGCTGAAATCGGCGTGCGCAGCCGGATGCCCGCGGCCCGCGCGGCCTGCGCGGCGAGCTCCCGCACGGTGGAACCGGGGCCAAAGGAGACGAACTCGTCGCGCCCGAGCTCGCTCCACCGCACCGAGCTTCGGCCGGCGAGCCGGTGCCCCGGCCCCACCGCCAGAAGCAGGGGCTCCTCGTAGATCCGCTCGATCGCGACGGGAAAATCCTCGAACTCGATCCGAAGCGCCCCGCCTCCGGCTTCCTCTCCCAGGTGCACCAGCGCGAGGTCGAGGTGGCCGTGCGCGAGCCACGACAGGAGAGGTCGCGTATGGGCCTCCCGGAAGGCGACGCGGAGACCCGGGTTCTCGCGATGGAACCCGGCGATGAGAGCGGCGACACGTCCCTCGGTCAGCGACTGCAGCGCGGAGCCGAAGCGGACCGTGCCGCGGCGCGCCGACCCGAATCCCGCCATCTCTTCGGTCGCCGTCTCGGCCTCCATGAGAATCCGCCGCGCGCGCGCCGCGAAGCGGACTCCGGCTTCCGTCAGGGCGCGCGTGCGGGCGCCGCGCTCGATCAGCGTCACGCCCAGCTCGCGCTCGAGCGCGCGGATCTGCTGCGAGAGCGCCGGCTGGGCCACGTGCAGCCGCTCGGCGGCCGCCGTGAAGCTCATCGCGTCCGCAACGGCCAGGAAGTAGCGGAGGTGCCGGAGCTCCATATCTCCAGCCTATCGCTTCGATCAGATCAATATCTTGGACTTCTGATCATGCGGGCAGAAGACTCGATCCGTCCGCCGGGGAAGGACCGGCGGGGGAGGTACCCATGACGAATCGAACCTTTACTCGTCGCCAGGCGCTGCAGGGCGGGGCGGCGCTGGCGGGCGCGCTCGCGCTCGAAAAGCTGCCCGGAGGCCGATCCGCGGCGACTGCCGAACAAGCCGCACTGGTCGTGCTCTGGTTGAACGGCGGTCCTGCGGGTCTCTTCAACAGCGCCGGATCCTTTCTCCGGAACGGGGCGTTCGGCGTGACGCAGGGCAACATCCGCGATCTGGGCGGCGGCCTCTTCGTGGACATTGAATCCCTGGGCGGTCTGCCGGATCCGGCGCGCACGCACATGGCCTCGGTCAACTTTCGCCACGGCGTGATCCGACCGCACGAGGCGGCGCGCGCCGCGGTCCTCGAGGAAAACGGTCGGAGCCACCTGCTGCGAATGGCGGCGGCACTCCCGGCCGCGTCGAGGCGCTGTGCCGTGGTCAACGACCTCGGGTTCCCGGCCGGAGTGAACGCCGCCCCGCCCGCGGAGGATGGAATCGGGCTCGAGTGCGTCGTCGCCTCGGAGACCCTCGCGCAGCGAGTCGGCGAGCCCCGGTGGTCGGAGATCCGCGCCGCTTACGACGCGCCGGAGCGCTCGACGATCGGCGACTCGGCTTCGACCTTCGCGGCCGTCGAGGCGCTGCTGACGTCGGGAACGGGCGTCGTCTTCGCCCAGCCAGCCTACACGGGGCGCGCCGACCGCCAGTTCGACACGCACGAGGACGACTCGGGGGCGGCCGCGCGGGCCGTCATGGCACCGATCACGCCGCTGCTGTCGACGTTCCTCTCACGAGCGTTGGCACTTCCGGGACGAAACGTCGTGACGCTCCTGGCCGGAGAGTTCAGCCGCACGGTTCCGAAGTCGGATCACGAGCCGGGAGGCACGGCGACGCTCATCGGCCGGTACGTCCGGACGGGCACCGCGGGACCGCAGAGCCCGGACGGTTCGCCGCCTATCGACGCGCCTCCTCCCGACGCGCTCTGGGCTTACACGGCCGCGGCGTTGCGCGTCGGCGGCACTCCATTCGGCCGCAACCCGCACCCAGAGTTGATCCGGGCGACGGCCTGAGTCGAAAGTCGTGTGGCGCTGGGGCTGCCATGGCCGTGAGCGCTCCTGGTGAGCAGACAGGCCGGTGCCTATACCGCCCCGCCCAGGAGCTTCTGGAACCTCGGGTTCTTTCGCAGCGGGTCGAAGTTGGGGTCGATCGCGAGCCAGCCGGGCGAGAGGTCATACGGAATCTTCAGGAGCGGCTCGAGAGTGTCGAGCGCCTTCTCCGGCTCGCCGACGAGGATGTAGATCTTTACGAGCTGGTGCTGCAGATAGGCGCCATGGGCGGCGTCCTTTGCCACAGGCGCCAGTTCCACACCGCGCCGACCTTCCCGGATCGCCTCTTCCTTCCTCCCCAGGTAGGCGAGCACGAGACCGAGAAAGACCCTGCGCTGCGCATCCTGGGGAGTTGCGAGGAGTTGCGCCTCGAGGGACTTCCGGGCCTCTCCGGCGTAGAGGCGCTTTTTCGCGTGATCGCCCTTCAGGGCATAGCCCTGAGCAAGACAGTTGGCCCACGCGGCCCGATCGTTGTCGAAGGCGCTCGGCGTGAGGCGCAGGAGAAGCTCGCGATGCGCCTCGTCCAGCACCCATCCCAGATCCATGGCGTTGGCGACGTAGGCCACGAGCGCGGTGGGCGTGACCTCTTTGGGCCTCGCCGAGAGGACCGCTCTTGCGCCGGCGAGGTTTCCCTCCCCGAGGTAGGTCATGGCCTTGCACTCGATCAGACTGAGGTTGGTGGGCGCGAGAGCCAGCCCGCGGTCGAGAGCGGCGCGCGCCTCCGCGTAGCGTCGGAAAGCGAAATGGAGCCAGCCGAGGCGGAGATGGGTCACGACCGATCGCGGGTCGACACGCTCTGCCTCGCGAAGGTGCTCCAACGCCGCGTCCCAGAGTCCCAGGTTTCGCTCGATGCTTCCTGTGGCTGAGAGCAGTTCGGCGCTTCCGGGCGCGACGCGCCGCCCTTTCGCATACTGTTCCAGCGCCCGGTGAAGGTCGCCGGCGACGGCGAACTCGTAGCGGCCGAGCGCCAGGTACCCTTCCGGGCGTTCGGGGGCGAGTGAGACGGCTCTCTCTGCCGCCTGGCGTGCGCGCTCTGCCAGCTCGGGCGACGGCGTGCCTCCGTAGTACAGGCTCGAGTTGGCGTCCGAGACTCGCGCCCACGCCTGTGCAAAGCCGGGGTCCAATGCGACGGCCTCCTCGTAGAAGCCGAGGGCCGGGCGCAGGCTGAGGGGATTTCTGTCGCTCATGCCCTTCGAAGCCTCCTCGCCCTTGAGGAAGGCATCGTAAGCGGCGAGGCTCAGGGTTGGCCTCTCGGAGAGCCGCTTCTCCTCTCCCGTCCCGAGCCCCACGCCGAGCGACTGGGCCGCGCGGGTCGCGATCTCCGACTGCACCTGGAAGACGTCTGTCAGAGCGGAATCGAAAGGCTGCTGCCACTTGGAGATCGGAGTCCCGGTGCTCGAGATCTCTACGAGCTCGGGACTCACGTGGACGCGGCTGGCATCTCCGGGGCCTTTCTGCCAGCGGACCGTCGCCGTCAGCAGAAAACCGACGCCGAGCTCCTTCGCGATCTCCCCGGGACTCTTGCTCGTCTTCTTGTAAGGCGTCGAGCTTGCGCGAGCGATCACCTGAATTCCCGGCAGCGACGTGAGCTTGCCCCGCACGGCATCCGACATGCCGTCGACGAAGTAGTCGTCCGAGGAAGGTCCAAGGTTTTCGAACGGAAGCACCGCGAGGCGCTTGACGCCGGAAGGAGGGCTCGACACTTCGCGAGACCTTCCCGTCAAGAACACACCGAGCACGGCCAGAGCGAAAGCCGCTGTGATGGCGATCGGCACTCGATGCCGCCGGATCCGTTTCTTCAGGCGATACGTCGGAGCGGGACGCCCCGCCGACACCGGCTCGTCCCGGAGATGACGTTGGAGGTCCTTCTCGAGCTCGGCCGCCGTCGCGTAGCGCCGCGCCGGATCCTTCTCCAGCGCTTTCAATGTGATCCAGTCCAGGTCTCCAGCGAGCTCGCGCCGGAGAGTCGCCGCATCCGTCGTTCGGAGGCTGGCCACGGTGTCGGCCGTTGCACCCAGAGTCGAGACTCGAGTGCTCGGCCGGACCGGTTCCTCTTCTCGGATGATCCGGTCGATCTCCGCCCAGCCTGCGTCGCGTAGGCGCCCGACATCGAACGGGTGGACGCCGACGAGAATCTCGTAGAGGAGGACACCAAGAGAGTAGACGTCGGTCGAAGCCGTGATCGGGCCTCCCGTGACTTGCTCCGGGGCGGCGTATTCGGGAGTGAGGGCGCTTCCCGCTTCGCGTGTGAGCGCCGTCGCCCCGCCGGCCGCGGCCTCGCCTTCGAGGAGCTTGGCGATGCCGAAGTCGAGGAGTTTCACCTGGCCGTCTACGCCGACGAGCACGTTGGATGGCTTGATGTCCCTATGCACGACGTGGTGGGCGTGCGCGTGCGCGACGGCTTTGAGAACGTCGAGGAGCAGCCGGGAGCGCTGCGCGATGCCGAGGTTCTTGCGGTCGCTGTAGCGATCGATCGGCTCGCCCTCGACGTACTCCAGGACCAGATAGGGCTGGCCGGCGGGTGAGACGCCGGCATCGAGGAGGTGTGCGATGTGCGGATGCTTGAGGCGCGCGAGGATCGATCCCTCGCGCCGGAAGCGCTCTTCCGCCGCGCGCCCGATGAGGCTGGCGTTGAGAAGCTTGACCGCGGCCTCGCCCTCGAATCGGCCGTCGCTGCGACGGGCCAGCCAGACCGTGCCCATGCCCCCGTGTCCGACGAGCGAGACCAGCGTATAGGCGCCGATCCTCTGCCCGACCATCGAGGCCTTCGGGGAGGATGCCTCGGTGATTTCGAGAAAGCCTTCCCGGACGAGCACGCGGTAGTCGTCGAGAAGCCTCGTGAGCTCCGCCGCGAGCGCCGGGTTCTCCTCTTCCAGGCTCCGGAGCCAGGCCGCGCGCTCCGCCTCGTCCAGCTCGAGCGCCCGGTCGAGATGAGGGCTGAGAATCGGCCAGCGGTCGCGTTTCTTGCTCACGGCGGTTGAACGGGCGGGCTCAGGGCGCCATACAGAGATTTTTGAACGTCAGCCGCGGAGCGGTCGCCGCCTTCCGCCGGGCAGATGAGCGACGAGAACGTCGGCGCCACCGGGGCTGTCTCCAAAAAAGATCTTCTACCACACCGAAGCCTGTCGCCTTCCGGAGCGAGTTTCCGTTTCTGTCTATGAGGAGCGCGGACTACGCAAATCGGTGGGGATCATGTAAACGTCTTCGTCGTCGATACTCGTGTCGAACGCCCGGCGGCGCCTTTCGGAACGCGCGTCGAGGCGTAACATCGAATCGTCCGAGGAGTTGGAGTGTCTGGAGGATTCCGTACCACGCGCTGGACCGTCGTGCTCGCCGCCGCGAAGGGCGAGGGCGCGGCGTCGCGCGACGCGCTCGGGAGCCTGTGCGAAGCCTACTGGTATCCGGTCTACGCGTTCGTGCGCCGCCAGGGCTTCGGGGCCGAGGAGGCGCGCGACCTGACGCAGGGCTACTTCACGCGCCTGATCGAGCACCGGGGGTTGAAGAACGTCCGGCCGGAGCTCGGCCGCTTCCGGTCGTTCCTGCTGGCGTCGGTGCGTCACTACCTCTCCAACGAACGCGACCGCGAGCAGGCCCGCAAACGCGCTCCGGAAAAGCCTCTGGTGCCGCTCGATGGCCAGTCGGCCGAAGACCGTTATCTCGCCGAGCCGGCCGACACGCTGACGCCCGAGACCGTGTTCGAGCAGAAGTGGGCGATGACGGTGTTCGAACGAACGCGGCTTCGCCTTCGGGCCGAGTGGATCGGAGACGAGAAGGCGAGGCGATTCCGTTTGCTCAGCCGATTCCTGACCGGAGACGAGCCCGCGCCGTCCTACCGCGAGCTCGCGTCGGAGCTGGACATGACCGAGGAGGCCGTCAAGGTCGCCGTCCATCGCCTCCGACAGCGATACGGCGAGTTGCTCCGGGAGGAGATTGCACAGACAGTGAACGATCCGGCGGACGTGGACGACGAGCTCCGCCATCTGCTGTCGGTACGGAAGGCCTTGTAACCTTTTCGGGTCCCTGCTTCATCTTTCCCTTAGGCGGCCCAGACCCGCCGGGAGGAGGCGGACATGAGCGTGAGAAAGAACAAAGGTTCCCAGTGGTGGTTGGCGATTCTGGCGTTTCTCGCCGGAATGGCGGTGCACGCGGCGGCTGCCGGCCATCGTCCCCAGACTTTGATCGCGGAGCCCCGGGTCGGGGTGGCGACGCCCGCGGCGTACGACGGTGGCGGGCGGGTCGTGACGGTGGACGCGAGCTCCGACACCTGCAACGTTCAGCAAGATTGACAACACTCCGGAAGGCGGCGGGGGCTCCTTAAGCTCCCGCCGCGGCGCGACTCCACCGGGCCTTCGAACACCTTCCCGCGCACCCAGATAAGCGAGAAAGAGACCGGCCACGGGCGCGATCGCATCCTCGGCGGCCCATCGGTAGCGGCCGTTGACGGCCATGGCGGCCGACACCAGCGGGATGCAAAGAGCCGCGGCCAGGAATCCCACGGCGAGCGCGCGATCGATGGATGAGCCTTTTCGGGCGCTGCGCCACAACAGAATGAACCCGCTCAGAGCACAGATCGCGAGGAGGAGTCCCGAGACGCGCAACGCGGCGCGAACTTCGGCAGGATGCTCCTTCAGGGGATGCGCGCCGGGCAGCACCGGTTTGAGCTCGACGGGGGCCGGAATGCCTTCGGCGGAGATGGCGAACGCCGCGGCGAATGCGTCGTCGCTCGCGATGATCCGCAGCTTCTTCAGGTAGAGACGGGCGGCTCGCCCCGGATGTGCGCGGATCCACCGGTGCGCCTCTTCCCAGGCCGCGTCGTCGATTGCGACGAAGCCGCGGGCGAAGACACCCGGGTGCAGTCGCTCGAGCTCATCGGCCCAGGGCCGCCACTGTCCCGTCGCGTTGTCGCTGTTGCCGAGGTAGATCCCCACGCCTCCGACGGTGTTGAAGGGAGTGAAGCGTCCGAGCGCGGAGGCGTTGCGGATCGCCCAGGGAAGCAGCACCGCATGCGCGGCGAGCAGGATCACCGCGAGCTCGAGGATCAGTGAGCGCCACTTCCGCCGCGCCGCAAGCGCGCCGGCGAGCCACGCCAGCGGGAAGGCGTAAGCGACCGCCCGCGTGAGGGTCATCAAGCCGCAGACGAGCCCGATCGCGGCCGCGCGCCCGGGCGAGAAGCCGCGGATCCACGAGCCGGCGGAGAGAAACAGAAACAGCAGCAGAAGCGGCGCCAACAGGTTCTCCGCCGCGAGAAGGTCCGTCATCAGCAGGGACCGCGGCAAGAACGAGAGGATCGCGGCCGTCCACAGCGCCGCGGAGTTTCCCCAGAGCCGCCGGGACAGCGTCGCTCCGATCCACGCCGCGAGTACCGCGAGGACCACGTTTGCGAGCTTGGCCGCGAGGAGTGGATCGCCTGCTCCGGCGGCGCGCATCGCCAGCGACAGCAGCACGGGATACGCGGGCGAGCGCCTCCCGTCAGATCCTCCCGGTCCCGCCTCGTAGCGGCCCTCGGTCGCGAGGCTTTGCGCGACCTTGAAGAAGCCGTAGAAGTCCGAAACGGGCTGCGTAGGGATCCAGAACACGATGGCGAGACGCGCCACAGCGCCGGCCGCGAGGATCGCGGCGAGATAGAGGCTGTAGCGGGTCCGTTTCACGGCGTCTCGGATTCCCGAAGTTGGAGTGTGCCCGCCGGTACGCTGCGGCGCTCCGTCCTGCGGCCCGACGGCCAGCGCACTGTGACGCGGTCGGCGCGCTCGCCGTCGCCGAGGCCGAAGTAGAGCTCCTTCGCGCCCGAAGACAGGAACGAATAGCCAGCCGCAACGACCTGCGTGCGTGAAAGACCTCCGACTTCGACCGTGACTGTGGCGCCCAGCGCATCGCGCGTCGACTTGTAGCGGCCCTCGGCCTTCGGGTCGCCTTCGAGCGATACCACGAGCGTCTTCGCCTTGGAAGGGTTGCGATTGATCCAGAGCGCCGGCGGCTGGAGGAATCCTGTCGCGAAGAGATCCGGCGCGCCGTCGCCGTTGGCGTCGACGACGACCAGGCCCCGCTGGTTGGCCTGCGACTCGAGGCCCACCGCGGCGGCGATCTCGTCGAAGTGGCGGCCGTCGCGGTTGCGGTAGAAGCGTTTGGGCGGCCGGCCCCAGAGCGAATCGTCGCCGAACTCCGCGACGGCGATTCCCTGCTGGAACTTCTGGAACTCCACCGACATCAGGTTCCAGAAGTCGATCTCGCGCTCGATCTCGTTTTTCCCGGTGACCATGCCGTTGACGACGAAGAGGTCGGGCCGCCCGTCGAGATCGGCGTCCACGAAGACGCAGCCCCACGACCAGGAGGTGTCCCAGACGCCGGCGACGTCGGACGTGCGCTCGAAGGAGCCGTTGCCGAGATTGCGAAAGAGCGAGGAGCCTCGCGAGAGCGCCGTCAGCCGGCGCCACACGAGCGGACGGCCCAGCGAGTACGGAAACGGCGGCATCGGATACCGGGAATCCTTCAGGAACCAGTTCAGCGGAAACGAATAGTTGGAGACGTAGAAGTCGAGCCGGCCGTCGCCGTCGTAATCATCGACCGCGACGCCCATTCCGAAGCCGGGGTCGAGCACTCCCGTCTGCTTCGCGACGTTGCGAAACGTGCCGTTGCCCTCGTTGTGCAGATATGTGTGGTTCCCGAAGTCGTTGGCGATGTAGATGTCGGGCCAGCCGTCGCCGTCGAGATCCGCCGATTCGAGCGCCAGCCCCCAGCCCGTGTCGTCGGTGTGCGTCGCCTTCGACACGTCCGTGAAAGTGCCGTCGCCGTTGTTGTGAAAGAGGTGGTTGGGCGGCGCGTTGTCGGCCTTCATCGTCGGGCCGCTCTCCGGGTGTCCGTAGACGAGCACGTAGAGGTCCGGCCGGCCGTCGCGGTCGTAGTCGATCGCGGCTGCGGAAGTGCAGTAGTCGTTGAGCGCCACGCCGGCTCGGGCCCCGACCTCCTCGAAAGTGCCGTCGCCGCGGTTGCGGTACAGCAGGTTGGGCCGGAACAGGTACGTGACGTAGAGGTCGGTGTGGCCGTCGTTGTCGTAGTCGAAGGCGAGCGCGCCGGCCGCCTCGCCCTCCTGGCCCGCGACGCCGGCTTTCGCGGCGACGTCCTCGAACGTGCCGTCGCCTTTGTTTCGATAGAGACGATTCCCGTCGCCGCCGGCGACGAAGATGTCCTGGCGTCCGTCGCCGTCGAAGTCGAGAACGGCCACGCCCGGAGGCATGTGCTCGCCCGGGATCGGAACGTTTTTCGCGGCGTTGGGAAGGAAGGCGTGATGCGGGCGGGTCAGGCCGGCTTTGTCCGCGACGTTTTCGAAAAGCGGATCGGCTGCCGATGCGTCCAGCCAGTTCTCGACGCGCCCCGAGACCATCGTCCACTTTCCGTCGCCCGCGGGGGCGAGGAGGATCCGGATCTGGCCGCCTGTCTGCCGGAGCTCGCCGCGTAACCCGCGGCCCGAGAGCAGGACTGTGAGGAGGACCTCGCGATCCGTTCCGCGCCGGGTGAAATCGAAGATCTCGGCCTCCGTGCGTCCGAGGGAAGCGAAAGCCGCGCGGAGGTCGGAAAGCTTCGCCAAAAGCGCCGCCGCGTCCGAAACGGCTCGGGTTCCCGCCGGGGCGACGGCGCGATAGACGGCGATTTTGAGCGGAGGGCGAGCCGGGGCCGGGCTCAGCGCGTCACCGGGCAGCGGCCCGTTCCAGCGAAGTGCGGGGGAGAGGAGAGCATTTCCGAGGGAACCGGTCGTCCAGGCCGCGAGAAAGTCAGCGGCATACGTCGAGGTTCCGTCGGAGTAGTCCTCGAGGCCGGGAAGCCTGCCATCCTTGCGCGACGCGCACGCCGCCGCGAAGACGAGCGCGGCCGCGAGCACGCCTCGACGCAGACAGCGCGGCCGCATCGCCGAAACTATAATCCGCGGCGAAGCCCGAATTATTCATGGTCACCCGGCCGGTGCACGGCCAAACGCCTGCGTCCAGGAGGAGCTTAGGAACACCGCCGGTCTCATCCCTGACATCTTCCTTGCCCGCGACAGAGGTTTTTCGTCGAGGCGAGGAAGCGCGACGACGGCGATGCCAGAGCGCATCGCCGAGGAGCGATGACGACGCATCGGCGGAAAAGATCGGGAGCGGCGGCCGGAGTCGATCATGAATAATTCGGGCTCGGTGGACACTCTTGCCGATCGGCTCCGCGAGCGCATCACGCGCCAAGGGCCGATCTCCTTCGCCGATTTCATGCAGGCCGCGCTTTACGATCCCGAAGGCGGCTACTACGCGCGCGAAGCCGCGATCGGCGAGGGTGGAGACTTCGTCACCTCGCCGTCCGTAAGTCCGGCGTTCGCCGGAGCTCTGGCGCGCCTCTTCTCGCTGGAGGCGGGCGAGCTCGAAGGTCCGGTGGATTTCGTCGAGGTCGGGGCGGGCGGCGGCCGGTTCCTGGAGGACTTCGCGCGGCAGCTCGCCACTCTGGATCCCGTCCTCCACGAGCGACTCCGACTGACGGCGGTGGAAGTCTCGGCTGCGGGCCGGGCGGCGCTGGCCGCTCGGGGGATCGAGCACGCGCCCCGAATCCTCCAAAGCATCGAAGAGCTCGCGGAAAGCTCGATCCGGGGATGGATCTTCTCCAACGAGCTCTACGACGCGCTCCCGGTCGTCCGCGTCATGGGGTCGGCGGACGGCCTACAGGAGCTTCGCGTCGGATTGGAAGGAGAGGCGTTTGCGTGGAAGGCGGTTCCCGCCGCCGCGGATCTGCGCGCGCATCTGGATGCGCTCGGCGTCGTCCTCGAACCCGGACAGAAAGGCGAGATCGCCACGGAAGCCGCGGGTGTGCACCGGCGCCTGGCCCGCGCGCTCGCGCGCGGATGGCTCGTCGTTTTCGACTACGGGCATCCTGCGCGGGTCCTCTATCACCCTTTCGCCCGCCCGGAAGGCACTCTCGCGGTGCACGCGGGCGGCCGCCGCGGCGGAGATCCGCTGGAAGATCCGGGCGCTCACGACCTGACGGCCCACGTGAACTGGGACGTGCTCCTCGCCGCGGGAGAGGCGGAGGGACTGCGCACGGACCGGATCATGCGTCAGGGAATGTTTCTCGCGGAGGCCGGCGTCTTCGACTTCGCCGCAAGCGAAGCAGAGAAGTGGCGCATCTTCCGTCTCGTGGATCCCGGCGGGATGGGTGAGGAGATCTCGGTTCTCGTTCAATCGAAGGGAGTAGCGACCGGAGTCGCGACGGTGTGACCCGCGCCGACGAGGAGCGCCGGCGGATGACAAGCCCACCTGCGTCCGATAGAATGCCCCGCCAGTGGGTCACTACTTCCCCATACTGGTTTTCGCCCTGCTGGCGGCGGCTCTGCCGCTCGGGACGATCGTGGTCGCCCGCGTCATCCAGAAGAACCGTCCCAACCAGGTGAAGCTCGAGCCGTACGAATGCGGGGTCGAGCCCTCGACCTCGGCGTTCGACACCCGGTTCTCGGTCCGCTACTTCCTGATCGCCGTGCTCTTCGTGGTGTTCGACGTCGAGACGGTCTTCCTGTTTCCCTGGGCCGTGATGTTCAACCGGCTCGGGCTCTTCGGGTTAATCGAGATGGTGATCTTCCTGGCGATCCTGGTCGTCGGGTACCTGTATTGCTGGAAGCGGAAGGCCCTGGACTGGGCCTGACCCGCGAGGGAGCGCACGCATGGGTCTGATCGACAACCGGTTCGAGGAGAACATCGTGACGACGACGGTCGACTCGGTGATCAATTGGGCCCGGCGCTCCTCCATCTGGCCCATGCAGTTCGGCCTGGCGTGCTGCGCGATCGAGATGATGGCCGTCATGGACGCCCGCCACGACCTCTCCCGCTTCGGGGCGGAGGTCTTCCGCGGGACTCCCCGCCAGTCCGACCTGATGATCGTGGCCGGGACCGTGGTCGAGAAGATGGCGCCGATCGTCAAGCGCCTCTACGACCAGATGCCCGAGCCCAAGTGGGTCATCGCAATGGGCTCGTGCGCCACCTGCGGCGGCCCCTACAAGACGTACGCCGTCACGCAAGGGGTGGATCGCATCGTGCCCGTCGACGTCTACGTGCCGGGCTGCCCGCCGCGGCCCGAGGCTCTGATCTACGGGATCATGGCTCTTCAGAAGAAAATCGACCGGATGAAGGTCATCCGCAAGGCGTCCTGATTGGCGGACGAGTCCAAGGCTCACGAGGAGAAGAAGCCCCGGCCCGAGGCGACAGACGCCTCGGGCCATCCCTGGGTGCGGTCGATCCGCGCCGCCGTCCCCGACGCTGTGGTCTCCGCGAAGGAGTTCGCCGGCCAGGTCACGGTCGTCGTGGCGAAGGACGCGATCGCGCGCGTGGCGCGGCACCTCAAGGATGGCGAGGACTTCAAGTACTGCGTGGACGTCACGGCCGTCGACTGGAAGGATCGCCAGCCGCGCTTCGACGTCGTGTACCACTTCTACTCGTTCTCGAAGAACGACCGGATCCGGGTCAAGTGCGGCGCGGCCGACGGGGAAGAGGTTCCTTCGATCGCGACGGTCTTCCTGGCCGCGAACTGGTGCGAGCGGGAGACCTACGACATGTTCGGCATCCGGTTCGCCGGCCATCCGGACCTGCGCCGCATCCTGACCTGGGAAGGGTTCAACGGATACCCTCTGCGCAAGGATTTCCCGCTCGAGGGCATCGACACCGGCGCCGCCATCTATCCCGAGGAGTGGCCCGACGGCGGCGGTCCGCCGATGAAGGATCCGAACCGGAAAGTGGTTTCCTAGCGTGACCGACGAGAAGATCTCACAGGCCGAGAAGGACGAGGCCGCGTACTTCACCGAGCGCGCGAAGGCCGCGGCCGCAGCCGGGAGCGCTCCGGCCGCCGGCCCGAAGGAGCACACGCTCTTCGACGTCCAGGAGATGGAGCTGAACTTCGGGCCCCAGCACCCCTCCACCCACGGTGTGCTGCGACTGGTGCTGCGCGTGGACGGCGAAAGGATTCTGGAAGCCAAGCCCGACGTCGGGTACCTCCACCGAGGCACCGAGAAGCTGTTCGAGACCGAGACGTACCCGATGGGGATCCCTCACACCGACCGCATGGACTACGTCGCGGCGGCCACGAACAACCACGCGTTCTGCCTGGCGGTCGAGAAGCTGCTGGGTGTCGAGATCCCGCGCCGCGCGCGACTGATCCGCGTGATCCTGGACGAGCTCCAGCGGCTCTCCTCGCATCTGGTGTGGCTGGGAACGTCGGGGATCGACCTCGGGGCGGTGACGCCGTTCTGGTACGCCTTCCGCGAGCGCGAGCAGATCCTGGACTTCTTCGAGGAGTACTGCGGCGCGCGCCTGACGCTCAACTGCATGCGGATCGGCGGTCTGCCGTTCGACCTGACACAGGGCTGGACGGAGCGACTCTCCGAGTTCGTCCGCGACCTGCCATCGCGCATCGACGATTACGAGCAGCTCCTGACCGACAATCGCATCTGGAAGAAGCGCACTGTCGGTGTCGGCGTGATCTCCGCCGAGGAGTGCATCGAGTGGGGCCTGACGGGACCCATCCTCCGCGCGTCGGGCAAGGAGTGGGACCTGCGCCGCGCGCAGCCCTACGAGTGCTACGAGGAGCTCGACTTCGTCGTCCCGACGCGGCAGAACGGCGATACCTACGACCGCTACATCGTGCGCGTCCAGGAGATGCGCCAGTCGGCCCGGATCCTCCAGCAGTGCCTGGAGAAGCTCCAGCCGGGGGAGATCCGGGGCAAGGTCCCGCGCGTGATCAAGCCCGTGGCCGAGGAGGTCTACGCGTCGATCGAGTCTCCCAAGGGCGAGCTCGGCTTCTACTGCGTCTCCAACGGCTCCAACAGGCCGTACCGCATGCACGTCCGGCCTCCCTCGTTCATCAACCTGCAGGCGCTGCCGAGGTTGGCCAAGGGGCACCTGGTCTCGGACCTCGTGGCCCTGATCGGCACGATCGACATCGTGCTCGGGGAAGTCGACCGATGAA
>Ga0075423_10002758_pt1 | contig 16066 bp, 9 predicted proteins | sample SoiMethybrSBSTD2_FD_80114 | JGI IMG/M metagenome (GOLD analysis project Ga0075423, IMG submission 80114) | Bulk soil microbial communities from a Populus tree surrounding site in Tennessee, USA - Soil MetaG P. TD hybrid SBSTD2 | ecosystem: Environmental > Terrestrial > Soil > Tree plantation...
CGCAGGTCAACTTCCAGCACTTCACGTGGGGATCCATTCCGAAGTCCGTGACGCCGATCGTGCAGGATTACCAGGGCCTGCTGCGAGTGGGCGGCAAGGATGCGAGCCAGGACTTCACGCAGAACCGCGTCTCGCTCCGCAACGACGTCACGAGGACGGCGGCCCATTGGGGGGGCGACCACACGATCAAGGGCGGTGCGTACATCGACTTCCTCACATACGAAGCCATCAAGAACCAGCAGGCGACGCCGATCTTCCGGTATCGGAAGGATGAGAACTACGCCCGGCCATTCGAGGCGGTCTATGGATTCGGCGATCCGAAGGTCAACACCGACAACCAGCAGTTCGGCGCCTACATCCAGGACGACTGGTCGGTGACGCCACGCCTCGTGTTGAATCTCGGTCTTCGATGGGATGCCGAGACCAACATGATCAACAACGATTACGTCACGCCGAGGCCGCTGGCCGATTCACTCGCCGGCCCACTGAACAGCAAGCTCTTCGTCAATCGCCCAGTGCTGAAATCCGACGGGTCCTGCTGCAACACCGTGCAGGTGCGCGTCATCGATGAGCTTGGCGGCCTGAATCGCTACATCACGACTGGAAGCTCCGACCGGCCGATGTACCTCGGCGCGTGGCAGCCGCGCGTGGGCGCGTCGTACGATGTCTTCGGCAATAATCGCACGGTTCTCTTCGCCGGCGCGGGCATCTACTTCGACCGCAACTACTGGAACACGCTATTCGATGAGCGCTTCCGGCGGCAGTATAGCATTCCGCTCGTCTCGTTCCGAAATGCGTGCCCGCCCGGCAGCCCGGTGAACTGTGCGGTCTGGGACCCGAAGTATTTGGACCCGAACGAGCTCAAGAAGCTGTCAGGCAGCGTCGGTCTTCCGGAAGTCTTCCTGGTCGCGAATGACCTCAAGCCGCCCAAATCCTACCAGTTCAGCGGTGGCGTTAGGCAGGGCTGGGGCCGATCGCTCATCACGCTATCGTACAACGGCGTTCGCGGCGAGAACGGGATGAACTTCGTTCGCGCCACGCAAGGGGGCAGCTTGGGGCCGAACTACAACCAGGCGTTCGTCACCGACGATCGCGTCAAGAGCTGGTACGACGCGATGCAGCTGCAGCTCGACCGCCCGATCCAGGCGGACACGCGGTGGGGTGGCTCGATCGCGTACACGCTCGCGCGATCGCAGGAGCAGGGGCAGACCACCGACCTCTTCTGGGGCTTCAACGATAAGTACCCCACTGTGGGCGACCTGCCGAAGCGCCGGGCGCCGGGTAACCAGACCCACAACATCACGGCGAACGGCATCGTCAAAATTCCCTGGCAGGTCTACTTCAGCACCATCATCAACCTCGGGACCGGTCTCACGGTGAATGCCCTGGACAACACGAACGGCAGCGCGTTCGGGCAGCAGGTGAGCTACGTCTATTCACCGCCGACGAAGCCGTTCCTCGGCATCGGCCACGTGTTCGCTTACCAGAACGTGGACCTGCGGCTCGAGAAAGCGTTCACGCTGGCGAGCGCGCAGCGGATCAGCCTCGTGGCTGACCTCTTCAACGCGTTCAACAACGCGAATTACGGCTGCTACAATACGACCATCGAGAACCCGCCGAACCCGAACTACAATACGCCCGGGTGCGCCGGTCTCGGCCGTCGGCTTCAGGTCGGAATCCGTTACGGACTGCAGGCAGTCGGTCAGGTCGGGACGCAGACGAGATGACCGAGCGCACGCTTCGGCGGGGCTCACGCATATGGCACGCGGCGGCGCGTACTCGCGCCGCCGTTGTCTTGGCGCTTACCGGATCCGCGCCCGCGTTAGGGTGCGGCCGGCCGTCGACCGCCCCGGTCCCGCCGCGGCCAGCGGTGGTCGAACCGAAACGGGCGGATGCATTTCTCGACACGCTCCAGCGACGAACGTTCCAGTGGTTCTGGGACACGACGGACCCGCGCACCGGGCTGACGCCGGACCGCTGGCCGGCCCGCACTTTCTCGAGCGTCGCCGCGATCGGCTTTGCCCTCACGGCATATCCGATTGGCGCGGAGCGTGGGTACGTGACGCGCCCGGCCGCGGCGGAGCGAACCCTCGCGACGCTGCGGTTTCTGTGGCAGCTGCCCCAGGGCGAGACGGCCACTGGAGTTGCAGGCTACAAGGGCTTCTTCTACCACTTCCTCGATTTCGAGAAGGGTCTTCGCTTCGAGAAGGTCGAGCTCTCCACGATCGATACCTCGCTGCTCCTCGCTGGCGCGCTGTTCTGCCAGTCCTACTTCGCCGACACCGCACGCGCCGAGGTCGCGATTCGCGCCTACGCCGACTCGCTCTACCGCCGCGTCGAGTGGACGTGGCCGAGGAACCGGCCGCCGGCCGTGAACATGGGGTGGAGGCCGGAGGGAGGGGGCGGGTTCGAGCCGTTCGACTGGCGCGGGTATGACGAGGGGATGATCCTCTACGTGCTCGCGTTAGGCTCGCCGACCCACGCCGTCGAGCCGGCGGCGTGGGACGAATGGACGAAGAACTACCAGTGGCGTGACTTCTACGGCCAGCAGCACGTGAACTTCGCCCCGCTGTTCGGGCACCAGTACTCGCACGTGTGGGTCGATTTCCGCGGCATCCGCGACGCGTACATGCGGGGAAAAGGGATCGACTACTTCGAGAACTCGCGGCGCGCGACCATCTCGCAACGCGAGTACGCGATCGACAATCCGTACACGTGGGTTGGGTACGGCGCGAACGAGTGGGGGCTTACGGCGTCGGACGGCCCGCGCGACGGGCCGATCACGCTCGACGGCGTCCCGCGGGTGTTCTTCACCTACTCGGCTCGCGGCGCCGCGTGGAACGAGATTCGGGACGACGGAACGATCGCTCCAACGGCGGTGGGCGGGTCGGTGCCGTTTTCGCCGGAGATCACGATCCCCGCATTGATCGCCATGCGCGAGAAGTACGGCGACCGTCTCTTCACGAAATACGGCTTCCTCGACGCGTTCAACGCAACGTTTCCGAAGGCCGGCCTAACGCCGCAGGCAGGAACGGTCGCTCCGGGCATCGCGTGGTTCGACAGCGACTACCTCGGGATCGACCAGGGGCCGATCCTCGCGATGATCGAGAATCACCGGTCGGGGCTCGTCTGGCGGGTGATGCGTACCAACCCGTACATCAAGACGGGGTTGAAGCGGGCAGGGTTCACGGGGGGCTGGATTGATCAGTGAGTCGTCATCCCGATCCTCGCGACGCTCGCGACCTGGAGCTTCCTCGCAACGTGGAATGACTTCATGTGGCTGCTCATCGTCCTGAGCGATGAGTCGCTCCTCGTTTTTCTTTTCCTCCAGCGCTACTACATCCAGGGTGTGATGGCCGGGAGCGTGAACGGATGAGATGGGTCGCAGCCGCGCTGCTGCTGGCGGGTGCGACGAGTACCACGGCTACTACGCCATCTGCCCAGAAGCCGGCACTGCTCGACGCGTTCGAGTCAGTGAAAGACTGGCGCGCGAGCCCGTCGGATGGCGTGTCGCTTCGCGTGTCGAGTGACTCGGGCTTCCGCGGTCGCGCCATGCGGCTCGACTTCGATTTCCACGGCGGCGGTGGGTACGCGGTCGTGCATCGGGCATTCAACTTCACGGTCCCGGCGAACTACGAGTTCGCGTTCCGCATTCGGGGAGATGCTCCTCCCAACACTCTCGAGTTCAAGCTCATCGACCCGAGCGGTGACAACGTGTGGTGGTCGAACCAGCCCGGCTTCGAGCTTCCGCGCGCGTGGACCGAGGTGGTTCGGAAGAAACGGCACATCACGTTCGCCTGGGGCCCGAAGGGTGGTGGCGACCTAACGCGTGTCGCCGCGATCGAGTTCTCGATCACGGCCGGTACCGGCGGGAAAGGGACCGTATGGATCGATGAGCTGCAGCTTCGCCCGCGCGAGCCCGACCGACCCTACGCGCTGATACCGACCGTTACCGCCACGTCCGAGGCTTTGGGCTTCGAGGCCCGCCGCGCGCTCGACGGCGACACCGCGACGCTCTGGCAATCTTCCACGGTTCCCGTGCCATCCGCGCCGGCACCGCCAGCTCCACGCGGCGCCCCGCCGCCAGTAGTTCTGCCGCCTAACGCGCGGCAGGCGGTGCAGGTCGATTTCCTGCGGGGCCGGGAATTCGGCGGTCTCGAAGTCCAGTGGGAGCCCGGACATCAGGCGTCCGACTACACCATCGACTTTTCGCCCGACGGCAGGACGTGGGAAACCCGCTATCGGGTCGCCGGTGGGAATGGCGGCAGGGACTACATCTACCTCCCGGAGAGCGATACGCGGTTCGTCAGGCTCGCGCTCGAGCGCGGGCCGTCGGACACGTTCGGACTTCGCGAGATCTCCGTCGAGCCGCTCGAATGGGCGGCGTCGAAGAACGCCTTCTTCACCGCGATCGCGAAGGACGCTGCGCCCGGCAGCTACCCGAAATACATGAGCAGCGTCCAGTCCTACTGGACTGTCGCTGGCGTGGACGGCGATCAGGCCGAGGTGCTCGTCAATGAAGAGGGGATGGTCGAGGCCCAAAAGGGCGGATTCTCCGTGGAGCCGTTCGTGTACGTCGGCGGCAAGCTGTTCACTTGGCGTGACGTGAAAACGACGCAGTCGCTAGCAGGCTCGCACTTCCCGGAGCCGACCGTCACCTGGACGGCCGATGAGTGGCAGCTCACGCTCGCGCCCGTGGCCGTGCTCGGAGCGCGCGACTCCTCCATCGCCTACCTGCAATATCGGCTTGCGAACACGGGTCGCAGGCGACAGGCAATGCGGCTGTACCTCGCGATACGGCCGTTCCAGGTGAATCCGCCATGGCAGTTCCTCAACACGCCTGGTGGCGTGGCCACCATTCGGCAGCTAGCGGCCGAAGGACAGGTGGTCCGGGTCAATGGCGAGACGGTAGCGGTGTCGCTGACGCCGCCTAACGGGTTCGGCGCGGCGACGTTCGACCAGGGCAACATCGTGGACTACCTCCGTGAAGGTACGCTGCCGTCGAGCTCGAGCATCCAGGACACGTTCGGACACGCCTCGGGCGCGCTCGCCTATACCGCCGACGTCGATAGCGGCGCGGCCGCCGTGGTCGAAGTCGCGCTGCCGCTGCACGCAGCGTCCCTCCCGCAGGTGGAGCGCGAGCGCGTGCTCGGCGCCCGCGCCCCGCGCGATCGCGTGGCCGACGCGCGACGCGTCTGGCGGGAGGGACTCGAGCGCGTAACGATCGAGCTCCCGTCGTCCGCCTCCCGCGTCGTCAGCTCGCTGTACGCGAACCTGGGCTTCATTCTCGTCAACCGTGACCACGCCGGTCTCCAGCCCGGCTCGAGGTCCTACGAGCGCTCGTGGATTCGCGACGGCTCTCTCGAAGCGACCGCACTGCTGCGCATGGGCCGGCCCGACGTAGCGCGCGAGTTCCTCGAGTGGTACGCGGGCTTCCAATACCCAAATGGCAAGGTGCCGTGCTGCGTCGACTCGCGCGGAGCCGATCCCGTTCCCGAGCATGACAGCAACGGCGAATTCATCTACCTCGCCGCGGAGTACTGGCGTCACACCCACGACCGCGCGGTGGCGGATCGCATCTGGCCTAACGTGTTCCGCGCTGCGCTCTACATCGACTCGCTGCGGCAGCAGCGTCGCAAGCCGGAGTTCCAGTCAGGCGACAAGCGAGCGTTCTACGGAATCCTCCCGCCGTCCATCAGCCACGAGGGCTATTCGGCCAAGCCGATGCACTCGTACTGGGATGACTTCTTCGCGCTGCGCGGCCTCAAGGACGCCGTGGATCTCGCGCACGCGCTGAGCCGGCCGGAGGAGGCGCAGCTCATGACGCTGCGCGACGAGTTCAGGCGCGACCTCTACGCGTCGATCCAGTTCGCCATGGCGCAGCACCGCATCGACTTCATTCCGGGCGCGGCTGACCTCGGCGACTTCGACGCGACGTCGACCACGATTGCGGTGTCGCCGGTCGGAGAGCTTGGCCGCATGCCCGAAACGGTCGCGCGCGCGCTCGAGCGGACGTTCGATCGATACTGGGACGAGTTCGTTGCGCGCCGCGACGGCACGAAGCCCTGGGAGAGCTACACGCCGTACGAGCTTCGTGCCGTCGGCACGATGGTCCGGCTTGGAAAGCGCGATCGCGCGCATGCGCTGCTCGACTGGTTCTTCAAGGATCAACGACCGGCCGGATGGTATCAGTGGGCCGAAGTCGTCTGGCGCGACCCGGCGACCCCGAAGTTCATCGGCGACATGCCGCATACCTGGGTGGGCTCCGACTACATCCGGTCGGTGCTCGACATGTTCGCGTACGAGCGCGAGGCCGACTCGTCGCTCGTCATCGGCGCCGGAATTCCCGCATCATGGGTCACGGAGAAGCCCGGCGTGACGGTCCGACGACTGTCGACGCATTACGGGCCGCTCAGCTACACGATCCGCAACGAAAGCGGCCGGGCGCGGGTCTCCATGTCGGCGGGCCTAACGACTCCTCCCGGCGGGATCGTCGTGTATTCGCCGTTCACGAGGCCTGTCAGCGAAGTGCGCGTGAACGGGGTGCTGAGCGCCGTGGGGCCATCGGGTGGCGTGCTCGTGCGGTCCCTCCCGGCCGAGGTGGTGTTCCGCCCGTGAGCGGCGGACAGCCCAGGGCCGATCCGTGCGTCGCCCGATGATGATGATGGGTTACCGGTCTTTTCTGACCTTGAACTTGCTCCACATGACGATCGTGGTGCACGACGAGCTGCCAGGCGTCTGGAACTCCGCGGGCGTGGACGAGCCCGTGTACACCTCGATGGCCGCCACGTCGGTGGCTGGCATGAGTCGGTCGACGTCGCCGGCAAAGAGCGACTGGTACGGCGACCCGTCCACGACGTAGTTCACGCAGCCTCCCGTGGCGTCCCGGTTGCTCTCGACCACGTAATCGTTCCCCGACGGCACGACACGCAACGACGGCACCGCGCGGAACAGATCCGTCATGCGGGTCGCCTGACGCTGCTGGATCTCGTCCGGCCCCATGAAGTAGCCGAACCCGTGCTTCTTCCGCTGCGCGTATCCAACCTGGTCGAGCCCGTCCTTCGATTTTTCCGCGACGACGGCAACCGGGTCGAGCACGCGCGCCGGCTTCGACATCGTCACCGTCACCTGCCTCGGCGCCTTACCGGAAAGCTCGACGGCCATCTCCACCGGTTCGAAGCCCAGCTGTCGAACCACCAAGGCCTGCGTCCCGCTCGGCAAGTCGGTGAAGCCGAACGTGCCGTCGTCGCGACTCAGCGTGGCGGCACCAGTACCGCTCACGTCGATACGTGCGTTGGCAACCGGCGCACCCGCCGCGTTGATCACCTTGCCGGTTAGGCGAGCAGGACCTCGCAGGCGCCTCGCCGTGTCGCCCTGCGCGACGGTTTTCCGGGCGCCCTTGGTCGTGTCGGCAGCCGGCGCTTCCTCAACCACCGCGGTGCCAATCCGCAGGCTCTGGAAGCCAAGCGGGTTTGCTTCATCCATGATGACGTGAACTTCCGCGGTCTTCCGACCGTTGAACTCCGCCTGGACGTTGCCGTCGATGCCGCCCGGCAGCCCGCAGATGCGATACGTGCCGTCTTGCCCGACCGGCTGTTTCCGGACGACGTCTCTTTTCCGGAGGTTCGTTAGGTCCAACTCCTTCCATGTGAGCGACACCGTGGCGCCGACGAGTGGCGTGTCATTGTCGGCGTCGAGCACCTTCCCCACCAGGGCGGATGGCCCGCGCCGGCGCCACGCCGCCGCACATGACATCTCGAGAACGGTTTGCGCCGACGGAATCGCCAGCTCTACGGCGAGCGTGTTCCCTGCCTGAAACGGCACTGCGCGCGTATTGATCGCGACGCCCAGCGTGTCGAGCAGCGGGTGGATCAACGACAGACTGTGCTCGCCGGGCGGGATGCTGTCGATCTTGAACTGGCCGTTCGCGTCGGTCGTGCCCTGGAGCTTCGTGTCTTTGACCCTGACGATCGCCCCAGCGAGCGGCACCCCGCCGTGAATACTGTCTATGACGCTACCAGCGACGCCGGCCATGGCGCCCTGTTGAGCCGCTGCAGACCGAGGGGTGCTGGCAGCGCCGACCAGGGCAACGACGGCAAGACAGATTACGATCGAGGAACGCATGCAGCTGAGTTCGAAGAGGTTACGAGATCAGGAGTTGAGCCTCCATAGTATGCCGCGCTGCGCACACCCATGGAAGCCGCCGAAAGCCAGTCACCATACACCGGGAGAGGTGCCGGGTGCCCGATAAGCCCGCCAATTCGCTGGCCGCCGAAAACGGTATCCGCGCATGACGCGAACGGTGCTGCTGGCCGCGCTCGCGGTGCTCCAGATCACGCCAGCGCAGGCAGAGCGGCTACGCTGGGTACCGAATCCCAGGGTGACGAACGGAACCTGGGTTGCCGATCCGTCCCACCATCTCAGACCGGCGACCGTCGACTCGCTCAATGCACTCCTGTCTGGACTGTCGCGGGAAACCGGGACCGAGATCGCCGTGGTCGCGATCGACTCGACATCGGGGTTCGAGCCGTTCGACGTTGCACTGGCTCTGCACCGCATGTGGGGTGTGGGACAGAGGGGACGAGACAACGGCATCGTGCTGCTGTGGGTACCTACTCAGCGCGCCGTGCAGGTCAGCGTCGGCTATGGCCTCGAGGGCGTGCTCCCCGATTCCCGGGTGGGACGAGTGCGCGACAAGACGATCTTCCCGGCGTTCCGCCGCAACGAATTCGACGCGGGAATGCTGGCTGGCGTCGAGGCCATCGCGGCCATTGCACGTGAGGAAAAGGATGCGCGGGGCTCGACGATGTCGACGACGAACCCGCCGCCTAACGGGCGCGCGGCCGTGGAGCGCGAGCCTGGCCGAACGGCAGGCGGGCGAACGGGCATTGTGTTCGGCGCGATCGGCGGACTCCTGGCTCTTGCGGGCGGCGTGGGTGGCGTCGCGACCTACCGGCGGCGACGGCTGCGGCAGTGCCCGAACGGACACGGCATGATGGTGCGGCTCGACGAGCAGGCCGACGACGCCCACCTCGACAAGGGGCAACAGCTCGAGGAGCAGCTCGAGAGCGTGAACTACGACGTGTGGGTGTGTCCGACGTGTCAGCATATGTCGATCGTGCCACACCGGGCCTGGTTCAGCCGCTACTCGAAATGCCAGGCATGCGGGCGTCGCACCCTCGAAACCGAGTCACATACCCTCGTCCACGCGACGACGAGTCACGAGGGAAGCAAGGAGGTCACCGAACATTGCAGGAACTGCGGATGGGGTCGCACGTATACGCGGACGATCCCGCGCGTGCAGGCAAGCTCCGGAGGTTCCGGCGGTTCCAGAGGTGGTGGCGGTGGCGGGAGCAGCTTCGGTGGAGGGTCAGCCGGCGGCGGCGGAGCAGGGGGGCGCTATTGAGCGAAGACGTTCGCATCGCACTCCCACCCGGCTTCGACTTCAGCTGGGTGCTCGGATTCCTCGCGGCCCGAACCGTAGCGTCGCTCGAAGCAGTTCGCGAGCGCGCGTACCACCGATCAGTCCGCGTGAACGGCAAGTCCGTCACGCTGACGCTGACCGAAGTCGTGAGCAGCCGCCGAAAGGGCCGCGTTCTCGTCGCTGCGTCGCGGCCCGGACTGAAGGCCGGCGAGCTGGAGGCAGCCGTTAGGCGCATGCTCGATCTGGATGTCGATCTCGGACGCTTTCACCGCCTCGCGCGACGAGATCCGATTCTCGTGTCCATCGTTCGCCGGCGGTCCGGGATCCGGCTTCCGCAGCTGCTCGATCCGTTCGAGGGGCTCACACGCGCGATCCTGGGACAACAGGTGAGCGTCGCGGGTGCGAGCACGATCACCGATCGGCTGGTACGCCTCTTCTCGCGTCCGGTCCCTGGCGCACGAAACACCGGCTTTCTCGCTTTCCCGACTCCCGCAGACGTGGCCGACGCGGGCGCGGATCGTCTGCGTGAGCTCGGCCTGACGAGAACCCGCGCCGCCACGTTGGACGGCGCCGCCCGGCGCATCGCCGATGGTGCGCTGGACCTCGAGCGTCTCCGCACCTCGCCAGCGGACGAGGCACAGGCGGCGCTCGAAGCGCTGCCCGGCATCGGCCCGTGGACGGCGTCCTACGTACGCATGCGGGCGTTAGGCGACCGCGATGCATTCCCGAGCGCCGACCTCGGCGTGATCAAGGCTATGCAGGCAGCGGGCATTGCCCGCCCGTCGATCGTCGAAGTTGCCGAACGATGGAGGCCGTGGCGCGGGTACGCGACGCTGCATCTCTGGGCATCAGCCGTCGATGCTGGTTGATAGCTGCCTCTTCACGCATCCCGGAGGGCAGACGTAGCGTCGACGCCGAGCGCGCGGCGGGCGGGGACGTACGTCGCGGCAAGCGACACGATCGCGACGAGAATCGCAGCCGCGGCGAAGAATCGCGGGTCCGTCGTGCTCACGTCGAACAGCAGGCTCCGGAGCACGCGGGTAAGCGCAAACGCGCCCGCCAAACCGATCGCGACACCGAGCAGCGTCACCCGGATCCCTTCTCCGAGCACGAGCGAGAGCACATCGCGCGGCTGCGCGCCGAGTGCCATCCGCACCCCGATCTCGCGACGGCGTTGACCGACACTGAGCGCAATCACGCCGTACAGCCCCACGAGCGCGAGCAGCAGCGCCAACGCGGCGAACACGCCCAGCACGGCCATGCTGAATCGCTGCCGGGCGATCGAGTCGGCGAACACGCTCGACATGGGACGCACGTCGGCCAGTGCCAGCGTGGGGTCGAGTGCCGCGAGCTCACGGCGCACCGCCGGTAGTGTCGCCGCCGGGTCGCACGAGGTGCCGGCACTCCCACACTTCGCTCGAACGACGATCGACATGGACGGATAGGGCATCTGCGTCACCGGCACGTACGCCGCCGGTCTCGTCTCGGCGTCGAGCGACGTCTGCTTCACGTCATCGACCACACCGATGATCTCGCGGGGCGAGGTGCCATTCGAGAAGTCGAAACCAGTGCGGAGTCGCTGTCCGATCGGCGACGTTCCGGAAAAGTGGCGACGCGCCAGCTCGCGGTTCACGATCACGACGCCCGGAGCGTCACTCCGGTCACGACTGTCGAACGTTCGTCCACTGAGCAGCCGGATCCCCATGGCGGCGAAGTAATCGCCACTCACGACCGAATAATCGGCGTTAGGCGACTCACTGGCCGCGGGCCGTGGGCGCCCCTCGATGGTGAAGTTGCCCGATTCCACCGCGCCTGAGAGTGGCAGCGAGCTCACGGCGCCAGCGTCGCTGACGCCCGGAAGCACGTCGAGTCGTGTGGTGAACTGGTCGAAGAACCGAGTCCATCCCGGTCCGTCGCGTCCAGGGTCGAATCGAGCGCCGACCGGGAGGACAATGTTCCCGGTCAGCACGCCAGTGGGGTCGAACCCAGGAGTGACACGCTGGAGGCGGGCAAAGCTCCCGGCGAGAAGCCCGGCACCGACGAGCAGCACGACGGACAGGGCGACCTCGGCCGCGACGATCAGGCGACGACCGAATCGCTGGCGCGCGTTCCCGGTGAGGCGCGTGCCGCCGCTCTGGAGCGTGGCGGCGACGCTCCGTCTCGCGATGTGGAGCGCGCTCGCGATCCCGAACGCGATGCCGGCCGCCACGGCGACAGCGCACGCGAAGGCAACCACGCGAGCGTCGACCGCGACGTCGTCGGCGCGGGGCAGGCTGCCGGGCACAAGCGACAGCATGACGCGCGAACCCCCGATGGCGATAACGACGCCGATGACCGCGCCACCTAACGCGAGCACGATGTTCTCGGTGACGAGCTGCCGCACGATCCGGAGACGACCCGCGCCCAGGGCGGCGCGTACGGCGAACTCGCGCTCGCGTGCCCCTGTTCGCGCGATGAGCAGGTTGGCGACGTTCGTGCAGGCAATGAGGAGGACGAACCCGACCGCGCCGAGCAGCACGAGGAGTCCGCGGCGGATGGTTCGCGCCGCCTGCTCCTCGAGACCGACGATCGTGTACGTGAACCCGGCGGGGAACCCGAGCTCCTTGAACAGACGCGTCGCGAACGAGTGGAGCTCGGCCTGGGCAGCCGCGGGTGCAACCGAAGGCGCGAGTCGGGCAATCGCCGACAGGTTCATCGTCCCGTAATTCCGCCGATCCTCCGCCGTGAACGTGAGCGGCGCCCAGAGATCAGTCCTGCTACCGAACTGCAATCCCGCCGGCAGCTCGGCTCCCCGCGGGAACCCAAAGCCGCGCGGCATGACGCCGATGATCGAGTACCGCTCGCCGCTCAGCGTCACCATCCGGCCGATGACGTCGCGCGCGCCGCCGAACCGCCGCTGCCAGAGTGGGTAGGAGATCAGGACGACCCGCGGGCCACCGGGCTGGGCCTCTGCCGTCGTGAACGTGCGCCCGAGCACGGGCCGCACGCCTAACGCGCCGAAGAGGCCCGGTTCGGCACGCGCGCCGGCGATCTGTTCCGGCTCGGCGTTCGCCTCACCGCTCAAAACGAACGGCCACGATCGGAACGCCGCCATCGTCGAGAGTCCCTTCACGACGTCGCGCGCTTCGAGGTAGAGACCACTGGACAGCGGGAGGTCGCCTCCGCCCTGAGCCATCGAGCTGGAGATCCACATCATGGTGAGCCGCGACGGGTCGGCATACGGCAGCGGCCGAAGCAACACGCCGTCCACGACGGTGAACACGGCGGCCGCCGCGCCGATCCCGAGACCGAGCGTGAGTACGCCCGCCAGCGTAAAGCCGGCGTTCGTCCGCAGCGAGCGCACGGCATACCGGAGATCCATGCCGAAGCCGCGCCACCACTCGCGACGACCGCGCTCTCGCGTCCGCGCCAGCCGCTCATCGCGACACTCGGCCTCGATGGCCGCGACATCCCCGAACTGGCGTTGCGCCTCCCGGAGGGCCTCCTCTTTCGACATGCCCTGCTCGATCAGCTCCTGTGCCCGCATGTCGAGATGAAACCGGATCTCGTCGGCGACGTCACGGCGCGCGTCAGGGCGAGTCTCGCTGAGTCGGAACGTGTGCTTCATGACTGCTTCCAGTCGTTAGGGTCGCGGCTGCCTCGGTCTGCAGCAGAGACGAGGCCGCGGCGTGTGATCGAGTCGTCTCGTCAGGCGGAGGTGACGGCGAGCGCGCGGGTCACGGCGCGCGAATAGGCGGTCCAGCGCGCCGACTCCGTGCGCAGGTGCGCGCGTCCCGCGGCCGTGAGCGTGTAGTATTTGGCCTGTCGGCCGGTGTCGGTCTCGCCCCACTCCTCGGAGATCACTCGTCGCCGCTCGAGGCGATGGAGTGCCGGATACAGCGCGCCCTCCTGAACGGCGAGCACGTCCTCGGTAGTCTCGCGAATCCAGCGCCCGATCGCGTACCCATGGCGCGGGCCCCAGGTGAGTGCCTTCAGGATCAGAATGTCGAGCGTTCCGGTGAACAGATCGGACCCGGCCATCGTCGCCTCCATACCCCTAAGTGAACAGAGTATAGAATGGGACCATGCCTAAGTCAACAAGGGGTGCACTGCCGGCGCTCAGAAGAACTCGTCCAGCAACTGGTAATAGGCGAGCTTGTCCTCATCGACGCGGTCGAGCCCGTACCGCGCGAGCAGCGGCTGCACCCATTCCTCCCCGAGGTTGTCCGCGACGCTTCGGACGCAGAGCGCGAGATCCTGGTACCGATCGGCGATGCCGGCGTTGGCGCAGTCCACGAAGCCACTCACCTTGAACCCTCCGGCGCCGTCCTCGATGAGGAGAACGTTAGGCAGACAGTAGTCGCCGTGGGTAAACACCCGGTCTTCCGACGCTGGTGACCTGGCAACGAGCTCCGAGAACAGGTCCACCGCGGTTCGTCCCTGACGAGCGGCGTCGAAGTCGTCCTCGCGCACCAAACCGGCTCGAACGTGTGATTCGGCCGCGGCCACGCGAACGCGACGCGACTGGTCGAACGGGCACGCGCTGATGTTCGTCGCGTGCAGCGTACGAAGTCCTGCAGCCAGCGCCGCGACGATGGCTCCGTGCTTTTCGGGCGGGCGCCGAACGGAGGCGTCCGCTCCGGGAACTGCCGTGAGGAGCAGGTACTCGCGTCCCTTCCATTCGTGGTACTGGAGCACTGCGGGCACCGGCAGCCCGACGGCATGCATCCAGCTGAGGCGCTCTGCTTCATCGAAGAGCGGCCGTCCGGCTGGCGCGGTTCCGAACGCTCGCGCCTTGAGAAACAGCGCCGAGCCGCCTGGGCGTTCGAATAGTGTGACGCTCGATCCGGATTCGCCGGTTGTTATTTCGGCCCGGGAATGTTTCCCGAGATCGGCGGCGAGTGGCGGTGGAAGGAGCAGGGAGGTTGCGGTCGTGGTTTGCACGTCGCGGCGCCTCGCTAATGAGGGATCTCGGAATAGGACAGACGACAACGCGGGCGGGTTGCTTCGATGTCGTATGATGGTCACACGCGCCCGCGGTTTGATGCCCCTACGGCCGTAAAGGGTTGGCGGTGTCCGTTCGAACCGCCGCACCCACTGGTCTGTTTGCGCCGCGGCAATGCAACTTTGCGCCATGACCAACACGTCTCGTCCCACCGGGCGCACACGAGGCAGGCTGCGCCACCTCCCCGCGGTCGGCCTCGCCGGCTTCGCCCTGTTCCTATCCGCTGCGCGGCTGCTCGTCGCCCAGGGGGCGACAGCGGACGTCCTCATTCGAAACGGCCGAGTCATTGACGGGACCGGCGCTGCCGCGCGCACCGCCGATGTGGCGATCACCGGTGACCGGATCACGTTCGTTGGCGACGCCGCGCGGGCGAAGGTCTCGGCCAAACGGACGATCGATGCCCGTGGGCTCATCGTCGCGCCGGGATTCATCGATCCGCACACGCACGCGCTCGAGGACCTGTCGAGTGACGACCCGAAGCGCCGCGCCAACGTCGACTACCTCATGCAGGGCGTCACCACGGTCATCACCGGCAACGACGGCGGTGGGCCGTATGAGATCGCGCGGACGCTCGCCAAGTGGAAAAGCGACGGCATCGGCTCAAACGGTGCGCTGCTCGTGGGGTACGGGAGCGTTCGGCAGGCCGTGATGCGGATGTCGGATGCGAAAGCAGTGGGGTCGCAGCTCGACTCGATGCGCAGCCTCGTGGACAAGGGTATGCGCGAGGGCGCACTCGGGATGTCCAGCGGCCTGTATTACGCGCCGCAGAGCTACGCGACGACCGAGGAAGTGATCGAGATGGCGAAGGTGGCCGCGAAGTACGGCGGCATCTACGACACGCACCTGCGCGACGAGAGCTCGTACACGATCGGCCTGCTGGCCGCCATTCGCGAAGCGATCCGCATCGGACATGAGGCTGGAATGCCCTCGCACATCTCCCACATCAAGGCGTTAGGCACGGACGTGTGGGGACGCTCCGATTCGGCGATCGCGATCATCGAGGCGGCGCAGAAGGCTGGCGACAAGGTCAGCGCCAACCAGTATCCGTATACGGCCTCCGGGTCGTCCGTGGGCGCCTCGCTGCTGCCGCGCTGGGCTGAGGTCGGTGGCCGGGACTCGCTGCGCGCGCGGGTGGCCGACGCGGCGACGAAGGCTCGTCTCGTGACGGACATGACGGAGAACCTGCGCCGGCGCGGTGGCGCGAAGTCGCTGCTCATCACGTCGACGCGCGACACGTCGATTCTCGGACGGACGCTCGAGGACGTCGCGAAGGCGCGCGACGTGAGCCCGGTCGAGGCGGCGATTCAGATTGTCGTCGCGGGAGACGCATCGGTGGCGTCCTTCAACATGGACGAGAAGGACATCGTGGCGTTCATGCGCCGGCCGTGGGTGATGACCGGCTCGGACGGCTCGGCCGGCCACCCGCGCAAGTACGGGACGTTCCCGAAGAAGTGGGCCGAGTACGTGAGGGGGAAGAAGGTGCTCACGCCCGAGCAGTTCGTTAGGCAATCCAGCTCGTTGACGGCGGAGACGTTCGGCATCAAGGACCGCGGCGTGCTGGCGCAGGGGAAATACGCCGACGTGGTCGTGTTCGACGATGCGACGTTCAAGGACCTGTCGACGTACCAGAAGCCGACGGAGCTGGCGACGGGGATGAA
>Ga0075423_10002764_pt1 | contig 16042 bp, 13 predicted proteins | sample SoiMethybrSBSTD2_FD_80114 | JGI IMG/M metagenome (GOLD analysis project Ga0075423, IMG submission 80114) | Bulk soil microbial communities from a Populus tree surrounding site in Tennessee, USA - Soil MetaG P. TD hybrid SBSTD2 | ecosystem: Environmental > Terrestrial > Soil > Tree plantation...
GAGCACCTTCACGAGGCCGCGCTCGTTGATCTTGATGTTTGCGGGCTTCAGATCGCGATGGACGATGTCCTTCTCGTGCGACGCTTCCAGCGCATCGGCGATCTGCCGCGCGACCGTCAGCGCCTCTCTCACCGGAATTGGACCGTGCTCGAGCCGTTCGGCGAGCGTCTCACCCTCGACGAGCTCGAGGATCAGCGCGCCGACACCACCGAACTCCTCCCATCCGTAGATGGCGCCGATGTGCGGATGATTGATCGTCGCGAGGACGCGCGCTTCTCGCGCGAACCGCGCCAATCGCTCCGGGTCTGATGTGAAGTCTTTCGACAGGATCTTGATCGCTACGTCGCGACCGAGTTTCTGGTCCCGTGCTCGGTACACTTCGCCCATTCCGCCCGCCCCAATCCGAGCGGAGATCGCGTACGGCCCAATTGCCTTGCCAATCAACGAGCTGTCAGTCGGGATGGCATGCCCGACCTGCACAACGGCCGGCGTACTCAGGAAAGCCGCACTCCCGTCATGTTCGAGGAGTGACCTGACGTCCCGCCGCAGCGCTTCGTCTCCCGCACACGCGTCGGCCAGAAATCGCCCGCGATCAGCCGCGTCCTGCGCCAGGGCCTCGTGATAGACCTTCTCGATTGTCGCCCACCGTTCAGGCGTCATGATGTTGGAGACCTTCGAGCTCACGCGCCAGCCACGACTTCGCCAGCCGCCAATCGCGCATGATCGTGCCCGCGGATACGTGAAGGGCCTCGGCCGTCTCCTCCACGCTCAGCCCACCGAAAAAGCGCATTTCCACAACCTTGCATTTCCGAGGGTCGACTTTTTCCAGCGCGCTCAATGCCACATCAAGGGCGACGAAGTCCGGCGATGGCCCTTCCTGGACCAACAGCGCCTCGTCCAGCGAGATCTTCTGGGCGCCGGCGCCCCGCTTGTGAAAGCCCTTCGCGCGAGCAGATTCGACGAGGATCCGCCGCATTATCCGCGAAGCCATCGCGATGAAGTGCACGCGATTGTGCCAGTGGACATGCTTGATCTGGATCAGTCTGAGATACGCCTCATTCACCAGCGCTGAGGCCTGCAGCGTATGCCCCACCCGCTCATGGCGCATATGACGGCCCGCCACGCGACGTAGCTCCGCATGGACGAGCGGCAGCAGCCGGGCGATTGCTGTCTCCTCGCCCCGCCCCCAGGCCAGGAGCAGCGCCGTTGCGTCGTGTGTGCCGCTTGGAATAGGCCAATTCTACACCTGCGCCGCGTTAGCCATGCGGCCCTCCATCCGCGGGTTTTCGGCCTGGTTTTGTTGATCTTGAAGCGATTTGACTTCCCTCTCGCCTCCGGTAGTGAGGACCCCGTCCAGGCGGTCCAGCGGGAGGACGTCATGAGCCCACACCACCATCTGCGTCATGTAACGGCCACGGCGGCTATCGTCACGATCGCGGCCTGTTCTCTTACAAGGTCGGCAACGGCCCAAGAGAATAACCAACAGCTCCGTCGTGCTCGGTCACTTGATGTTTCGATCACGGAACTCATGGAGCAAGCAGTGGCGCGCTCGCCCACCTTCAAACGACTCGTGGCTACCGTCGAAGCTTCCAACGGCATCATCTACATCGAAGCAGGCTTGTGTCCCGGACGCGTTCTCGCGTGCTTGCCGTCCTGGATGGTCTCCAGTGGCGGAAACCGCTTCATGCGCATCGTCGTCGACAGGCAGCGCTTGGATTCCGACGAACTGATGGTAGGGGCCATCGCGCATGAACTGCAGCACGCCATTGAAGCGCTCAGCGATCGCTTTGTCACCGACGGCAACAAGATGTTCTTCTTCTATCGACGGTATGCGCCGACCGCGAAGGAACAAGTTGAAACGATGGACGCGATTCAAGCTGGGATGGCAGCTGAAGACGAGTGGCGCCGCAGTGCAAGGCGCAACTGAAACCGACGCCGGGTCTGGAGAACAAGACCCGGCCTACCTGTCCAAATCCTCCCCGGTTTTGATGCGCCAATCGTCGTATCGATTCGACAGGTTCGGGTTGTAGTACGGGTCGCCGCGATCGAGGAAATCCTTCCAGCGCTCCTCGAACACCTTTTCATCGGGCGGCGGATGAAGCCGCCCGCGACTCGAGCCCTCGTAGTGGAAGAGCGCCGCCTGCGGCGTGTAGACGATGAGAGAACCGCGCTGCCGGATCTTGAGGCAGAGATCGACGTCGTTGAGAACGACGCGCAGGCGTTCGTCGAAGCCGCCAACCTCCTCGAAGATGCGCCGCGGCACCATCATGCACGCGCCGGTGACCGCGCTGCAGTTGCGTGTAAGGTCGGCAAGCCTCAGGTTGCCGCTCGTCTGCCCTGGCCACGAGCGGAACGCATTGGCCGCCACGCGATTGATCCCGACGACCACACCGGCATGCTGTATCCGGCCATCGCCATAGAGCAACCGCGCTCCCACCGCGCCAACGTCCGGCCGCTCTGCATGCTCGAGCATCGCCGTCAGCCAGTCGGCGTGAATGACCTCGACGTCGTTGTTCAGGAAGAGCAACTGCTCACCGCGCGAATGCGTGACACCGAAGTTGTTGAGCGCCGAATAATTGAACGGCTTGCTCCACTGATGGACCTGGCACCGTGGTGCCAGTGATGCGAGATACTCGACCGCGTCGGACTCGGTGCTCTGGTTGTCGACGACGATGATTTCGTAGCGGTCGTAGTCGGTGCGCGACCAGATGCTTTCGAGCGTCGTTTGCAGCAAGGATTTCTTGTTTCGCGTCGGGATCACAATCGACACAAGCGGGCGCTGCCTCAGCTCGAGGCGCGTGGCGTAGCATCGGGGTCCCTTCCGGGCGAACATCGCACTCGAGAGTCCGTGAATCCCACGCCGGTCCAGCGCCTCAACGAGCACACGCGATTCGTCGCGATTGGCCGCATGACGTTCCAGCGCGGTCTGTGCCGTCGTTGCCCGGCGGCGGTTGTGATAGAGCACCCTGGGGACGTGGACGATGCGACCTGTGCGTTCAGTCAATCGAAGGACGAGGTCATAGACTTGCCCGCGGCCGGCCGCTGCGCGAAAGCCGCCGACCGCATCGACCATCTGCCGCCGGAACAAGCCAAAGCGCTCGAGATAATTCATCGACAGCAGCAGGTCCGGACCCCAGTCTGGTTTGAACAGGGGCTCCTCGCGTTGTCCGGTTTCCGACAGCCAGTCCTCGTCCGAGTACAGGACATCCGCATCGCCGTCATTGAGCCGTTTCACCAGCTCGAACAAGGCCTCGGGGGCCAGTTCGTCGTCGGCGTCGAGCACCCCGATGAATTCACCGGATGCCGCGCGCAACGCGTCCACGTAGGCCGCCTCGGGCCCGGCGCTCGCGATCGTGCGCACGCGAGGCTCGGTCGCGATGACGTGATCAAAATCGGCCGTCACACCCGAGGGTGAGCCTCGCGGCACGGCCAGACACACCTCCCAGCGATCGTAGGATTGAGCCCGGAGCGATGTGATCAACCGGCGCACGCGTGCAGCGTCAGCGGTCTCCAGGCATACGAGCACGCTGACGAGCGGTCGCTGGCGAAACCGCTCAATCGCAGCCTGCATCTCCGCGGAGCTGGGTGGTGCACCGAAGAACAGCATCCACTGCGCGTATTGGTCTTCGATACGTGGCGTCCTGCGGTCGGCTCCCTCGACCAGAAAGTTGCGGCCGCGCAGCGCGAGGTTCACCTTGTCGCTGGCGCGGCTGAAGACCTTCAAGAACCCTTCATCGACCCAGATCTCGAGCACGCGATACAGCGCCCGATAGATCTGCCGCAGGATGGGCGCCGCCAGCATCCGCCGTCGAAACGGAATCAGCCGCTGCTGCAGGCGCCATCCCAGCGCCTTCGCGTGCAGATCGACCTCGCGACTGAGCGCGCCGATCGTTCTTTCCTGCTGGTCGACGATCCGTCCGAGGTTCTCGACTTCCTCACGCAGGCTCCTCTCAATCTCGCGACGATCGCCACCGGATTCGACAGTCGTCGGCTCGTTCATTGGACGTGGACCGCGATGTCGACGGGCAACGCCACTTTCCCGTGAATCACCTTGCCCGATTCCGGCGGCAGAACAGTCAGCACCAGCGCGTTGTCGACCCAGTCGAAGTAGCTTGGCTTGCTCCGATCGTAGGCGAGGGCCGTGCTCACGCTGTAGGTGCCCCCGGCCAGAGGAAGACGCTGGCGAAAATCGACGACGACGGTATCGCCCGCCAGCCGCGGTGGCAGCGGGACGTTCTCCTCGTGCGTGTTGCTGCCAACGATGTCGGTGCCGGTCTTGTCGCGAATACTGAACCCGAGAATGCTGAAGGCCGCGTCCTCGAGATACTCGACGTGCACGCGCAGGATCACTTCATCGTCAAACTCAACGGAGCTGACGGGACGACCCTGGCGATCGAGCAGCTCCACCTGTCGAATCCGCGCTCCACCTGTGCCATGTCGAAACAAACGGACGCGGTCGTCGAAATTCGTGTCGGCTCGAAACGTGACCGCCGCCGCACCGTCGCCATTCGGGTGCGGCCGGCCGGACGCTTTCGCAGCTGCCTCCACGTTGGCCGTCTTCGCGTGATAGAGATTGGCGATTGTCGCCGGATCGTCGTGGGCCTCGACACGACCGCGCTCGAGCAGCACCGCCTCGGTGCAAATCGAACGCATCATCCCCATGTCATGGCTCACAAAGATGATGGTCGTCCCGCTGGCCTGCAACTCCCTGATCCGCCGGATGCATTGATGCTGGAACAACACGTCGCCGACGGCCAGTGCCTCGTCGACGAGCAGGACGTCCGGGTTGACGTGGATGGCAGCCGAGAACGCCAGCCGCACGAACATCCCGCTCGAGTACGACTTGACCGGTCGATCGATGAACTCGCCGATGCCCGCGAAGGCCTGGATCGCTGGCATCCGCTCGACGATCTCCTCGCGCGACATGCCCATCACGATGCCGTACAACTCGACGTTCTCGCGTCCCGTGAACTCCGGGTTGAAGCCAGCACCCAACTCCAGGAGCGACGAGATTCGTCCGGTCACTGAAACGCGCCCCGTAGTCGGCACCATGATTCCGGCAATCAGTTGCAACAGCGTGCTCTTGCCCGATCCGTTGTTTCCGATGAGACCGAGCGTGGCACCGGCCCTCACGCGCAGCGATACGTCGGTCAGCGCCCAGAAGTGGGTGTGATACCTCCTCGTCCCGAGCATCATCAGTTCGAGTGCTCGATGACGGGGAGTCGGATACAGGCGGTAGGCCTTCGAGACGTGGTCGACCTCGATCGCGGATGACGACATCAGAGCAGATCGGCGAAGGTCGGCTTCGTGCGCATGAACAACCAGTGACCCGCCACGAACAGCGCGATTGCGATCACGGCAAACAGCGCGAACGGGGCCGGCGCCGGCATTCGATCGTCCAGCAGCGCCGCGCGATAGGCGCCCACGATCGCCGTCATCGGGTTGACGTCGAGCACCCATTGAAAACGCGCCGGCACCATCGACGCGGGATACACGATCGGCGTCAGGAACATCCACAACGTCAGCATGAGGCCGACGACCTGGCGGACGTCGCGCAGATACAGTGCCAGCGTGGACAAGAGCCAGGCGATGCCGGTCATGAACAGAAACTGCAGCGCCATCACCAACGGCAGAATCAACAGCGACCAGCCAGGCAGCCGCCCTCCGATCATCGTCACCACGAGAAAAGCAACCAGGCCGACGACTTCGACGATCAGCGCCGACAGCACCAGATGGACCGGGAGGATCTCCGTGGGAAAGACAACCTTCTTGATGAGCGGCGTCTGGTCGAGAAGGATCGAGGACGAGCGGGTCAACGCATCCGACACCGCCAGCCACGGAAGCAGACCGCAGAACGCGTACAAGGCGAACTCACCTGCACCCGAGCCTCCATTCCATTTGATGCTCATGATGCTGGAGAACACAAACGTGTACAGCGCCAGTAGTGCCATGGGCTGAATCACGGCCCACCACAGTCCGAGAGCGGAGTTGATATAACGGCCGCGGATATCGCGATTCACGAAGATCTGAATCGCCTGCCGATGGGCGATGAGCACCCTGAAGGGAGCCAGCATCGTGGCCATCAGTATAGTTTGCCTTTTATGACTCCCACCACGGTCTCCGGTGCCTGGGTGGGTAAGCCAGCCACAAATCCGCCCGCGTAAGAGACAGATTCGGATTGTAGTACGGGTCGGCCGTGAGCAGCCCCTGCCACCGGTCCCTCATGGCCTGTGACTCGGCGAGGAACCGTGGCCGGTTCTCTCCCTGCAGGTCGTCACCGCGGCTGATCGACTCGAAGTGATAGAGCTCCGCGAAGGGGGTCCAGACATTCCGGAATCCTTTGGCGCCCAAACGAAGACAGAGATCGACATCGTTGTACGCAACGGCAAGCATTTCGTCGAACCCGCCGACCGCTTCGAACGTGCTCTTGCGGATCACCATGCAGGCCGCCGTCACCGCAGACATGGTCTGCGTCAGCGCCGCGCGACCGTAGTTGCCCGGCGTGCCGCGCCGCTGCCCGCGATGAGGGTGCGATGCAATCCCGCCAAGTCCCAGGACGACACCGGCGTGCTGCATCGTGTTGTTGGGATAGTAGAGCATCGCACCGACGGCCCCAATGCCCTCCCGGACGGCGAGGCTCATCATCTCCTCGAGCCAGTCCGCCGAGATGACTTCGGTATCGTTGTTCAGGAAACAGAGGAAGGGTCCACGAGCACGCCTCGCCGCCGCGTTGTTGATGCGCGAGAAGTTGAATGGCTCGTCGAGGCGGAGCACCGAGACGCGGGAATCGCGCTGCACCTGTTCGAAGTAGGCATGTGATGCCGGTTCCGCGCTGCCGTTGTCGACGATGACGATGTCGAACTCCCCATACGTGGAGTGCGACACGATGCTGTCGACACAGCGCGACAGGAGACCCACACGATCCTTGGTCGGGATGATGATCGTGACATGCGGACGCGGCTCCGGAAGCCGATAGCGAATGCGATGGTAGTATGCCGCGCGCGGAGCCGGTTCGATCGTCGCCTCGACCCCGGTTCGCGCGAAGTGCGCCTGCACGGCGAGGCGCGCCGCGTCGGTGGCGTACGACTTCTGATCGACATCGAGCGCGGCCGATCCCGGTATCGCGCGCCAGTGGTACAGGATGAGCGGGATGTGCCGGATTCGATCCGGCTGAGTGCGCTCGATGATCCGAAGCGCCATCTCGTAGTCCTGGCTCCCCTCGAAGCCCTGTTGAAAACCACCAACTTCCCGGACCATCGCCGTGCGGTAGACGCCAAGGTGGCTGATGAGATTCTGGCCGTACAGCAGCTCGGCGTTCCAATCCGGTTTGAAATACGGATCGTACCGGCGGCCTGACTCGTCCAGGCGGTCTTCGTCGCTGTAGATGATGTCGGCGTCAGGATGACGGTTCAGCTCGTGAACAACAGCCGCCAATGCGTGACGTGGCAGCACATCATCGTGGTCCAGCAGCACGACGAACTCACCCGATGCGAGCGCGAGCGCGCTATTCGATGCCGCCGAGATGTGCCCGTTGACATCACGAAAATGGAGCTTGATGCGTCGCTCGCGCGCCTGGATCTCACGGAGCACTTCGGCAACGCCAGGTTTGGTCGAGTGGTCATCCGCGATGCACAACTCCCAGTTGGGGTAGAGCTGCTCTTCCACGGATCGGATCGCCGCCCGCAACCAGCGCTCGTCGGAGTTGTACACGGGCATGATGACCGACAGGAGCGGTTGATACGCCACCAGCGCCGTGGACTGTTGTATCGCGCGGATCTCTCGCCGCCGTAAGCGGTCGTAGCGCGGGATCCAGAGCCATTGGTACTCGAAACGGTAGCGGGCCAGGCCGAGGCGCTCACGAATCCACGGATTGAGCGGGTTGCGAGAACCCTCGCGCGCCAGTTCGTGAACACCGGCGTTGATTGCACCCAGGAGACCTCGTGGGCCGGACTCGAGCAGAAGCCGCCAGCCCGAGCGAATCGTTTCGGTGACGTCCTGCGGCCGCGGTGGACGGTCCCACCAGCGGAACAGAAGGACCCGGACCGCGGTTACCCGAACGCGCAGAATCCTGCTCGCACGCACCGCAAAGGGCGTGCTGTTGCGTGAGCTCAACGCGATGAACTCATCGCGGTATGCGAGAGACCTATCGCGCGTTTGCCCGTCATCTCAGCGAGTCAGTATAATTCGCGCCCATGCTGCCTGCTAAGTGGCGCATGCGACGAAGGTTTCTTTCGTCTTCTTCCATGACACGCCCCCTCGGATAGTGACAGTAGCCGGGCTTTGGTTCTTTCTGGCGGGACTGTTCTTCATGATCACCGGTGACGGTCCCTCGACGTCCGTCACCGCGTCGAGGTGGCCTACGCCGTTTCCCTTTTTGTCGTGGCCATGGCTGTACCTCGTGCTCCTTGGCGCGGGAGCGGCCTGCATGATCGCTGGGGGCGCCGTAAAGTCATGGCGGCTTCCCCATCTTCGCTTCCTCGTCACGCCGCTGGCAGCGCTGCTCGGCGCATTTTTCCTCTCATCGATCACGTCTGAGGTCCACACGCTGAGCGCGAGCGCCTTTGTCGCGGTACTCGGCATCATCGGAGCCTGCTGGATCTTTGCGCTGCTTCTCGAGGACGAGCGCGTATCGCGCGCGATCTGGCCCGTCATGGCCGTGGCGATAGTACTGCTGGCCGTGCGAGTCATCCTCTGGCGGCGCGACGAAGGGTTGAATGTCGTCGCGTTTCAGGTCGTCAACAACGCGTGGATCGGCAAGCTTCAGCTGGCGTGGATCTTCAACTTGCTGGCGCCGCTCCTGCTCGTCCGCGCGTTGGGCGAGCCGCGGAAGGCGCTGGCTGCCCTTTATGGAATCACATGGGCAATCACTGGTATCGCTACGTTTCTCCTTTTCTCCAGGATGGGCACGATCGCCTTTGCCGTGGCGACGGTCGGCGTCTGGATCTTCAATCCCGCGCATTGGCGGAAGGGGCTCATCGTCCTGACGGTGGGTGCCGCGATCGCAGCCGGAGTAGCCGCTCGCAGCGACCGGATGACTCGTTACGTGATCTCCACGATTCTCGAACCCGACCGCAACCCAGGTGTCGGAATGCGGCTCAACGCATGGCGCGATGCCGTCCATCTCTTTCGAACGCGGCCGATCACCGGCACAGGGCTCGGCACATACGATGAGATGACATACAGGCTCGAGAGCACCACTGCTGACCCGTACTTTCGCCAACAAGGCTGGCACGCGCACAACGTGTACCTGCACGTGCTGGCTGAAACCGGGATTCTCGGGTTGCTAGCGTGGAGTTACTTCTGGTGGGCGATCATCGCCAGACTCGTGGGTGCCTGGAAACGTGCCAGCGCGCGTGAGCGCCTGGCCATTGCTGGTGCGCTCTGGGCGGTTGTCGCCTTCCTGGTGTTGTCGATCAGCGAGGTCCTGATCGGCGCCCGCGTTCACGCCAGCCTTCGCATGAACCTCGCAATCGGTCTGATCACCGTGTGGGGACTCGCGCTCGCGTCGCGCGCCGTCCCATCGGCGCCGCCGATGCCGTCAGCACATGGTACCGCCGGCTGAAATTGCTTGAAGCCGCAGCCTGCACTAGGATGTGCGGAATCTGGCGGTCGTTATCTTCTCGTAGAGCGCCGGCTCGAGCCTGCGCGGTGTAGTGGAGGATCCATGCGGAAGTGGCTCACCTCAGTCGTCATTCTCGCCTTGTCATTTGTGGCGATTGGTCAGGCCCAGCGCGGTCGCGGTGCCGGTGGACCACCGCCGCCACCCAGACCGATCGCTGGCAACGGCGTCGAGGTGCCCGGATGGTGGGCTCGAGTCGATGACATCAAAGAGCCAACGACGGGATTGAAATTCAGCCCGATGAGCGGTGGGCTGCACGCCACGACCGGCCCCAACATCATCTTCTGGGATCCGCAGCAGATGGCATCAGGCAACTACACAGTGAAGGCGACGTTCACAGTGACCAAGCCTCCCAGTCACCCTGTTGCGTACGGGCTATTCATTGGCGGCACGAGCCTCGATCAGGACAGCCAGAAGTACAGCTACTTCGTGATCCGGGAAGACGCTCAATTCCTGATCAAGAAACGCGACGGCACCGGCACGAGCAACGTCGCTGGCGACTGGGCCGCGAATCCTGCGGTCAGCGGTCGTGTGGGCGGCGTGCAGAAAAACGAGCTGTCAATTCAAGTTGCCAATGGGCGGGTCAGCTTCATGGCGAACGGAAAGGAAGTCGCCAGCCATCCTGCGAGCGCCATCGACACCAATGGCGTCTACGGCCTCCGCATCGGTCACGGAATGGATATCCAGATCGATGGATTCGGTGTAACGCAATGAAAAAGACACCGGGTGTGATTTCCCGCATCTCGCACGCGGAAATCACACCCGGTGTCTTACTGCAGGGAGCTCCTCGCCGGCTGCCCCTCGACGGTGTAAGTGAAGAAGCCGATCATCATCTCTTCCCACGTCTGATCGCCCCAGCGCACCACCTTCGTCGGATCCGGGTTACTTCGATTCGCAGTGGAGTTATCGAAGTGCGCGCGGACGTGCAGCTTCGAGCCCTTCGGTAGCGTGAGTGGTTCGGCCAACCAGTAATCGGTTTGCCAGCCGAAGTCGAACCTTGGAACCCGCAGCACGACCTCGCTGCGACCATCAGGGTAGATGGCGGTGTAGGTCATGTCCTTGCCGCGGAGATGCATATGCGGATGCATCGTCCAGATCCTGACGTCCTCGCTGAAACTAGCCTCCGCCTCGACCTCGTGGTTGGCCGCGCCCGCCGGAATGGCAAACACGGGGTTGGCGATGATGCCGGTGCGAATCTCCTGGCGAGGCGGTTCCTTCGCGAAGATCAGGCCGATGCGCGAACGATCGACGCCCGGCTTCCCGTTCGTCGTGTAATGCACTTGAAAGATCAACGTCGATCCGGCAGGGATCCGCTTCGCGGTACCCGGCAGATAAACAGGAGCGTCCTCGCCGACGGCCCAATTCACCAGCATGGCATCGCCACCACCGGGCGCCGCGGAGCGTGCCGGTGCGTCGGTGGCCGCCGGCTCACGCGCCGGCGGCGCAGGTGGGGCCGCGCCGGCGGGCAGAATCGGCCTTATCCTGACGACGTTCGGGCGAGCACTCGGCTTCGGTTCCTTCACGTAGACGATGATGTGATGGACGTGAGCGCGATCCCCGGCGCGGACTTCACCGGCCTGAATCCATCTATCCTCGGTGAAGTTGGTCGGGACCTCGAAGTACTGATAGTCGATCGTGCCAGTCGCAGGTATCTGATAGTCGGCCTGCATCTCGAACACGCGATCGGGCGTGCCAATCTGCCAGCCGTCAGGGAACTTCGGTAGCGCCGGAAGATCGGATGGATTCCCCTCGCCCGCGCCACCGGCCGCCCAGGCCGCAATGGTGTCGATCTCTCTCTGCGTGAGGCTGAGATCGTTGCGGAAGGATCCGTACTGTCTGTCGGCATGCCACGGCGGCATGACGCGCGTCGTCACCTTCTCGCGGATCGCGCTCGCCCATGGCCGTACGTCGCGGTACGTGATGAGCGACATCGGTGCAACTTCGCCAGGACGATGGCATCCGACGCATTTGTTGTAGAAGATGGGCGCGACGTCCCGGCTGAATGTCGGCGATGCCGCGCTCTGTGCGGACACACCACCGCTGAGAGCCAGCGCTCCCGCGCACGAGAGAGCGACTGCCGTGAGGAACACAACCCGGCGAAGGCTGTCAGGTCTCATTGATCTACTCCGGGCCAAAGGCCAGTAACACGTTTCCGGGTCTGCTGCCGAATGCCCCGTATCCCGAGTTGACGAACACCATACCACCGGCGACGACGGCTCCAGGGCCGATCATCGAGGCGCCTTTGGCGGGCACCCCATTGACCGTAGTGAACTCGCGATTGCTGTCGAATTCCCACAGCACTTCGCCCGTCGACGTCGAATATGCCCGCAAGGAGCCATCGTTCGATCCCGAGAATACGGCACCAGCGATGGCGGTCACGGCCGCCGACTGTGCGCCATTGCACCCGGGCACGGAACCGCAGGTCGGTGCAGGTGGAGCGGTAAACCACGCGCGCGTCCCGGTCGCGAGGTTGACGGCGTGAAGACCTCCCGGCTGTTTGGTCTGGATGTCCGAAACCGCGAAGTAGGCGTGCTCGCCATCAGTCGCCGCGCCCCATTCGATGCCGCCAAGCGCACTGCCCAGGCCGGCGCGATACTGCCAGAGGATCTCGCCGTTCTTCTCGGGGTCCATCGCGAACGCCACACCCGATTTCTGTCCAATCACAATCACGTCCCGGCCACCTGCGCGCGCAAGCACCGGTGGACTCCCGAAGTCGAAATCGGGACCGACTGATTCCGGGCAATTGGGATTGCCTGCCCGGCAACTGGAAACGTAGACATCGTTCGCTGTGACCTGTCGCGTCCAGCGAATCGCGCCCGTCGCAAGATCCAATGCCACGACGGCGTCGCTGGACGACGTGGCAGGTGCACTGTAGGCGTTCCCGGTCGCGACATAGAGGAGACGGCGATTCGCGTCGATTGTCGGAGCCGACCAGACGCCCGCGCCTGACGGTCCCCACAACGGCACCCCCGCGCCACTGGTGCCTCGCCGTTGCGGCGTCTCCGCGATCATGTACGTCTTCCACTCGACGGTGCCCGACTCGGCATCGAGCGCAGAGATGCTTCCGCGAAACGTGCAGCACGGGTACTGCGGATCGGCACCCTGCGACTCTTCGTAGGAAGAGACAGGCACGTACAGCCTGCCCTCGAAGAACGTCGGTGACCCCGTAATGCGAGCCGACGGATGATCGTCAACGCGACGCACCCAGAGCGTGCGGCCGGTGTCCGCATCGAGGGCATACGCGTTCGCCGCCGTATCGGCGAAATACACGACCAGTCGCGAGGCGCCCGCGGGCGCGACGGCGAGCGCGGTGCGAACACCGCCTGACGCGCTGAAGGTCCAACGAATGCACCCTGTCTTCGCGTCCAGCGAATAGACAGTGCCGTTCTGACTGCCGATGAACAACCGGCCTGCAGCCACGGTCGGATGCGACCACGCAACGGACGCATCGGGAAAACCGAAAGCCCACTTCAATTTCAATCGCTGCAGATCGGCTGGCGTCAGCCCCGCGCCTGCCGCCGGTTGAAAGCGCGTGTTCGTAGTCGAGGGACTCCATCCAGTCCATTGCGGGGTTTTCGCAAAGTCCTGGAGCGGTGCCGGCGTGCTGCAGCGTCCGGTCAGCGCCCCGCTGACGTCTCCGGCAATCGCCTTCCCGGTGATGAACTCGGCGACAGCTCGTCGTTCGGCCCCGCTCAGGCGCGAGCCTTGCGGGCGCATCGCGCCAGTCAGCAGACTGTCGATGATGGATTGGGGAGTGCGGGGACGAAGAGCCTCGAGACTCGGGGCCCGCGAGTCCGTTGCTCCCGTGTGACAGGTCGCGCAGGACGCGTTGAATACCTGGGCGCCATCCGGCGATTGCGCCCACGCAACTGAAGCACACGCCAGAACTGCACCGAATACAAGAGCCGGCCGGAGCAAGACCGGCACGCGCGCGATGAAGCCTCTCGCCACACCGCGCCACCCGCGAGCGGTGCGCCTCGCCATCCGGCGAAGTCTACCACCGCGTCGGGCGCTCATCCCGGGAACGTCGATCAAGTTTGATTCAAATCTGGGCGTCAGACGCCAGCGATTGGACCAAAGCTTCGAATCGCCGCCTCCTCGTCATGGAATATCTCGAACACCGTCGTCAGCTTGGTGATGTCCATCAGGTGATCGGTGCGCTCGGTCGGGTGCAGGATCTTGAGCACGCCACCTCCGCGCCTGGTGGTGAGGTATTTACTGACCAGCATTCCGATTCCGGCGCTGTCCAGTCGTATCACTTCCTTCATGTCGAGCACCAACTTGACGCGGCCGGCTTCGACCAGACGGTTCACCGCGTCACGCAGGATGACATCCCCGTCCTCGAGCTCGAGGCGGCCGATCAATTGGAGAATCGTGACGTCGCCAATTCGACGTTCAACTATCCGCATTCGCGTGCCCACTATTTACCCCCTGCTATTTATCGCCTCCATCGTCCAGATACTTGATGAGCAACACTTCGTTGCGCGCTTCGTTGTAGATCAGATCGTCTACCAGCGAAAGCGTCATGGCCAGCCCGAACCCGCCGGGGCGAAGTCCCTGCGCCTCGCGCACCGACAGATGGTGCATCGGGTCGTCGTCGGGGTTCATGATCGCCGCGTGGAGCAGCTTGTCGATGTCGAACCCCTCGCCCGGATCGGCGATTCGGTACAACAGCATCCGCGGCGTCCGCACGCACGCGATGCGCACCGTACGATTCGGATCGAGCTTGCCACCCCACTCGATCGCGTTGGTCAACAACTCTCTAAACGCCTGTGCCACCGCCTCGCGCACAGCCTCCGACAGATTGGCTTCGAGGTGCATGACAAACGACTGGATGCGGTCGGCCATCTCCAGGGTGCACGGCGCGACAAGCTCGAGCCACTCAGGTTTGGCGGAGATCACCTCGATCGACAGGGCTGCCGTCGGTGCCGCGGCCTCATTGACGACTTCCACGATGGCGTTTGGCGGGAAGGGCTTTCGCAGATAGCGATAGGCCTGGCGGCGAACGGCTTCGAGCAGGGTCGCCGAGGTGTCGTCAGCGGTCATGACGATGACCAGCGGCGGCGACGGCAGTTCACGGACGCGTGCGAGCACGTCGAGTCCGCTCATACTTGGAAGCCCGATATCGAGCAGCACCAGATCGAACGAAGAGCCCTGGCCCAGCATCTCGAGCGCCTCGGGGCCGTCGCCAGCCGACTCGACGCGGTGACCGGCCTCCTGCAGGAGCGCCGACAGGACGTGCCGGAGTCCGCGATCGTCGTCGACGAGGAGAATGCTGTGCTGTGGGGACTGGGCCATCGCGTATCTCTCGCTCGGAATCCGCGATCCCGTAGTGTAATGCTGCCCTTCGGTATTGGGTGAGGTGAACTGATGGACGAGCGCCCGGCTCAGAACGGCGAAAGCGGCTCCGCCCAACCGCACCAACGGGTGCTGTTCGAGACGACCCAGGCGCTGGCCGAATCGGCGACGCTCGAAGAGGCGGCCCCCCGCATGCTGAAAGCGGTGTGCGAGGCACTGAACTGGCAATGCGGCGCAATCTGGCAGGTCAATCGTGCCAGGAAGATCCTGCGCTGCGTGGGGACGTGGGGGGTGCCGGGGTTGCCGCTCGGCGAGTTCATGACCATCACAATGGCTCAGACATTTCAGAATGGAGCCGGGCTGCCCGGGCGAGTCTGGGCCAGCCGGGAGCCAGTCTGGGTTCGGGACGTGACGCGCGACCAGAATTTTCCGCGCGCGAACGTGGCCGAGCGTGCCGGGCTTCACTCCGCTTTTGCGCTGCCCATCCTCCAGGGCCGCCGTGTCGGCGGCGTGATGGAGTTCTTCTCGGGTGACATGTTCGAGCCGGGACCGGAACTGCGCGAGACGATCACCACCGTCTGCAGCCAGATCAGCCTGTACGTGGAGCGGAAATGGGCCGGGGAAGACCTGGATCGATTCTTCCAGCTCTCGCTCGATCTGTTTTGCATCGCCACGTTCGATGGCTACTTCGTGCGGGTGAACCCGGCATGGCAAACCGTGCTCGGGTTCTCCGAAGAAGAGATGCGGGCGTCGCCGTTCATGGACTTCGTGCACCCGGACGACAAGGAGGAGACCGTTAAGGCGTTCTCGGTCGTGACGTCGGGCGAGCGTGTCATCGGTTTCGAGAACCGGTACCGCGCGAAGGATGGGTCCTACAAACGTCTGCAGTGGACGTCATCGCCGTTCGTTCACCAGGGCCTGACCTACGCCGTCGCGCGCGACGTGACTGACCGCAGAGCGGCCGAGGAGGCGCTGCAGCAGAACGCGGAGCGTCTCTCACAGCTCGTCAAGGAACTCGAGGTGGCGCGGCACCGCGCCGAGCAGGCGACAGTGGCGAAGGGAGAATTCCTCGCCAACATGAGCCACGAGATCCGCACGCCGATGAACGCCATCATCGGCATGACC
>Ga0075423_10002767_pt1 | contig 16036 bp, 20 predicted proteins | sample SoiMethybrSBSTD2_FD_80114 | JGI IMG/M metagenome (GOLD analysis project Ga0075423, IMG submission 80114) | Bulk soil microbial communities from a Populus tree surrounding site in Tennessee, USA - Soil MetaG P. TD hybrid SBSTD2 | ecosystem: Environmental > Terrestrial > Soil > Tree plantation...
ATCTTCGAGCTGTCCGAGCGCCTCGAGAGCCGCGGTCAGAAACTGCGGCTCGTGGTCCCGGACGACTCCGTAATCAGCCGGGTGCTCGTCATCACCGAGGTTCACCGCGTTGTGCCGGTGTCGAGCTCGCTGGATGCCGTCCTGTCCGAATCAGGCACCTAGAAGTCAGGAGGACTTCGGCTGCCAGAAGGCGACCTCGCCGCCCCCGGGCTCGGCCACCACGCTCCGCCAGCCGGCCGGGCCCTCGCGCGGCTCCAGCAGCACGCCGGCCCCTAGCTCGCGCGCGAGCGCGGTGGCTGCGTGGATTTCGTCCACCTCGACATAGGGCAGCCACGCGGGCTGGCCGGCTGCGCACTCGACGATGCCGCCGCCGAGACCTCCGCCGAGGTCCATCGCGAGATACGAGGCGGAGCCGATCCTGACGGTCTCGAACCGGCAGCCGAGCAGGCCCGCGTAGAACGCGCGCGCCCGCGCGAGGTCGCGGGTGTGGAGCTCGAGATGGACAACACGCCGCGTCATGCTCCTGTTTGGACTGTGCCGCCGGCCCGAACTAATCTCTCCGAACCGATGAATCAGGCGGTCTCCGGCAGTCCCTACTGCAAACCGGCATGACCACGACTCAGACCACCGCCTTGCTCGAAGGTGCCCGTGCGGGCGACGAGGACGCCTTCCGGCGCCTGGTCGATCCTCTGCGCGGGGAGCTTCATGCGCATTGCTATCGGATGTTGGGCTCGGTACACGACGCCGAGGACTCCCTTCAGGAGGCGCTGCTCCGGGCGTGGCGCGGCCTGCCCAGGTTCGCCGAGCGCAGCTCGTTCCGATCCTGGCTCTACAAGATCGCCACCAATACCTGCCTCGACACGATCGCAAAGCGGCCTAAGCGGGTCCTCCCGATCGACTACGGCCCCCCCGCCGACCCACACGACGGCCTCGCCCGCCCACTGGCGGATTCCGTCTGGGTCGAGCCTTACCCGGACCAGGTGTTCGACATCGGCGAGCGGCTGCTCGGACCTGAGGCACGATACGAGCAGCGCGAAAGCGTCGAGCTGGCCTTCGTCGCGGCCCTCCAGCACCTGCCGGCGCGGCAGCGCGCTGTCCTGATCCTGCGCGAGGTGCTGGGCTTTTCCGCCAAGGAGGTCGCCGCCGCGCTCGACTCGAGCGTCCAATCCGTCAACAGCGCGCTCCAGCGAGCGCGGAAGGCGACCGACGAGCGACTCCCGGAGGAAAGCCAGCAGGCCACGCTCCGGTCACTCGGCGACGAGGGCCTCCAAGAGCTGGTGGACCGCTACATGGCGGCATGGGAGAAGGGCGACGTGGACGGCGTCGTCGCGCTCCTGACCGAGGATGCCGCCGGCACCATGCCGCCAATCCCGACCTGGCACCAGGGCCGGGAAGCGGTGGGCGAGTTCCTGTCGAGTTGGGCGCTGGCAGGCGAGGACCGGCGTACGCGCCTCCTCCCCACCCGCGCCAACGGCCAGCCGGCCTTCGGCGGCTACCGCTGGAGCAAGGAGACAGGCGCTTACGAGCTGGGCTTTTTCCACGTCCTCACGCTGCGCGGCGGGCAGATCCGGGAGATCACCAGCTTCTCGAGCGGGGACGCGCTGCGCGGCACCCGCCTTCCACAGGAGCTTCCGGCCGAGGACGCCTGACAGTCCGTCGGGCCAACTGGCACGCCCACTCCCGAACATGTCTATGTTTAGCCGCTCGCCGGTTGGGGGATCGCATTTGCCCAACCGAGGATTTACCTGAGGAGCGCCCTCTGAGGGCACTGGGAAACACTTGGCAGGGGTTCATCTTGGCCGCGCTCATGGCGATCGCCGTGGGGGTCACCGCCCCTAGCCTTGCCCCGGCCGACTCGGGGCCGGTGGCGAAGTACGAAGCGGCCGACTTCGCGGTCACCGGCGGTGCCGACCAGTTCCTGCGCAAGAGCGGGAACAACCCTCGCGCCACGTCCGAGGGCAGGCTGCTCGTGATGTACGGGACCTACGGGACCGGCCAGCCGCCCCAGACCGCGTCGTACACCGCCGACACGCCCGCCCACGCAGACCGCATCATCGTGCCGGTCAGGGGCGAGCCCTGCGTCGACGCCCCACCCAAGGCGACGTTCGGCCGCTGGCCTCACTTCACGGTCGCCGTGGACGGGACCGAGGTGATCTCGACCTTCGCGACCAGCCTCCACTGGCGGAAGGTGGGCGCCAAGGTGGACCTGCCCGCCGGCCGTCACACCTTCACGATCACCTTCGACAACGACTACTGGAACCCGGGCGTCTGCGACCGCAACCTGCGCGTCGACTACCTGGCTCTGTTCGATGTCCATGGGGGGGGCGAGCCGGTCCCGCTCCCGCAGCTGGAATGGGCTCCTGTGGGCACGCCGCCGCTGTCCGACAGCGCGGCCGCCGCGCAGGTCACCCACCAGCCGGAGGACCGGCCGGAGAACACCGACGCCAACAACTACGTGCCGAGCGACAGCGAGCTGGCCGCGTTCTACGGGTCCCGCGACCCGAGCGGGCGCACCGCGGTCCAGTTCAACCCATTGACGCAGTACGTCACCGGGCGGCCGGGGCTGACGGACCCCTCGACGGACGATCTGATCCAATGGGCTGCGCACAAATGGGGCATCCCCGAGGACGTCGTCCGGGCCCAGATGGCCACCGAGTCCAATTGGCGGCAGAGCACGCTCGGCGACCGCCAGACGGTTCCGGCGGACTGGTACGCGCTGTACCCGCCGCAGGCTCAGATCTTCGGGACGAGCGACGTCTACCAGAGCATGGGCATCTCACAGATCAAGTGGACGCCCGACAACTCGCTCCACGCCGGCACCGACCCGCTGCGCTGGAAGTCGGTCGCCTTCAACCTCGACTACTACGGCGCCTCGGTCCGCTACTACTACGACGGTCTGTGCTCGTGGTGCACGGCCGGCTACGCCCCGGGCCAGGAATGGAACAGCATCGGCGCGTGGTTCAACCCGCAACCGTGGCTGAACCTCGGGCAGCTGGACTACATCCAGCGCGTGATGGGGAACCTCGCCGACCGCCCCTGGGAGGACCCGAGCTTCTAGACTCGCCCGTCGCTTGTGCGAGTTGAGGCAAAGGAATAGACTCACCGCCGTTTCCGGCGCCCTGGGGAGGGTTCCATGAGCTTCCGGCTCCAAGCACCGACGCGTTTGGTCCTGCTCACCGCGCTTGCGCTGCTTGCGCTCGCGGCGCCCGCGCGTGCCGCATTCCCGGGCACGAACGGCCGGATCGCCTACGACGACCACACCGATCCGAACCAGGTCGACGCCAGCGCGTCGAGCATCCATACCGTCAACTCGGACGGGAGTCTCGACCTTCCAATCAGTCCAGCCGGCGTCTACGACACCGACGCGGCCTGGTCGCCCGACGGCACCAAGATCGCGTTCATGAACCGCGCGAACACGTCCGGGTTTCCCACCTCGATCTGGGTGATGAACGCGGACGGGACCGGGCGCACAAAGCTTACGAACGACACGAACGATCGCGAGCCCGTCTGGTCACCGGACGCGAAGAGGATCGCCTTCTCGTCGACTCGCGACGGCCAACGCGAGATCTACGTCATGAACGCGGACGGCTCGAACCAGACCCGCCTGACGAACAATCCAGACCTCGACCTGAGCCCCGCTTGGTCGCCGGACGGGAAGACGATCGCGTTCGAGTCAGGGCCAGTCGGGAGCCTCGATATCTGGACGATCCATCCGGACGGCACGGGCCTCACGCGCCTGACCACCGACTCGACATTCGGCGTCGGGCTCGACTGGTCCGCCGACGGGTCGAGGCTGGTTGCCATCCACCACGGCTTCTACATCGCGTACGTCAGCCCCGACGGCTCCAGCATCCAGGACAAGCCCGGCTTCGGTCCGCCGAACCCGAACAACATTGCCCCCAACCAAGAGCAGGCGGTCTGGTCGCCGGACGGCCAGAAGCTGGTCTGGGACTACACGCCGGGATGCGAACCGTTCGGCCAGTGCGGGCAGGACTACTACCGCGTGGCGGTCGGAGACGTACAGACCGAGCAGCGCGCGCCGGACCTCAAGATCTATGCGACCGATCCTTCATGGCAGCCGATCCCGTACGTCCGCTATGCGCGCCCGCGGGGCGCCTCGCCGCTCGTGACGTATCTGGTGCCGGCGTCCAAGCAGTGCATCGTGCCGACCGCCACGCACGGCGCTCCGCTCGCCTTTCCGTCTTGCAGCCCGCCCCAGCAGGCGTCGAGCTATGTCACGGTCGGTACGCCCGACGCGAACGGCCAGGGCGCGAAGTCGATCGATTCCGTCAAGTTCGCCTTGCGTCCTGGGAACGCCACTACCCCACGGGATGAGTCCATCGGGGTCTCCCTCACGGACATTCGCAACAAGTCGGACCTCTCGGACTACACCGGCGAGGTCCAGGTGATCGGCACCTGGCGGATCACCGACCAGTACAACGGGCCGGGCGGCGCCGAATCCGGGACGGTCGTGGACATCCCCGGCTTCCCGCCGGTGACGGTTCCGTGCACCGCCACTGCGGACGCGAGCATCGGCTCGAGCTGCTCGATCGCGACGACCGCCAACGCGACCGTCCCCGGTGTGATCAAGGCCGGCAAGCGCATGATCCTCGAGATGAGTGCGATCCAGGTCTACGACGGCGGCTCCGACGGGCTCGTGTCCTCGGTTGGCAACACGCTCTTCATGGACCAGGGGATCTTCATCCCCTGAGATCCGCCCCGCCGCGAGACCTGGTGGCGCGGTGCAGGGACACGACGAGGATGCCGACGGCCGCCAGCGGCATGATCCACCAGGCCGCCAAGCCCGCGTCGGTAAGCACGGCGGTCAGGCCGAGCGCCGCCACAACCGCGACGGCGATCAACGGGTCGTCGCCGATCACGAACCCGTAGAGAAAGTTCGCGAACGCCCGGACGTGTCTCACGCCGTCACGGTCCGCAGGTGCCGTCGTCTCAGCGCCGCGACCAGGGAAAGCGAGGCGGCGAGCGTGAAGGCGAGGATCGCGAGGATCGCGGCGTCGCCGCCCGGCCAGTCCACGCCCGCCCCCTCTGCGCCCCAGAAGATGCCGAACGTCGTCAGCATCACCCCCACCCCGAACTTCAGCGGGTTCTCCGGCACCCGGCTGAGCGGCGCATGCACAACGATCCCGACCGCGGCGACCACCGCCACGGCGGTCACGGCCGCGGCGGCCGCGAGCCCGACGTTGTGCTGGCTCGAGCCGAGTGTGACCGCGATGAATGCGACCTCGAGTCCCTCGAGCAGCACGCCTTTGAACGAGAGGAGGAACCCGTATCCGTCGATCCCGCCCGGCTCGCGTCCCGCCGCGCGCGCGTCGGCCAGCTCACGGGCGAAGATCGCCTCCTCGTCGTGCAGAGGCACGAAGCCGCTCGCGCGCAGGATCGCCTTGCGCAGCCACTGCAGGCCGAACACGACCAGCAGGCCCCCCACGACCAAGCGCAGGGCGTCGATGGGAACCACCGTCAGCGCCGGCCCCAGCACGGCCACGATCGCCGCCAGCACGATGAGCGCAACCGACAGCCCGGCGAGCGACGAGCGCCAGCCCCGAGTGAGACCGGCGGCCAGCACGATCGTGACCGCCTCGACGGCCTCCACCGCACAGGCGGCAAAGACGGTGATGAACAGCAGTAAGTCGCGGCCCATGGGGCTATGAGCTTCCCGGATCGGCGCGCCCCGAGGGCCGCGCCTCCTCCAAGCGGCGGTGCAGCCGGCGGCGGAGCTCGTCGGGGTCGACGTCCCGGTGCGTGCGGCGCTTGCGCGCGACCACCACACCCGTCGCGGCCACCCCGGCCAACCCGGCCAGGCCGATGAGCTTCCATGGCACCCGCATCTGCGCGTAGCTTACGGCGGCGTGAACGACGGAATTCTGGGGCTGGACGAGGCCGTGGCGACAGCCTCGACCGGCGACATCTGGCTGTTTCGCGGCAAATCGGTCGCCGATCTGGCGATCCGGACCTTTACGAACAGCCCGGTGAACCACGTCGGCATGGTCGTCACCATCGACGACCTCCCGCCGCTTCTGTGGCACGCCGAGCTCGGGCGGTCGATGCCGGACGTTTGGACCGGGGAGCGGCAAAGGGGCGTCCAGCTCCACCTGCTCCGGGACGCCGTGACGACCTGGAACGAGCGCTACCGGCAGCACGCCTTCGTGCGACATCTAGAAGGCACGATCGAGCGCCGGCACGAGGACCGGCTGATGGAGACGATCGAGCGTTTCGACGGCCGACCGTTCCCCACCACGCTGGGCCTGGCGCGGCAGTGGGCGACCGGTCGGTTCCGGCGGTCGTCGAGCCTCGAGACCATCTACTGCGCCGAGCTCGTCGCGACGACCTACCAGCACATGGGCCTGCTCCCCACGCGGCGCCCGGCGAGCTGGTACGACCCGGGCCGATTCTGGAGCGGGGACCGCATCGAGCTGGTCCCACCCTTCGCCCTCGGCCGTGAGATCGCCGTGCACCCCTCGGTACCGTGAGGTCCGTGCGAATCGCCACCTGGAACGTCAACTCGCTCAAGCAGCGCCTGCCCCGGCTCTTGCCCTGGCTGGACGAGCGGCAGCCGGGCGTGGTCTGCCTGCAGGAGACCAAGCTCGCCGACGACGCATTCGCCGAGCTCCTCGGCGACGAGCTCGCCGACCGTGGATATGCGGTCGCCGTGCACGGCGAAGCGACGTGGAACGGTGTCGCGATCCTCTCGCGGGTGGGACTCGACGACGTCGTGACCGGCCTCGCAGGTGCGCCGGGCTTCCCGCATCAGGAATCGCGCGCGATCTCCGCCACCTGCGACGGCATCCGGGTGGTCTCGGTGTACGTGCCGAACGGGCGCGAGCCAGGTTCGGAGCACTACGAGTACAAGCTTGCCTGGCTGGCTTCTCTGCGGGAGACGGTGGCCGCCGGCCCGGAGGCGACCGTCGTATGCGGCGACATGAACATCGCGCCGACCGACGAGGACGTATTCGATCCGGATGCCTACATCGGCCAGACCCACGTGACCCCGCCCGAGCGCGCAGCGCTGGCGGAGCTACAGGCGCTCGGCCTTCGTGACGTCGTGCGCGATCGCTGGCCCAACGAGCGCGTGTTCACCTACTGGGACTACCGCGCGGGAATGTTCCACCAGGACCTCGGAATGCGGATCGACCTGATCCTGGCCGGCGGGCCGGTCGCGGCCCGTGTTCGAGCGGCGTGGGTGGACCGGCAGGCCCGCAAAGGCAGCGGGCCGAGCGATCATGCGCCCGTGATCGTCGACCTCGACGAGGCGCCCGACGGCGACATCGGGCCGGTCGTGCCGCCGCCCTCCGCGCCTGTGACGAAGCGCGGCGCCAAGAAGCTTCCGCAGTCGCCATGAGGGCGCTTCACTTCCGTTTACGGTCGCGATCGCGCGAGGGCTGAACCCGCTTGGGCTCTCCCGGCATCTTGGGATAGTCCGGCGGGTAAGGCATGTCCCCTCGCCCTTCGGCTTCGTCACGCTCGTACATGTCGAGCAGCGGCTCCAGTGAGTGCGAGACATCGTCGATTGCCGCATGGCGATCGCCCACCTCGGCAAAGCGCGCGGGCATTGTCGCGACCGTAAAGTCCTCGGGCGCGATGTGGGCGAGCTCATCCCACGTCAGGGGCGCCGAGACCGGCGCCCCTGCCTTCGGCCGGACGCTGTACGCCGACGCGATGGTGCGATCGCGCGCATTCTGGTTGTAATCGATGAAGAAGCGCTCCCCGCGCTCTTCCTTCCACCACTTGGTCGTCACCTCGCCTGGTAGACGCCGCTCGAGCTCTCGCCCGAAGGCGATCGCGGCGTGGCGAACGTCGGTGAACGTCCAGCGCGGCTCGATTCGGACGTATATGTGGATGCCTCGGCCTCCCGAGGTCTTGGGGAAGCCGGCGTAGCCGAGCTCGTCCAGGAGCGAGCGAGCCTCGGCGGCAACCCGTACCGCCTCGGCAAAGTCCGTTCCCGGCTGCGGGTCCAGGTCGATGCGAAGCTCGTCCGGATGGTCGACGTCGTTGCTGCGCACCGGCCACGGATGAAACGTGATCGTCCCCATCTGGGCCGCCCATCCGACCACGGCCACCTCGGTGGGACAGATCTCGTCGGCGTGGCGACCCGACGGGAACTCGATCCGCGCGGTCTGCACATAGTCCGGAGCCCCGCGTGGGATTCGTTTCTGAAAGAAGGCGTCGCCGCCGCCTTTCTCGCGCGTCGAGAGAACGATGCCCGGGTGCACGCCCTTCGGCCAGCGCTCGAGCGTCGTCGGCCGCCGCCCGAGCGCGCGCATGATGCCGTCCTCGACCGCGAGGTAGTACTTGACGATGTCGAGCTTGGTGATCGCGCCGGAGCGCTCCGTCTTCGGAAAGATCACACGATCCGGGCTCGACACGCGCAAATCGCGGCCGCCGGCGTCGACGATCGTGGCTTCGGATGCGGCCATGCCCGGAGTTCTACGGTAATGGCCGGCTTGTAGGCTGACGCCGCAGGATCAGATGGTCGACCTGGTCATCGACATCGAGAACACCCCCGGAGCGCTGGCGCAGGTGGCGGCCGCGATCAGCGATGCCGGCGTGAACATCGCAGCGGCCACGTGCATCGGGCCAGGCGAGCGGGCCGAGCTGCACATCCTCGTCCCGCACGCCGAAGCCGCGAGGCATTCGCTGGCGATTTCCCATCTCGCGGTCACGCGCGAGCGCGAGGTGGTCGTGGTCGACGTCGAGGACCGCCCCGGCGTGCTGGCGGACCTGACGCGCAAGATCGCCCGGGCTGGAGTGAACCTCGATCTCGTCTATGTCGCCACCCGAAATCGCGTGGTCTTCGGGGCGACCGACCTCGAGGCGCTCCAGGCCGCGCTGGGCGTGGCCAGCTAGCTACGCGGCGACCCGCTCGTCGTCGGCGGCCCACGCGGGCTTCGAGAACTCCATCGCCTCGTCCTCGATCGGGCCGAATCTCAGCAGCAAGAGATCGCGCGCGTAGTTCTGGTAGAGCCGCCACGGCGCCTTTGCTCCCTGCTTCGGAAACCGGTCGATGGCCCGCAACACATAGCCGGACGAGAAATCGATGAGTGGCTCTTCGGTGACCGAGGGATCCCGGTTGTTCGGCGTGCAGATCCGGTAGCCGTGATCGTCCATGTGGTTGAGCAGACGGCACACGTACTCGCACGTGAGCTCACACTTGAGCGTCCAGGAGGCATTGGTGTAGCCCACCGCGAAGGCCATGTTCGGCACGCCGCTGAGCATCATTCCCTTGTAGGTGAGCGTGTCGGGGAACTCGACGTCGCGGCCGTCCACCGCGACCGCCACGCCTCCCAGCGGAATCATGTTGAGGCCGGTGGCCGTGACGACGAGGTCGGCCTCGAGCTCGGCGCCCGATGCCAGCTTCAGTCCCTTCTCGGTGAACGTGTCGATCTGGTCGGTGACCACCGAGGCACGGCCCTCGGAGACGGCCTCGAACAGATCGCCGTCCGGCACCAGGCACATTCGCTGATCCCAGGGGTTGTAGCGAGGCTTGAAATGGGTGTCGATGTCGTAGCCGGCGGGCAGCCGCCGCTCGAGTCCCCTGCGAATCAACGCCTTCATGACCGCCGGTCGCCTCCGGCTGAGCTGGAAGACCAGCATCGTCACCAGGACGTTCTTCCACCGTACGATCGGGTAGACGAGCCTCGCCGGCAGGAAGCGGCGCAGGGCCCTGGCCAGCGGGTCTTCCCCGGGCAGCGAGACAACGTAACTGGGGGAGCGCTGCAGCATCGTCACGTGAGCGGCGCTCTCCGCCATCGCCGGGACCAGCGTCACCGCGGTCGCCCCGCTGCCGATCACCACCACGCGCTTGCCGTCGTACTCGATGTCATCGGTCCACTCCTGTGGGTGAACGATGCGCCCGGCGAAACGGTCGGTGCCCTGGAAGTCCGGCGTGTACCCCTGGTCATAGCGGTAATAGCCGGCGCAGATGAACAGGAAGTCGCAGGTCAGGTGCACGGTCTCGCCCGTGTCGCTGCGCTCAACCTCGGCGGTCCACCGCGCATCCCGCGTCGACCACTCGGCGCGGACGACGCGGTGGCGGAAACGGATCCTGCGGTCGATGCCGTACCTGCTCGCAGTCTCACGCACGTAGCTGAGGATGGCCGGGCCGTCCGCGATCGCCTTCGCGTCCGGCCACGGGCGGAACCGGAAACCGAGCGTGTACATGTCGGAGTCGGATCGGATCCCGGGGTACCGGAACAGATCCCACGTGCCGCCGATGGAGTCCCGCGCCTCGAGGATGGCGAACGTCTTTCCGGGGCACTTGGTCTGGACGTGATAGCCCGCGCAGATTCCGGAGAGGCCGCCTCCGACGATCAGAACGTCAACGTGTTCTTGGGACATAGGCGACATAACTATGACGCGACGCGCTCGACGATCGCCTCGCCCCCGTGGCTCGGCAGCACCGTTACGCCGCGAAAGCGGGCCTTCTCGCTTCGGGCGCGCGGTGCTCGCAGCTCCACGCGGGCGAGCAGCGTCGCGATCACGATCTTCATCTCGAGCTGTGCAAAAGCGGCGCCGAGGCAGCGGCGCACGCCCCCGCCGAACGGAACCCAGGTGTACGGCTCGGGGGCGCCTTCCAGGAATCGCTCCGGCCTGAAGGCTTGCGGGTCGGGTGGATACAGCTCCGGGTCGTACTGGACCAGCAGGATCGAGGCCGCCAGTTGCGCACCGGGCTCGAATCGATACCCGCCCAACTCGACAGGCTCCGCCGGCGCGCGGAAGACCTCCGTCACCACGGGCCGCACACGCAACGTCTCCTTGACGACGGCCTCGAGGTACTCGCCCTCTCCCGCCTTCACCTCGGCGACCAGGCGCCGCAGTGCGGGTGGGTGCCGCAGCAGTCGCTCGAACGCCCACCCGATGGACGTGGCGGTCGTTTCGTGTCCCGCCAGGAGGATCGTGATCAGCTCGTCGCGCAATTCGCGGTCGGAGAGCGGATTGCCGTCCTCGTCGCGCGCCGACAGCAGCAACGTGAGGATGTCGTCCCGCGACCGGCCGTTGGAATCGCCACGACGGCTCTCGATCTCGTCGTAGAGCATCTCGTCCGCACGATCGCGATCACGTATAAAGCGGCCCCAGGGGCTGCGCGGACCAAGATCCCTGCGAACTGCCTCGATTCCGAGGATGGGGTTGATCGACGACAGCCGCGGCAACAACCGCCGGAGCTCGGCGACGCGGTCGGGGTCGGTGATACCGAAGACCGCTCGGATGATCACCTCCATCGTGATGGTCTGCGCGACCATGCGGGTTCGGATCCTGTCGCCGGGCCGCCACCCGTCGATCTCACGGTTGGCGATCTGTTCGATCAGCGCGGCGTAGCGCGCGATCGCTTCGCCGTGAAAAGGCGGGAGCATCAACTTGCGCATCCGCATGTGACGTTCGCCGTCCAGCAACAGGATCGACGACGGCCCGGTGACAGGCTCCATCATCTGCCGCGGTTCGCCGACGTTGTACTGCGCAGGTTTCCACTTGAACATCTGCTCGATCAACGCGCGATCGGCGATGTGGAACACCTGGCCGGCGATCACGTCATTGGAAAGGAAGACAGGGCCGTAGCGCTTGCGCAACGCAAACCGCGACTCGAACGGACGGATCACGCCGAGCCAAGACTGAAGCGGGCGTGGAAGGCGCGGCCCGGGAACGTCCGAGGCTGTGGCTGTGTGGGAAACGGCCATCCCTTCGGCGCTTCAAGCGTATATCCAGAGTTGACCCATCCCGCTCCGCGCAGTAGGTTCGGTGCAGCTCGTCCCGGCCCCGCCGGAGACGGGATGTCCGTGGCGAGCCACGCGAATCCACAGACCGCAAGCGCTCGGGCCTGCCTCTTCCGGGCGCTTGCCTTGTTGGGATACTCGGCGGTGATGGCGGAGAGCGAAATGATGGGTCGCGGAGCCCAAAGCGCGCTTCGTCCTCTCGGTGAGAGCGCGAGCGGTCGCCGGAGCCTCGATGAGCTCTTGGAACGGAGGCCCTCGAGGCCGTGAGACGGGAGACTTAGGACATGGGGCGCGTGATGGGGTTTATCGCTCTGGCTGCCCTGATCGGCGTGGCCACGGGTCTGCTGTTGCATAGAGTCGTGGTCGGCATGCTGGTGGGGGCAGGCGTTTTGCTGTTGGGACTTCTGATCCTGATCAGCCGGGCAGATTCGTCCGGCCCGGAGCTTTAGAGAAGCCGATCGGCCCCCCGCGCAACCGTCGTTCCGACTCGATGTAACGTCTGTTACCGTTTGGTCATGCGTTGGTTGCTTCTGGCGTACAGGCTCCCATCTGACCGGTCGAGCGCTCGCGTGGCCGTCTGGCGGGAAGTTCGGCGAAGCGGCGCGCTGCAGCTGCAGAAGTCGGTCGTCGCGTTCCCCGACACAGACGAGTTCCGCACCGCGATGGCTCGCGTGCGGGCGGCGGTCGCGGCAGTCGACGGCACCGCCCTGGCGATGCGCGCCGAGCCGCTCGAGGGCGACGACGGGGAGCGGCTCACAGCAGCCTGGAATGACGCGCGCGCGGCCGAGTACACGGAGCTGGCATCGGAGTGCGACAAGCTCGTGGCCGAGATCGACAAGGAGTTCGCAAAGGAGAAGTTCACGCTCGCCGAGCTCGACGAGGAGGAGGCGGAGCTGGACAAGCTCAAGTCCTGGCACGACCGCATCAGGGCGCGCGACGTCCACGGGAGTGACGGCGAAGACGAGGCCGAGGCCGCCCTCGACCGGGCGAGCGAGGCCGTTGCCCGCTACACGACGGCTGTGTTCGACCGCACACACGGATGACGAGCTTCGTCCTCACAATGACTGTGACCGCGTGGCAGTGGGGGCTGGTCGCGCTCGCGGTGCTCGTCCTTGCATACGCGGGCTTTCTCGGAGCGCTGATCGCCCTCGGACGCAGGGACGACGCGCGCGCGCTGACGCGCTTCGTGCCGGACTGTGTCGTGCTCTTCCGTCGGCTGATCGGCGATCCGCGCATCGCGCGCCGGGACAAGCTCCTGCTCGCGGCGCTGGTCGGCTACCTGTCGATGCCGCTCGATCTCGTCCCAGACTTCATCCCAGTCGCCGGCCAGCTCGACGACGCGATCATCGTCGCGGTGGTGCTGCGGGCGGTCCTGCGCTCAGCCGGCGCGGAGCTGATCCGCGAGCACTGGCCGGGACCCACGCGATCGCTCGATGCGTTGCTCAGGCTTGCCGGTCAGCCCGCCTAGTTACGACAAGGCGGCCGCGGACCGAGCTGCTGGGCAAGATCGCGCGTGAGCATCGCTTGGCGCTGCCAAGATGACGGACGCCATGGCGACTGCCGCCGGTAAGGACGCGACACGGGCGCGGCTCACGCGCCTGGTCCGACTGTCGATCGGGGCGGCGCTCGCGACCATCACGCTGAAGACACTCGCCTGGCTTCTGACCGGATCGGTGGGACTGCTCTCGGACGCCGCGGAGTCGCTGGTGAACCTGGTCGCCGCCGTGTTTGCCCTTGTGGTGATCCAGTGGGCGGCACGCCCGGCGGACGAGGAGCACGCCTACGGGCACGAGAAGGCGGACTACCTATCCGCCGGCGTCGAGGGCGCACTGATCCTCTTGGCGGCGGCCGTGATCGCCTATTCGGCGATTGGCCGGTTGATAAACCCGCACGGCTTGAGCGATGTCGGGGTCGGGCTTGGAGTGTCCGTCGCGGCGTCGCTGATCAATTTCGGGGTCGCGCGCATCCTGATTGCGGAAGGAAAGCGCTACCGATCACTCGTCCTCGAGGCGGACGGACGGCATCTCATGACAGACGTCTGGACGTCCGCGGGGGTCGTGGTGGGCGTCGCCGGCGCCGCCCTCACCGGCTGGGACAGGCTCGACCCGATCGTTGCGTTGGCGGTTGCCGGAAACATCGTCGCGACGGGGATTTCCCTCTTTCGGGGATTCACCGGCGGACTCCTCGACCGAGCGCTGCCGCCGGAAGAGCTGGCGATAGTCGACGAGGTCCTCGAGCGTTTCGCGAGAAGCGACGTGCAGTTCCATGCGCTGCGAACCCGACGTGCCGGTCGACGCGCATTCGTGTCTGTGCACGTCCTGGTGCCGGGCCAGTGGTCGGTCAAGCGCGGTCACGATCTCGCCGAGCTGGTAGAAGCCGAGCTGCGCGCCGCGCTGCTTCATGCCACGGTCTTTACGCATCTCGAACCGATCGAAGACCCGACCTCCTTTCAGGACACCGAACTCGATCGCGCGGAGTCACCGTCTCGCGTCTCGGATCTGAGTCGGCGCCCTTCCGGCTAGCAGGCAGGGGCGACGGATAGGAGCAACAAACGATGTCGCAGGAGAACGTCGAGGCTTTCAAGCGCTTTATGAACGGGTTCAACCGCCGAGACGTCGAAGCGATGCTCGAGGAGGTCGACGCTGGGGTGGAGTGGCGTCCGGCGGCTCCGGTGGCGCTGGGAGGGGAAGCGACGGTGTATCGGGGGCACGCGGGCATACCCGATGGGATTCGAGACCTTCACGACAGTTTTGCCGAGCTTCAGATCGAGATCTCGGAGATCCAACAGGTTGGCGAACGAGTTGTCGGAATCGGACGCATCCGAACACGTGGCAAGGGGAGCGGAGTCGAGTCCTGGTCGTCGTTCGGTGCCGTGATGGAGTTCAAGAACGGCAAAGCGACGCAGATTCGCTCCTACCTCGATCCCCGAGAGGCCCTCGAAGCAGCCGGGCTGCGGGGGTAGGCCATACCCCAGAGGTCGGGGCTACAAAGAAACGGATGGTCGCGCTAGGCCTCGACCAGTTCCAAGATCGTTTCGGGGCGAACACCGTCGAACTTCATTGCCTCCGCCGCAGCCTCAGTCTGTAGCGCCTCTTGCCAGGCCGCCATAGTGGGAACCTCCACGATCAGTCCGACACGGTTAGAGCCCTCTGGGTCCCGAAACGTGCGCGCAGTCATCCCAAGGGGTCCGAAGAATTCCTCTCGCTTTGGTGAGGCGAGCCAATGGTCGACGTCGTCCACTTCATGAAATACGAGGAGGGTTTCCATCGTGCCCTTCCTTTCTATGGATTCAGCTCGGCTGAATGGGCATATGCCGAGATCGAGTACGTAATGGCCGAGGTATCAGAAGTCGAGGACCGTGCTTCCCTCCGAGATCGATGGTGGGTTGACCGTCCCGGTGACGTTCTCCTTGACCCACGCGGCAGCTCGCTTGGACGACTCGTCCGTGCCTGCCTTGTCTTCGCAGATCGTCACGGTCATCCCGCCGTCGCCGCTTCGAAATGCTGCGTACCTGACGAAGCCCGGAACCCCGCTGATGAGTTCCTTCACGTCCTCCTCGCGCTCGCCCAGGAGATCGAAGAGCTCCGACGCACCCTGCCCAGAGTAGCTTCGAACGACTACGTGCATCACGTTCCTTTCAGGTAGCTGGTGGGCCTCGGCCCTTTCGGAGCACCCTATCCGAGGAGCTCGAACAGTGGCGCCCCTCTTCGCGCGCTGATCTTCGGGCGTGAGCGTGATTCGTGTTCGGACGGCGTGTCGTCGATCTGTGCGACACCGCTCGCTGCCTCGAGCCCAGACGTGCCCACCACCGGTAAGGTGTCCCGGTGCCCGGCGACTCATTCTGAGGAGGCTCGCATGTCGGTGATGGTGATTCTCGAGATGGACGGCGATCCCGACGCGTTGCTCGCCGCAGCCGCCGAACTGGAGGCGCGCCGTCCGACATCGGCGATCACGGCGCGAGTCGTCGCACCGGCGGAGGGCGGGGTCGTCGTATGCACGGTGTGGGAATCGGCCGCGGCGCGTGACGCCTATCAGGCTGAGCCGGAGCACCAAGAGGCGCTGCAAGCGAGCGGACTCATGGCCGCCATCACCGACATGCGCTCGCGCGTGTTCGAGAACGCTGAGCTGTTGCTGCGTTAGCGCCTTGCGAAGCCAAATCGCGCTAGGGGTGCCGGGAGCATCTCGCGCGGACTTTGCATGAACTCGGCCGCAAGGTCTTGGCTACATCCCGGCTACATCGGAGAGTCGGTACGTCGTCTGGGCGTGCGGCTCCTTGGCGAAGGCCAACACCTTGGCCGGCTCGATCCGGAACA